>MDTA01003104.1_pt1 | contig 16247 bp, 10 predicted proteins | sample 811151 | NCBI WGS metagenome assembly MDTA01 (sample SAMN05326648, study PRJNA326480) | marine metagenome | isolation source: seawater | place: Indian Ocean: South | collected 2010 | reverse complement strand
TATTGTGGGTGAATTCGACGGATCGGGTGTCAATGTGGGACTCCGCATCCCCCTTACCTCGGATTACCGCCTGAACCTAGGGTTCACCCACTTAGATCAAATTCCAAATTGGAAAGATGCATATTGGCTAGGTCACTCAGGTATCTCTATTGGTTTTAGTATGGAGGTTCCTAGAGATGCATCAAAAAGAAATATTAATGGTGGGCCTTCTGCTCCAACCAATATATATGGACCAAATAACAATTCGAAAGATGGAGAATCTATTCCTCTTCACCGTGATTCAACTATTGCAATGGCAAATATTGCCGTTGAAACTCTTAGAGATTCAATGTCTCTTATGAATAATGAAATGAGAAATTTATTAGTTCGCTTATCTGCTATGGAACAAAATACAAAGTTTTTATCTGATTCTTTAAGTAGTATCAAACTAGAAACTAATGTTTCAGAAAAGAATATGAATGAAGCTTTAAGACATTTATCAAAATCATTAAGATATTTTTATGCTGGAGACTATCGTGAAGCTCTTAAAGAAGTTGATTTATCTTTAGAATTAAATCCCAATTTAGCATTAGCTTATGCTAGAAGAGGGTCTATCTATTATAAATTAGGAGACGTTCAAAGAGCAACTATTAACTGGAATCTTGCTTTACGTTTAGATCCAGAATACACAGATGTTCGAAATATTTTAAAAGCATTGCATGAAAACAATTTAAAAAATGCAAGTTTAAAAGAGGAGTAATTAAAAAATGGATATAGCTCTACTTGTTGGTGTGGTTCTTGGTCTTGGAGCAATTATTGGAAGTATGGCCATCGCTTTTGCTGGTGGTGCTGCTGGAGGTTTTGGAAATTTTTGGGATATCCCTAGTTTAGGAATTGTGCTCGGAGGTATGATAGCATCAATTTTTGTTGCGTTCCCATTGCCACATGTTATCGCTCTTGGGAAGGCTATTGGGGCTGTTTTAAAACCCGCTGATGATAAGATGGGTCCCTTAGTTGATGAAGCTTGTGCTATTGCCGAAGTTGCTAGGAAGGGGGCATCAGATCTTGAAAAAAGTGTTGATGGAATTAAGACATACTTTTTTAAAGATGGTGTACAGCTAGTTGTAGATGGTATGGGTGCAGATGAAGTTGTTGAAATTATGGAGACTCGTATAGAATTTCGAGAAAAAAGGGAAAAACTTCAAACCGATATGTTAAAAGCTATGGGAGACTTATCACCTGCATGGGGTATGGTTGGAACTCTTATTGGCTTGGTACTAATGTTAGCAGGCTTTGGTGAACCTGGAGGAGCAGATAATCTTGGTGCTGGTATGGCGGCAGCTTTAATAACCACATTTTATGGAGCGGTTTTCGCTAATTTATTCTTTTTACCTATGGCTCAGAAAATGGGTAATAAAACTAATATAACGTCAATGTCAGCTGCTCTTTTAGTTGAAGCTGCAAAGTTAATCGCTCAAAAGAAGCATCCTTTGATCGTTAGAGAAAAATTAAATTCATATATACCGCCAAATGAATGGAAGAGAGAGTAATATAAATGGGAATGTCTCCAAAAGAAAAAAAAGCTTATAATAAAGGTTTTGAAGCTGGAGCTAATTCTGTAGAAGAGGGACTTCCAGGGTGGTTTGGAACTTTTGCAGACATGATGACTCTTTTGTTTGCCTTCTTTGTTTTATTAGCGGCAATATCTACTATGGATCCTGTAAAACTTCAGGAAATGGCTAATTCTGAAGGGAAATCTCTTGGAAGTGAAATTGAGGCTGAAGGAGCTGAAGATGAAGGGGAGTTTGAGCCCTTAAAGACACTTGCTGAAGTAAAAGCAGCAATGGAAGAATCAATTGAACAATTAGAAAAAGAAAGCCCAAAGGGTGATGCTCCAATTGATATTCAAACTAGTTTAAAAGGATTAATCGTTAATATTGATGGAGATTACTCTTTTAAATCTGGAGATGCAAAATTAAAGAAAGAATTAAAAAAATTGTTAGATGAACATATCATTCCTAAAATAAAAGTAAGTCCATTTAATGTAGAAGTTGCAGGGCATTCAGATAGTGACCCAATGCCTAAAAAGTGGAGAAAGCGCTTTCCTTCTAATTGGGAATTGTCAGCAGCAAGGGGAGCAGCTGCTGTTAGATATATGATTGAAAAAGGTGGAATCAAAGCCATTAGATTAATCGCTGCTGGTTATGGGGATTGGACACCTAAACAATTAGCTGATTATCAACAAGAGAATCCTATGTATAGTCCATTAAAATTAACTTGGAATACTAAACAAACATATACTAATGAAGCTTCAGGGAACACATATGAGCTTCCTACTGTACAGGGTTGGAATGCCTCATCAGAAATGAAAGCCAACAATAGAAGACTTCAAATAACCTTTTTAGCCACAACAGCTGATAATTTAGCATCTCAAAAGAGGACAGGCTCTGATGGTTAAGCAAAAATTTTTAACAAGATCAATTAAGATAGCGGATCTTAATTGTAAAATTATGATTAATATTGAAAACACATACCGAGGAGTCTCAAATGCAAACAGGTAAAAAACAATTAATTTTATCCCTTGGGGTTTTTATTTTGTTTACTGTTCTTTTTAGTCAAAGTAGCGGCTATCTTTCTCAAAAATTAATGGTTGAAAACAATATTCGTGATCGGGTTAAAGATGCTCTTTCAAAGATTATTGATTCTCATAAATATGTTATTAATGTTGACGTTGAATTAGAAGTTTTAGATGAGGTTAATGAACAAATAACAGTTTTTTCTCCAAGGGAAGAGAAACTTGAAGAAAAAGAAACCCCTGCTCAAAAAACTGCTACTGTTTTACAGAGAATGCAAGAAAACATAATGCAGGAAGAAAAGATTGAAAATGAATCCTATTCGATAGGGCTTCCAATACCTGGTTTTGAAGTTGATGTTTCGCAACAAAAATCAGAACAAAGATCTATTACTCAATCAAATCCTATATCTCCTAAAACAATGGAACCTATTCAAAATAGTATTTCAGAAGAGAATAAGGAAAATCGTGAACTTGTAGATAAAGTCGTTTCCAGAAAGAGACCATCAAGAGCTCAAGTAAAGCGTATGGATATTGCATTAATTCTTCAAGAAGGCGCTGCTCCAGAATTGATAGAAAACATTCGTCAATTGACAATGGCCTCTTCAAAGTTTAATAGAAATAGAGGTGATAAAATTACAATTATGACAGCTAGTTTTAAAGAAAGAAGAGATCAAAAATCAGCTGAACAAATTATGTTGAAAAACATAGCTGAAAAAATAGAAAATTTGGAACAAAAACGAATTGTTGAATCCGGAAGTTGGAGAGAAGATATAGAAAGATATAAAACTGAACAATCTTTACGGCGAGAGCAAGATTTGGCATCATTACAAGATCAAATGGCAGAATTAGAAAAAAAACGAGTTGAAGAAGCGGCCGAATATGAAAAAAAAGAATTAATGAGACGTGATTCTATTAAAAATTCAAAATTAGAAAAAGAAATAGAAGCTCTTAAAGACATGCTTACTATGAAAAACAATGATAAATCACAATTAGACTCAAATAGATTTGCAATGTTAGATAATGAGCTTCAAAGTTTAAATAAAAGATTAATTCAAGCGATGATGAATAAAGATTCTGCTGATGCTGCAGAAAAAACAGCGCAAATTGAATCTGAGTTAGCTATGAGAGAAAGAGAAAAGAAAACACAGGACTCTTTAATTCAGGAAAAGTTATTAGCCCTAGATGCGGCTCAAGCTGAGCTTAGTGAATTTCAAGCAGAAGCTAAAACAGAATCAGATAGCTCTAAACTTATATTGCACATTTTATCAGGGATATCAGCTCTTTTACTAGTTACACTTATTTTTGTATTATTAAGAAATAAAAAAAATACTCAAAGTAACATAATTACCCCTCCAATGCCACCTTGGATGATGTATCCACCTCAACGACCTCCAAGAAGAAAAAAAAGAAAAAGGCGTCCAGCACCTAAGAAAGAGTCAGCGCCAGTAAATAAAGTTGAAGAAGAAAAAGAAGTGGTTCAAAGTGCAGTGAGTAATGGAGATGTTCAAAATCAGTCTTCAGAATCGGTTGATACTAAACCTCATAAATTATCAGATGATCCAAATGTTTTAAAAAGTGAAATTGATGATATAAGGAAATCAGTTGTTTCTATGAGTGTTGGGCAGCCTAGTAAAACCTCTACTATTGTTCAAGAATGGTTGGAACAACCTGCCCCGGCACCTGCGGCAGAAACGGAAGATAGTGCGGGAGAAGAAGAGGGTTCAAACGAACAAGAATCAGATGAAGAATAAGAAATAGGAAGGGAAAAAATGATTAATGATTATCATATGCTTTCAGGACTTCAAAAAGTCGCTATTCTTTTTTCCGTTGTTGGAGAAAGCTTGGCGTTGTCCTTGGTTAAGGGATTGTCAAAAACTAATATTAGAAAAATAAGATCAACTGTGAGAGAAATGGATTCAGTTTCTTATTTAGTAAAAAAACGAGTAATGGAAGAGTTTTATTTTGGATTTTTAAGTGAACAATTTGAAAGTCAAGATAAAGAAGATGGCCCAATTCAACCATTTGAGTTTTTAAAAGAGTTAAATGAAGAACAATTAAATGCTTTAGTTGAGAATGAAGATTCTCCAGTTATTGCTATGATCATGGCGCAACTCGAACCAGATAAAAGAATGAAAATTCTTGATAAAGTAGATCCAAAAATAAAGGGTCAAATTTTATTAGAGCTTGGTTCTTTAGAAGATATTCCTCTTGAAGGCGTCATTGAGGTTGCAGCAAGAATGAAAGAGAAAGCTACTTATTTACCTAGAACAACAGAGTTTTCACGTGGTGGAGGTAAAGAGATAGCTGAAATTATAGGGAATATGGATGCAGCTGAAGAAGAAAAATATTTACAAACCTTACAAAATGAAAATCCTGAATTATTTAAAGAGGTTAAAAAATATCATCTAACTTTTGAAGATATTTTAGAAAAGTTTCCTGATAATGTTAAAAGAGATCTTTTTAATGGTATTGAGTTAGATTCTTTATCGCTAGCTTTAAAAGGATTAGATCAAGAAATTGTTGATAAGATTGTTGAAAGTCTTCCTGGGAAAAAACAAGCAATGTTTGAACCAGTTGAAGGTGCAGTAGCTAAAAGAGAAGTTGAAAGCGCTCGAAAACAAGTTGTTGTCGGCGCAAAAAAGCTAGCTGATGATGGAACCATTAATCTAGAGGATATGTTATCAGGTGGAGAGATGATTGAATAATTAAATTTTTTATTTTAGTTTTTTCATTAATCAATTTGTTGTTTTTTATCACATATTAAAAAAGCCTTTATTAGGCTTTTTTAATATGTAAAATAGAATTTAAAGTTCAGATTGAGCAGCAGCCAACCTTGCAATTGGAACTCTAAAAGGAGAACAGCTTACATAATTTAATCCATTTTCTTTGCAAAATTTAATTGATGTTGGATCACCTCCATGTTCTCCACAAATTCCAATTTTTAGTTTAGGATTAATTTCACGGCTTTCTTTAACTGCCATTGAAACTAACCTACCAACTCCTTTAATATCGATACTTTGAAAAGGGTCGTGTGATAGTATTTTTCTTTCTAAATAATCAGGTAAAAATGATCCAATATCATCTCTACTAAATCCATATGTTGTTTGAGTTAAATCATTAGTTCCAAAGCTAAAGAATTGTGCATGTTCTGCAATTTCATTAGCAGTTAGGCATGCCCTTGTTAATTCTATCATAGTACCTATAAGGTAGTTTAATTTAACTCCATTTTCTTTTTCAATTTGATTTGCGGTATTTTTAATAATTTTAGCTTGATCAATGTATTCTGTAACAGTTCCAACAAGTGGGATCATTATTTCTGGTAAAACAGAGACTCCCTCTTTAACCAACTCAAGTGTTGCATCTAAAATTGCTCTTGCTTGCATTTCTGTGATATCAGGGAAAACAATTCCTAATCTACAACCTCTATGTCCAAGCATAGGATTTAATTCATGAAGAGCAGAAATTCGTTTTTTTATAATATTTTTATCAATATTCAATTTATTTGAAAGTTCATTAACTTGGTGGCTATCTAATGTAATAAATTCATGGAGCGGAGGGTCTAACAATCTTATAGTAACTGGTTTCCCCTCCATTGCTCTTAAAATTCCTTTAAAATCTTCTTTTTGAAAAGGTAAAAGTTCCATTATAGCAGAACGTTTATCATTATCATTATCTGCTAATATCATTTTTCGCATTGCAATGATTCTTTTTTCATCAAAAAACATATGTTCAGTTCTACATAAACCGATTCCTTCTGCGCCAAACTTAATTGCTTGAGCTGCATCAGATGGACTCTCAGCATTAGTCCTTATTTTTAGTTTCCTAAATTCATCAGCCCATTTCATTAGTATTTTATATTCAAAATGATTATCTGGGTCAGCAGGAACCAAGTCTATTTTCTTATCGTAGAGATATCCCTTTGTTCCATTCATGGTAACCCAATCACCTTCTTTCAAGAGATAATTATTAATTTCTACTTCTTTCTTATTTAAATCAATTTGCAAGTCACTACACCCTACGATACAGCATTTACCCCAACCCCTTGCTACTAGAGCAGCATGAGAAGTCATTCCACCTTTTGCTGTTAATATAGCTTCTGATGCATGCATTCCATGAACATCTTCAGGAGATGTTTCTTCTCTAATAAGAATGACTTTTTCTCCTTTATTATGCCAGGATTCTGCATCATCTGCAGTGAAAACTAGTCGCCCACATGCTCCTCCAGGTCCTGCTGGGAGTCCTTTAGCTAAAAGAGTTGCTTTTTTTTCACTAACTACATCTAGCATAGGGTGTAGGAGTTCATCTAGTTGTTCAGGTTTAACTCTAGAAAGAGCTACTTTCTTATCAATCATTCCTTCATTTTTCATATCTACTGCCATTTTAATTGAAGCCGCTCCAGTTCTCTTTCCAACTCTAGTTTGTAGCATCCAAAGTTTTCCTTCTTGGATTGTAAATTCGATATCTTGCATATCTGAATAATGATTTTCTAATTGCAATCGTATATTTGATAATTTTTTATATATATCAGGCATTGAAGATTCAAGAGATGGGAGATTTTGAGTATCTTCAGTTTTTGTATCTTCATTAAGTGGATTGGGTGTTCGAAGTCCAGCAACAACATCTTCTCCTTGAGCATTAGTAAGCCATTCACCAAAAAATTTATTTTCACCGTTGGCAGGGTTTCTTGTAAAAGCAACTCCAGTTGCTGAATTAGATCCCATATTTCCAAAAACCATTGTTTGTACACTAACTGCTGTTCCCCACTCATCTGGGATATTTTCTATTCTTCTATAATTTATAGCTCGTTCTCCGTTCCAACTTTGAAAGACTGCTCTTACTCCACCAAGCAATTGTTCCATGGGATCATCAGGAAATTCAGATCCCAAGTTGGTTTTAATAGTTTTTTTAAAATTTTCTGATAAAACTTTCCAATCATGTTCATTTAAATCTGTATCATTTTTATAGCCATTTTCTTTTTTATATTTTGTTAACAAACTTTCTAATTTATGTCGTATGCCAAGATTATTATCTAATTCAGATGAATTGGCTTTTTCCATTACTACATCAGCGTACATCATAATTAATCTACGATATGCATCATAAACAAATCTTGGATTATTAGTCTTTTTAATGAGTCCAGGAATAGTTTTTGAGGTTAGTCCAATATTAAGTACTGTTTCCATCATACCTGGCATTGATTTTCGCGCACCAGATCGCACTGACATTAATAGAGGATTTTCAATATCTCCAAATTTTGCATTCATAATTTTTTCTGTTTGACTGATTGCTTTTTCAATCTGTAAAAGTAAAACATCTGGAAATTCACAATTGTTTTCATAATAATGAGTGCAAACTTCTGTTGTGATTGTGAAGCCTGGGGGAACAGGTATTCCTAGCAAATTCATTTCTGCTAAATTTGCTCCTTTTCCTCCTAATAAATTTTTCATTTCAGCTGTCCCATCAGCTTTACCATCGCCAAATAGATATACGTATTTCAATTTTTTTCTCCTATTATTAATTGTATAATTCTAAAAAATTTTAAAAACTAGGTGAGAAATATCTTATTTCTTTTAAATTTCCATTTGGATCATAGAAGAACCATTTATCTACCATTTTCCCTAGTTTATATGAGCCTTGCATTTCTTTTAAGTTCTTTTCATTATCCCACCAACTTGTCCAGGTTGCATCTTTTTTACCATTTAAATAAAAACCTTCAGAATGTCTTCCATCATCAAACCAAGCAGACCATTTTCCTTCTTTTGATCCATCAGAGAAAGATCCTTCTTGAACTTTGTTAGATTGATTATCCCAAAAAGTCCAAAGTCCATCTGCTTTTCCATTGATTAGATTACCTTCTTTTTCTTTTACGCCATTATTATAATAAAAAGTCCATTTACCATTCATTATTCCTTGGTCATATGTGCCATGAGATTTCATGTTTTCATTATCATACCATTCGGTCCACAATCCATGTTTTTTTCCATTTTTATAACCACCTTGTTCCTCTTTTCCTCCACTCCAAGGTTTTTTTGGTTCTGGTATAGGGACATCAACTACAAGAATTTCAGGAACTTTTTTCCCTGAAGGCGACCATTTAATCCAGGGCCCATCTTTTTTACCATCTTTTGTTCTTCCAAGAAATAAATATCCTGCATCTGAGTTTTCGTCTGTAATTACACCAGTAAATGGTTTGTCGCTACCAGGCTTATAAAAAACAGATTCTCTTTCTACAAGCTGATTTAAGATAATATGTTCTAAGTTTGAGCCAAAGTCGAACTCAAAGTCTTTATTCCCTTCAGCATTCCAGTAAGTCCAAATTCCATTTGGTGACCCTTGTTTTAGGAATCCTTCTCTTTGCATTTTTCCGCTTTTGTAGTAATAAGTTGTAAGGCCTTCTTTGATACCTTTTTGATGATAGCCTTTTTCTTTTATTTGGTCACTTTCTGGATACCATATTGCCCATGGTCCATCTGGATTATCAGATTTATAATTTGTCATTGTACTTCTATAACCATTTACCCATAAAGTATTTGGGCCATCTAGTTCTCCATTTTTATAGTATTTTTCACTTTCTTTTTCTTCTGTGTTTAGCCATACTATAGATATGCCATTTAGTTGTCCTTTTGAAAATCCTTTTTCTTCAGCAATTGATCCATCGGAATTATAGTAAAACCAACTGCCGTCCATTTCATCATTTAGATAATTACCTTCAGATTGTTTTACTCCGCTCTCAAACCACCATGTCCAAATACCATTTTTTTCTCCATCAAGATAGTGTCCTTCTTTCATTTTGTTATCATTTAAATACCACCACCAATTCCAAAGTTCTTCATCATTTTGTGCTTGATATTCTTTTCCGTTGTAAGACCAAACTCCATCTGTGAAAGTTAGGGTGCGATCATTTTCGTACCACCATGTCCATCGACCATGGGGTTTCCCTTTATGATATGATTGTTCATTTTTTAGATGGCCATTTTCAAACCAATATTTATATATGCCATCAACTCTTCCCATTTCAAATGTACCCTGTTCTTTTAAATTCCCTTCTTCATACCATAGTGTCCATTCCCCGTGTTTTTTTCCTCTGTAATATATCCCTTCTACTTCTTTTTGTCCATTTCGATACCATTGGACCCACTGTCCATCTTTTTTTCCAGATTGAAATCTTCCTAATAATAAATAATCTTTTATTCCTCCCGTTTCAATTACCATGCCAGAATAAGGTTTATGATGGCCAATTTTGTAAAATATGTTGTCCCTGTTTTCTAGTTCAGAAATTCGTACTCTATCTAATCCGCTTCCATAATCAAAAATAAAATCCAATTTTCCATCGGGGTAATAATAAGACCATTTTCCTTCAAGTTCTTTTTCTCTAATTATTCCTTCTCTATCTTTGTTTCCGTTCTCATACCAAATAGTAACTAACCCATCTATTTTCCCATTTACATATGTTTCTTCAATTGATTTATGATCTGCATTTTTCCAAGTTATCCAAGTGCCGTGTTTAACTCCATTTTTATATTCACCCTCACGTAGTTTAACTCCATCAGGATCCCACCAAATCCATTTACCATTTTTTTCACCATTAAGATATTCTTCTTTTGATTTTTTAGTTCCTTCATCATACCAAAAAGTCCATATACTATTTTTCTCTGAATTCTTATATGATCCCTCCAAAACTTTTATATTATCCGCATTCCAATTAATGATAGGTCCGTTTTTTACACCTTTATCATAAGTTGTTTCATTTGTCTTTCTTCCATTTTCTGCCCAATATGTCCATTTCTTATCTAATTTATTATCGTTGTAAAATCCAGACTTTTCTTTAATAATTCCGTTTTCATACCATGAAGTCCACGGGCCATTTAACTTCCCATTTTTATAATTGGCTTCTAGTTTTTTATTGCCATTTATATACCAAGATGTCCATTTGTTATCTCTTTCACCATTTTTAAAAACTCTTTCAGATTTTCTTTCTCCATCTTTAAACCATTGAGTCCACAACCCTTCCTGTTGCCCATCTATAAATTGAGTTTCTTCTTTTTTAATCCCTGTTTCATAATACCATGTCCATGTTCCACTTTGTTTACCTTCTTCATAGGTCCCTTCTTCAATTTTATTTCCATTTTCAAACCATTTGATCAATTGACCATTAAGTTTACCAGAAATATAATTTGATTGTTCTTTTTTAGTATTATTTTCATTGTTGTAATAGATTTTCCATTCTCCTTCTCGATTACCATTAGAATATGAGCCTTCCATTTTTTTATTGGGCTGATCATAGATGTCATCATTATCAAGATCAATTGTTAATACTTCTCTGAAATCAGTAGTATCTCTTATCCCGTTCCCTTCCCCAGCATCTTCATTGCCTGGCGTAGCCTTTATTCCATCTTCACCATAATCCTCAAATGCTTCTCCATCATACCAAAATATCCATAAACCATCTCGAACACCATTAGTATAATTACCTTCGGTTTCAAGAGCGCCTATTTTCTTTGGTTCTTTTTTATTGGGATAGTATGTTTTTACTAAACCCTCATTTTGGGAAAAAGTAAATGTTGCAAAACAAATGAAAAAAACCAATATTTTCCGCATGGTCAGTTCCTTATTTTCTAAACAAAAAAAGGTGTTTTTTTTGGATAATGTTATTTTATATCCGTAGTCTCGGTTACCTTATGACTTAAAAGTTAAGAATATGTAAGGTAAAAGTCAAAAAAATGTAAAAAATATTAATTTCCTTTATTAAGTCGTATCCAAAAACTTTGTCCAAACTTGTCATTAAGATTTACTAAGCCTTCATTGGAATTGTTTGTACCTAAAAATGCTGTTTCTGTTTCAAATTTATTATTTGTTCTCAAATATCCCCCTCCATCGCGTCCATTTCCTAGGAAGGTAGACATTTTACCAAATTGATTATAAGTTCTAAAATAGCCACTTCCAATAAATGTGCCTGTTTCACCAGCGCTATCATAAATTCTCATTTGCCCTGAACTATCTGCTCCAGTTCCAATATATACGGTTTCTTGTCCATCAAAATTATAGGTTCTTAGATATCCACCACCACTTGAACCTGTTCCTAAAAACAACGTTCTTTCCCCAAATTGATTATATGCTTGAAGGTAGCCTTCTCCAAGATATGAAGATGTTTCACCTTCATTATTATATATTCTGAGTTGACCTGCATGGTCAGAACCAGTACCTAAATAAGATGTCTCTTTTTTTAAATTATTATATGTTCGTATGTATCCACCACCCATTCTTCCTGTTCCAACATATGCAGATTCATCACCATTTCCATTGAATGCTCGCATATATCCACCACCATCTTTTCCTGTTCCAATAAATAATGTTGGCTCCCCATATTGGTTATATGTTTGCATATAACCATTTCCAAGATAGCCCATTATAACACCTCGATCATCTTCGATTGTTAAACTTCTTACAATTAAATGACCAAACTCATCACTTTTGTTTTTAAATCCTAATATTGTTACAACAAGCAAAAAACTTAATCCGCCAATAATAAAACTTTTTATATCAATAATTTTCATTACTTTTCTCAAATTTTAATCCAATAAATTAACTATAATAAATTTTTATTAGTATTCATATATGCTCACTTTGACAGGTATTTGCATGTTATTGTATTGCTTTTGTCTAACCATATCATATTGTTTAACTTTTTCAAGCCTTCCATTTATGTCGTAATAGTATACATTTTTTTCTAAAATTCTGTCTTTTCCATCTATAAGAGCTTCAATATATGGATTTTCCTGATTATTTAATAAGATTTCTCTTTTTAAAAATACTTCTAATGAAGAATCTAAATATTCTTCATATTTTTTGAAATTATTATCATCATAAATATATTTAATTATCTCATCAATTAACCCATCACTGTTATATGTTGTTTCTTTTATTTTGCGCCCTAAAATATCATAATTGAATGTTTTAGAACCTATTGAATTTCCATATTTTCCAACAGTTATTTCTTCTATTAATTTATTTTGTTCATCATGAAAATAAATAGTTCTGAAAATAACAGAAGGATCAAAATATTCATTTAGTTTATGTATATTTTTAAGTGAATCTATTTTAAATCGGGTTATTTCTAAAACATAGTTATTGTAGAGTTCTTTTTTTTCTAAAATTGTTCCTGAGCTATCATAATTGTATGTTTCTCCCCAAATAATACTTTCAAAATTCTTATTATTTATTGGGTTTAGAGCCTCTAACGGACTATACCTAATTTTTTTAATTTTCACTCCATTATCATCATATTTTATGAATTCTTTCCAATAAATAGAATCTCCCTGACCTAAAAGAGTTGTTTGAATGCGATTTCCTAAACTATCATTTTCAAAATGATATGATAAAACTTTTTCTCTTCCATATCTCCGTTCTAATTTTAATCCTTCATTTGGTCCAGCCACATAAACATATTTTTCGTTTAAAGGTATGCTGTATGTAAATATAATACTATCTTTAATAAATCCATTTTTATCGTATTTTAACGTTATGGAGTTTTTTAGTTTTTTGGTTTGAGTTCCAAAACTATTATAAACATGAAAAGTTTTTATTGATTTCTCTTCTGATATTATAATTGATAGGAAAAAGAATAATTTTATACAAAATGTATATTTTGAACTTTTGATCATATTTAAATTTTATGTATCTATTAAATATAATTCAATTAAACAATTTAAATATTATAACAATAAATATCTTTAATTATATTCATATATATCGACAGTTAAAGAATTTAATCTACCTCTTGCTTTAATATAAAAATAATATTTAATATTAGGAAGGTTAATTGAGACCTACTCATGCGGAGTTCTGTTTGAATCATACATTTTTTAAATGTCTTGTTATCCTAGTTGCATCTTTTCTTCTCGGATCTAGGCTTAATGATATAACATATAGTATTAAAAATAATGGTATAATGGTAAATATTGATTTTACTGAACCAATCAGCGATGATGATATAATTGGTTGGAAATCAGATCGAGGCTGGGTTTATTTAACTTTATTAGGTGTTGCTTCACCAAAAGAAAAAATTCCCAAAAAAGCATTCAATAATGGAATAAAAAAAATAGTAATTGATGACTTTGATGAATCTATTCAATTAGCATTTTTAATACAAAAACCTATAATAGGATATGATATAATTAATTCTGAGTTTTCTTCCTCAGCCATATTGTTTATACATACAGGGATGAATAATTATAAACTTTCGAGTGGTAAAAAGTATTTTAAAGATGATATTGAATCTGTATTTGCTCATGATGATAATTCAACTTTCCCCAAATACAATACAAACTTTAAAAATGCTTTTGATAAAGCAAGAAATGAACTAGGACCAAATTCAATTTTTAAATTTAAGGGGAAGCTTTATACAACAAATCACCCTGGAGAAGAAAAGGAAAACAATCCTGCGCTAATAAAAAAATCTAATAGTTCAAATATAAAGTTTAATAATGAGATCTTTACAGAAAGTAAAATAGAAGAAGATAGTATTAAAAATTTATCTAATAATCAAAGGTATTCCTTTTTCAAAGATAAGTATGTTTTAGATAATAAAGGAAAGGTAAATGAGAACCTTACTGAAAATGATGATTTAGTAGAGTTTCTTTATGAGGAAAATCACAAGGATAAAAATGTAAATCCTCATCTTTACGAAAAAAACTCTAAAGGTAAAATAGAAAATAACTCGAATGAAAATATTGAAAAAAAGAGTTTTTTTACTCAACTAAATAAAAACTTGTTTAAAAGTGATGTAGATGAAAACGATAAAAAAGTTAGTGAAAAAAGCAATGCTGATGATTGGTTAAATGATAAATTTCCTAAGAATAAACAGACATATTCAGGCTATCATCCTAATTGGAGTTTCCCAGATGATAGAGAAGCTTTGGAATACTCTCATAATGATTTTAACGAATTTGAAAAACCTGAATCATTTCCAAAAAGAATTTCAGATCCTATATTTATGCAATATTACCATGGGGGGATAAAAGTAAATTCTAATTTAAATGGAATTCCAATTTATATTGATGGTAAATATATTGGGGAAACTCCCATAAATAAACCAATCCAGGTTGAACCTGGTTGGCATCAGGTAAGTGGTTTTTCTCCAGTTTATAATCGTTTAAATTCTAAAAACATATTACAATTTGTTAATTTAGATCCTATAATAAATAATAATGAATTATATGGTTCTGAAACCACTTATGTAGAATCAGGAAAAGTAGAAACCGTTAGCTTAAGATTTAATCAAATGGGTGACACCCCCAAAAAATGGAAAGAAATTAATGGGGGAATGTTAATTGGAGCTCCAATTATATCATTAATTTTTGGATTAATAGCTTGGGGAATTGCATAGCTTTTTTGTAGTAGAGTATACTTTTTATTTTGGATATAAAAAATAAAATAAAATCATTTATATTATCCTCAATGGTTTCTAATTCTGATAAAAAAATAGGAATGGAAGAGGAAATAATAGTTTATAATAGTAATCAACAAAGACTTCCTGTAAATAGTGGCAAAAATTTTTCAGCAAATGATTTAATTAAAATTTTAAATAAAATTGAGAAAAACGGTATTTATTCTTTAGAACCAGGGGGACAAATTGAATGGTCCAGTTTACCTTATAGTAATTTAATAAAGTTAGATCAGGCTCAAAAATTAAAAAATGTTAATTTTAATAAAATATTAAATCAAAACAATTTAAGATCAATCAGTTATAGTGTGGATCCATTATATAATCCAGATGATATTGAATTAATAAATGATAAAAAATACTCATTAATGAATGAGAGTATGATAAAAAATGGAACCATGGGTAAATGGATGATGAGAAATACTGCGAGTGTTCAAATAAATTTTGATTTTAAAGATGAGCAGGAATTAGAAGAAATGGTTTTTATTGCTGATTGTATTCACCCAATAAGTGCATTTTTGTTTTCAAATAGTCCTAAAATGAATGGAAAAAAGGTAAAAAATAAAAATATTAGAAGTATTATATGGAAAAATACAGATAATATTCGTTGTGGAAACTTAATTGATCAAAATATCAAAACATCGGAAAGTATAATAAACAAGTACATAGATTATATATCTAAGGTTCCTGGCATTTTTCAGTTAGATAGAAATGGAAAATCTCAAAAAACAAAAGGGACTTTAACAGATAGATTAAAATTTTTAAATAATTTAAATCTATTAAACAATGAAGATATTAATAGTGCTCTACGTCAAATTTTTACCAACGTCAGATTAAAGAATCTAGTTGAAATAAGAGGACCAGACAGGCCACCATTTGGTTATGAAATGGCGCCAGTATCTTTTTGGACTGGGTTATTAACTGTTCAATCAATTCGTTCTGAAATTATTAAAGAAATTAAAAGTTGGACATATGAAGATAGAATAAGGTTTAATGAATCATCATTAATATTAGATGATTCTATTATTGTTATGAAAAACAAAAAATACTCTTATTGGAATAAATGGTTTGGAGAATTAGCAATTGAAGGTTTAAAAGAAAGAGGGTTAGGAGAAGAAATTCTTTTTGAGCAATTTTTTGATATTGTTATAAAGAAAGGTCCTTTTACTTTACAACTTCAATAAATATATTAAAAGTGTTTAATATTCGTGCGAGAATAAAGGAAAAAGAGTAAATTTAAACTTAGTTAAT
>MDTA01020052.1_pt1 | contig 16248 bp, 17 predicted proteins | sample 811151 | NCBI WGS metagenome assembly MDTA01 (sample SAMN05326648, study PRJNA326480) | marine metagenome | isolation source: seawater | place: Indian Ocean: South | collected 2010 | reverse complement strand
TGATTATAAACTCGGTATTAAGAATGGTGTAGAAATTATTCAAACCGTTCAAGATGATGGAAAATACAATCATTATGCAAAAGGCTTTGAAGGAGAGCATATTTATAAGGTTGATGATAAAATTGCTGAAAAATTAAAACAATTTAACAAATTATTATTCAAAGGAACTCTTCGTCATAGTTATCCTCATTCATGGAGATCAAAAGCGCCATTGATTTATAGAAATACACCACAATGGTTTATTTCTATGGAAAAAAACAATTTAAGAAAAAAAGCACTTAAATCTATTGATGAAACTGTTTTTTATCCTCCGCAATCTCAAACTAGACTTCGCTCCATGATAGAAACTCGTCCTGATTGGTGCATTTCGCGTCAGCGCGTATGGGGAGTTCCATTACCACTTTTTATCAATAAAAAAGATGGACAACCTTTAAGAGATATTAATATTATAAATAGAATAGCTGATATATTTGAAAAAGAGGGTAGTGATACATGGTTTACTTATGATCCTCAGGAATTTTTAGGAACCGACTATTCAGCTGATGACTATGATCAGATTCAAGACATTGTTGAAGTTTGGTTTGATAGTGGCTCCACTCATGCTTTCTGTTTAGAAAAGAGAGAGGATCTTAAATGGCCAGCTTCAATGTATCTGGAAGGAAGCGATCAACATCGTGGATGGTTTCACTCTTCATTACTTGAGTCAACTGGTACTAGAGGAAGAGCACCATATGAGAGTATTTTAACTCATGGTTTTGTAGTGGATGGAAAAGGTAGAAAAATGTCTAAATCATTAGGAAATGTTGTTTCACCAGATCAAATTCTAAAAGAATATGGAGTAGATATTCTTCGACTTTGGGTGGTTGCATCTGATTATTATGATGATTTGAAACTAGATAATTCAATATTAAAATCCCAAACTGATTCTTATCGTCGAATCAGAAATACTTTTAGATATTTAATTGGCAATCTTGATGGTTTTCAAGAAAGTGAAAAACTTTCTTTTGATAAATTTCCTGAATTGGAAAAATATATTTTACATCGTTTATGGGAAATTGATCAATCCATTAATAAATGTGTCAAAACATTTAACTTTCATCAAATGTTTACTTTATTATTTAATTTTTGTTCCAATGATTTATCTGCATTTTATTTTGATATAAGAAAAGATTCAATTTATTGTGATCCTTTGGATTCAACACAGAGAAGAGCGACAAGAACTGTTTTAGATATAATTTTTAATTATCTTGTTAGATGGTTAGCTCCAACTTTAGTTTTTACTTGTGAGGAGGCTTGGAAATCTAAAGGAAATACTTCAAGTATTCATTTAGAAAATTTTCTTCAGACTCCTATAGAATATAAAAATATTGAGTTAAGTAAAAAATGGAATACAATAAAAAATATAAGAAAAGTTATAACTGGCGCTTTAGAAAAAAAACGTGCTGATAAATTTATAGGGTCAAGTTTAGAAGCTCATATTAAAGTCTATTTAGAAGATTCAATAAAAGATAGCATTGGTAATACAAGCTTAGATGATATTTCAATTACATCATCCTTTGAAATTTTACCTTATAATAAAAATAATCTATGCTTTGAAATGGAAGAAGTGAATGGTGTAGGAATTGAAGTAGAAAAAGCAAAAGGAAAAAAATGTAATCGTTGTTGGAAATATAGTGAAATAAACAAAGATAAAGATATATGCAATCGCTGTGAGGAAGCGATAAAATAAATAACTGGTTGTGATCAAAATATTTATATTTTTAACTCTTTTTTTTGCTGATTTTATTTCTAAAAAAATTATTTCAAATTTGATTAATTTAAATGAATTTTTCTTTGTAACCTTTTTTTTAGATATAGTTCATGTTCATAATTTTGGTATTTCATTTGGTTTATTTTCTGGAAAAATTTCTTCAGGCTTACTCATTTTTATAGGTTTAATCATATCTGTTGTAATTTTATTTATGATGAAATATGCTGAAAATAGTACTGAAAAGTGGGGTTATTTAGTTATCTTAATTGGAGCTTTTTCTAATATATTTGATAGAATGTTGAATGGATTTGTAATAGATTTTATCTATTTGCATTATAAAGACTTTTACTGGCCTGCATTCAATTTTGCTGATATTTATATAACTATTGGAGTTTGTATTATTGCTATTCAAACATTAAAAGGGCTGAAGGATAAATCAAGTTTAACAAAATGAAAATTATTATTTATTTAATTCTTACATCACTAATTTTGAACAGTTGTTCTCAAGTTCGTAAAAGTGCAGGTGTGAACCGAAAATCTATTGATGAATTCCAAGTTGTTGAAAATCCTCCTCTTGTGATACCGCCAGACTTTAATATTCTTCCACCAGATCAGTTAGAAGAAAAAAGAATTGATGATATTGAAAAAGAATTAGCACAAGAAATTTTGTTTGGTTTAGATGAAGAAGAATTAAAAACTAATAAACAACTTTCAACAATGAATAAGATTTTAACAGAAACTAATGCTTCTGAAGTTAATTCAAATATAAGAGAAGAGATAGATGAGGAATATGCTAAAGAAATTAATACAGGTAAAATTTTTAAAAAAAACTGGGGTGATGAGGTTGAAGTTTTAGATGCAGTAAAAGAATCAGAATGTATTAGAAATAAAAATTTTGAGGGCGAATCGATTGCAGATTGTAAATCAGAAACAAAATTAGAAACTATAGAAAAGACAAAGAAAAAGAAAAAAAGATTTTTCTTTTTTTAAAAATATGAAAATTTTAAACACTAGCTATCATAATATTGATTTTAATTCAGATTTTAATTTTCCAAAAAATCATGATGAAATAGTTTCTTTAATTAATCAAACTATTAACACTTTACCTGCTTTAAATATTATTAAAAATAAAAATTTATTAAATGATACAATGATGGAAATTTCAGAATTTCAAAGTACTAAAAATACTTTTTTAATTTTTGGAACGGGTGGGTCTAATCTAGGAGCCAGAGCTCTAATAAATACTTTGCAAGGAAAAGATTCTAAAAAAATATATTTCTATGATAATATTGATCCTGTAGGTTTTTATAATTCTATAAATAAAATTAATTTTGAGAATGCAGGATTTATTTTTATTTCTAAATCAGGGTACACTCCTGAAACTTTAAGTCAGTTTGCAACGATCATAGAATTTTTTGATAAAAAAAATAACTTAGAAAAATTATTTTTGAATACAATTATAATTACTGAGAATGTTGATAGCCCTCTTGCTAAAATTGGAAAAATAAATAATTGTAAAATTTTGAATCATGAAAGTGATATAGGTGGCAGATATTCAATATTTTCAAATGTAGCTATGATACCTGCTATTATTGCTGGTTTGGATGTTAAACAAATTCATTTGGGGGCTTTAAAAGCATTAGAAGAAAAAAAAGATGATACATTTCTAAATATAGGCAAGTTTTTTAAGTATCATAAGAATATATCGAAACTTTCAAATAGCGTTATTATGACTTATTCTGATGCTTTATTTTTTTTTGGAAAATGGTATCTTCAGCTTTGGGCTGAAAGCCTTGGGAAAAACAATAAAGGTATAACAGCTATTCATTCAATAGGAACCACAGATCAGCATAGTCAAATGCAATTATATTTAGATGGACCAAAAGATAAGTTTTTTACTTTTATAACCACAAATCATTCTAAAAAAGGTTTGTTATTAAATAAAAAAACGATCAAAGAAATTAATGAAAACTATCTTTTTAATAAAACCATGGGAGATTTAATGCAAGCTGAGCAAAAAGCTACTATGGATACGTTTAATGAGAAAAAAATCCCATTTAGGGAAATTTATTTAAATGAAATTAATGAGTTTTCAATAGGTTATCTTATGGCATTTTGTATTATGGAAACTATAGCAACTTGTATTTATTTTGATGTAGATCCATTTAACCAACCGGCAGTTGAAAGAGGAAAAATTTTAACAAAAGAATACCTAACCTAATTTTTTTAAAAAAAGTATATTAGTTTTGTTATATTTTTTTTCTTTAATTAAAATAAAGTTTTTTTTAAAGTTTACCTTTTCTTTATTACTAGTTTCAATAACTATAATAGTGTTTTTTTCAAAAATATTTTTTTCTAATAAATTGATTAAAATATCATTGATTGAATATAAATTATAAGGTGGGTCAATAAAAACTAATGATAAAGGGTATTTTAATAAAATTTTTTTTATTTCTCTGCTATCTTTTTTTTGAATATTAAATTTATTTTCCTTAATAATTTTTTTACAATTTTTATATAACGTATCACATACTTCTTTAGCAGTATCAAAAAAATAACAATAATATGCACCTCTTGATATTGCTTCAAGACCTAAAGCACCACTACCAGCAAAAAGATCAATTACAGATTTTTTATAATATATATCAATTGAATTTTGTATTCCATAACTCTCTAAAATTGAAAAGATAGCCTTTCTTTTAATTATTGAAGTTGGCCTAACCTTTTTTAAAGGAACTTCTAATTTTGTTTTTTTGAACTTTCCACCAATAATATTTATCATATATTAGAATCAAAATTTTTTATTTCAGTAATTTCACCAGGTTTTTGTTTTGATAGTTTTATTGAACCAAATTGAATTCTGACTAGACTTACAATATTTAATGAAAGGTAATTGCAAATATTTCTAATTTCTCTGTTTTTGCCTTCTCTTAATTTAAATATTAACCATGAGTATGGTTCTTTAAACTTTTCAATTTTTGCTTTAACCTTATTATATTTAATACCTTTGTAAATAATACCACGATTTATTTTGTAAATATCATCTTTATTTACTTTTCCATTGATACGAACTCTGTAAACTCTTAATATGTTGTTTGAAGGTAATTCATATTTTCTTGCAAAATCTCCATTATTAGTAAAAAGTATAAGACCTTCACTCATAAAGTCTAATCTACCTATACTTATCACACGAGGAAAATTAGATGGTAAAATACTATATATAGTTTCTCTTTTTTTAGGATCAGAATTAGTACATATTATTTTTTTAGGTTTATACATTTTCCACAAACGAATTTTTGAATTTATTTTAATTAGTTTATTGTTTACAATTATTTTATCGTTTTTTGAAACTTGAGTACCAGGGTGTTCACAAAGAGCATTATTTATTTTAACTTTTTTTTGCTCTATTAATTTTTCTGCATTTCTTCTAGAACATAATCCGGCATTAGCAATATATTTCGCAATTCTCATTTTTTTTTTGAAGCTTTTAAAAAATTTTTCAATAACATTTTGTCTTCTTGAGTTATTAAAAACTCAGGATGCCATTGCACACCAATGCACCATTTATGTTTAGTGTGTTCAATTGACTCAATTATTCCATCAGAAGCATAACCACTTGCAATTAAATTTTTTCCTAACTTGTGTACTGATTGATGATGTGCACTGTTAACTTTGAGACAGGTTTTTTTAACTATTTGTTTAATTTTTGTTTTATTTATAAGTTTAACATTATGACTTGTTTCATTTCTCGGGTTTTTTTGTTCGTGCTGTAAAGAATCTTTATTGTTTTGATTTATGTCTTGAATTAATGTACCTCCACAAGCAATATTTATAAGTTGCTCACCTCCACAAATGCCTAGCAAGGCTTTATTAGAATTTAAAAATAATTTACAAATTTCTATTTCAAAATTAGTACGATTATTTTTAATAGTACGAGATCCTTTTGATTTTTTTCCATAATGAATAGGGTCAATATCAAAATTACCACCAGTAATCATGAGACCATCAATTATACTAAAAATATATTTAATGTTTTTATTTGTATGCAGAATTGGAAAAGGAATTCCTCCATATTTTTCAATTGAGTCTAAATAATTTTTACGAATAGCATACCAAGGAAATTTTGAATAATATCCATTTTCTTCGTAATCTAAAGTAACTCCAATAATAGGTTTTTTCATTGTAATGTATTATTATTATTATAATTTAGAACTTACAATTACTAGCATGAACATTAATTTTTTTATGAATAAAGCTATAGATCAAGCCAAAAAAGCTAATTTAATCAATGAAGTGCCGGTAGGTGCTATTTTAATTGATAGTATATCTAATGAAATTATAAGCTCCTCACATAATCTCATTAATTCAAAAAAGAATTCTACTTTTCATGCTGAAATATTATTAATCAATGAAGCTTGCGAAAAAAGAAAAACTAAATTTTTATCTGGGACAACAATTTTTATTACTTTAGAACCTTGTGCCATGTGTGCTGCAGCTATCAGCGAGGTACGTATAGATAAAATATATTTTGGTGCTTATGATGAAAAAAAAGGAAGCTTAGAAAGTCTTATGGGAATATATAAAAAAAAACATTTTTTTGTTCCTGAAATTTATGGCGGTATTAATGAAGATGAATGCTCTTTGTTACTTAAAAATTTTTTTAAAAGTAAAAGAAAATAATGAATAAAAAAATTAATATTCCTGAATATGGTGTTTCACAATTTAATCGGTTGCTTAAAGATGTCATTGAAAATAATTTCGATTATGTAAGAATTAAAGGAGAAATATCTGAAATTAAAATTGCAACAAAAGGTCAATTATACATAACTTTAAAAGATGATAATTCAATTTTAAGTGGTGTTGTTTGGGATACAAAAAAAAAATATCTTAAATTTTCTCCTGAAGAAGGCATGGAAGTTATTGTTACAGGAAAAATAACAACTTGGTCCAAGTTTAAAACAACATATCAGATTGATATTGATACACTAGAATTAGCAGGAGAGGGGGCTTTATTAAAATTAATTGAAGATAGAAAAAAAAGATTAAAAGAAAAAGGATTTTTTGATCAAATAAATAAAAAACAAATCCCTTATTTACCTGATAAAATTGGTGTGATTACATCTCCAACAGGATCAGTAATATATGATATTATAAACAGAATTACAAATAGGTTTCCAACTAATATTGATATATGGCCAGTTAGCGTACAGGGAGAAACTGCAGCTAAAAATATTATTGAAGCTATTGAAGGTTTTAATTCTTCTCAATATGAGTACAAACCAGATGTTATAATCATTGCCAGAGGTGGTGGTAGCACTGAAGACCTCATGACTTTTAATGATGAAAATCTTGCTTTATCTGTATTTAAATCTAAAATACCAATTATATCAGCCATAGGTCATGAAACAGACACAACAATTATTGATTATGTAAGTGATTACAGGGCTTCAACACCTACTGCTGCTGCAGAAAAAGCAGTACCATTTATAGAAGAAGTTAAAAGCAGCATTACACAAATATCTAAAAGGTTAATGCTCTCAGTTGAAAATAATTACAGAAATTATAACAATCAAATAGTCAGTTTATCAAAATTAATAAAAGAACCTAATTTAATAATTCAATCTTATAAAGAAAAATTTAAATATATATCAGATAGTTTGTTTAAAGAATTAGAAAATTTACGAATTAATAATTTACAACAATTGAATAAATATTCAGCCTTACTTCGTTCTCCAGAAAAAAATATTAATAATAAAAAATCAGAATTTGAAAATATTTTAAAAATATTTAATGTAAATATTTCTAATAAAGTTAATAACTCAAAAAAAGATTTAAATAAAATTCATAGATTGCTAAATTCAAATTCGATTTCATCAAATTTAAAAAAGGGCTATAGTATTGTTAGAAAATCTAAGAGAGTTATAAAAAAATCATCTTTAATTTCTAATGATGACAATATAAGTATTCAATTTTTAGATGATTCTATTAATATCAAGGTAAAAAAAATCTAACTAAATCTATTATGCTGTAAAAACCAATTAGAAGGATATTCTTTAATCCATTTTTCTATCATATTATGAATTTTTGACATAGCTTCTATATCAGAAACATTATTAGAAATTTTTTCTATTGGAGGATAAAAATGTAGATTAAACTTATTATTGCTGTCTCTAATATTATGTACAGGAATTATTTTTAAATTATATTTTCTTGCCAATTTTAAAAAACCTATTTGGGTTTTTGAAGGATAGTTAAAGAAGGAAACAATTTCTCCTGCTGAGTCTTTTTGATCAATTAACAAAACAACTGATAAACCATTTTTAATTGATTCAATAATATCTTTTGCACTTTGTTTTCCCTTAGGTGTATAAAAACTTTTTTTAGATAAAAGACTTTTTTTTCTTAAATTCAATATTAATTTATCAATATACGGATTATTTATATGTCTGTAAATTCCCCCAACGGGTATTCCTAATTTATCGAGCGAAGGTAGCAATATTTCCCAATTTGATTCATGTATACCAACAAAAATTACCTGCTCTTTATTTTTTTTTATTTCTTCAATATATTTAATTCCATTTATTGAAATTTTATTATGAATAGAAATTATTTTTGGTAAAATCAATAATTCAAAAAAAGTTTTTCCAGTATTTGACCAACAAAGCTTTATTTGTTTTTTAATTTTTTCTCTTTCATTATTAGGTAATATTTTTAATAAGTTTTTTTTAACAATTTTGTTTGTTTTTGTATATGGGCCAATAATCCTGAAAATAAATCCTCCTATAAAAGAAACTAACTTTGGAGGAAGTAACCATAAAAATCTATGTATCAAAAAGACAATAATAAATTCTACAACTAATCTTGTTTTAATAAAAATATTATTTTGCATTTTGCAGATGATTTTCAATAACATTTGTTAGAATTTCTTTGATTAATTCTTCATTTTCAAAAATTATTTCTCCATCTAATATGTTTACGAGAGTTTTATAAGATTTTGGAACACGAACAAAATCTTTTTGAGTAGATACCAAAATTGATTTTGTCTTATTTGCAATTTCAGCTAGATTTAATAAATCATTTTCATTGTAGATGTGATGATCAGGATAAGTTATTTCTTTAACAATTTTTGCACCTTGTTCTCTTAGGGATTCAAAAAATTTTTCAGGATAAGCAATTCCTGCAAATGCTGTGATTTTTTGACCTTTAAAAATTTTATTTTCATTATTTATATTAAATTTAGCAGTTATTGTAGGTATATGACTTGGAATAATTTTTTTTAAAAATTCTGTTAATTGTCCAATCACGATAACTAAATTTGTTCTAGAAAGACCTCTTTTTATACTTTCTCTTAGAGGACCTGAGGGTATCACTCTCTTATTTCCAAATTCTTGTGATGCATTGATAACTATAATAGAAAGATCTTTATGAATAGTAGGATTTTGAAAACCGTCATCCATAATTATGCAATTACCTCCTTTATGAGCAGCAAGTTTTATTGATTTATTTCTGTCTTCACCAATCCAAGTGGGTGCTATTTCTGAAAGAAGTAATGATTCATCGCCAACAGATTGTGGAGAATGCCAAGACTCAACTAGAGTACTTGTTTTGATAATACCAGCATAGCCTTTTGAAACAAAATGAGGACTATAACCAGCAGTTGTTAGTATTTTGCCAATTCTTAAAGAAACGGGAGTTTTACCAGCACCTCCAACTACTATGTTGCCAATACATATAACTGGAACTTCAGACTTGGTTGGATTACCAGCAATATTTCGAATTTTTGTACCTAATCGAAAAAGCAATGATAATGGATACAACGAACGTGATAAATAAGTATCTTCTTTTTTATACCAAAATTTTGGAGCTTTTAACATTTTATGATTCTAAGTAATTATTTATTGTTCTATTTAAAACTTTTGTATCAATAAATTGTTTTTGTGCAAACAAATATGCATTGTTTTTCATTTTTTTTCTTTTTTCTTTATCATTAATTAGATTATTTAACTCAATTTTTAGTTCTTTAGTAGAACCTATTATAATACAAGCTTGACTTTTAATCATATCTTCAAAAATATTTTGCCAATTAAATATTTTTGATCCGGTTAAAATAATACAATTACAAACAGCTGGTTCAATTGGATTGTGTCCTCCATGATCACTTAAAGATCCACCTAAGAAAACTATATCACTTACTAAAAAGTATTTTTTTAGAATACCAAAGCTATCGATAATAATTATGTTACTTTTATTTTGAGAACTTGACGACTCAAGACTTGCAGATAAATTAAAAGACTCACATAATTTGCTTATAGCATAAGCTCTTTCTGGGTGACGAGGTGCAATAATAAATCTTAAATTTGAATTTTTAATAAGTAATTCTTTTATTATAGGAAGTATAATTTTTTCTTCATTTTCATGAGTGCTTGCAAACATTAAAGTAATTAGCTTAGTTTCATTATTTTTATTATTATTTTCTTGTATATTCTCTAAAGTAGAGAAGAATTTAAGATTACCAATAAAATTAACTTTTCTATTTGTTAGTTTTATTATTCGATTTTGATCTATCTTACTTTGAGCAAAAATTTCGCTAAAACTATCTAATAATTTTTTATAAAGAAAAGGAAACTTATTCCATCTTTTGAATGATTTTGGTGACATTCTAACATTTACTAATATTGATTTTATGTTTCTCTTCTTAAGAGAGTTTAAAGTTGTTGGCCATAAATCTGATTCAATCCATACAACCATTGAGGGTTTCCAAAAATTTAAAAATTTATCTACCCACAAAACTATATCCAAAGGAGCAAATTGATGAATGATTAAATTGCCATATTTTTTAGATGCATATTCAGCAGCACTAACAGTTGTGGTTGTTAGTAATATTGTGTATTTTTTACTATAATTTTTTATAAAAAAATCTGCAGATTTAAATTCACCTACACTAGCTGTATGTATCCATATAATTTTTTTTGAAAATTCTTTTTTTATTTGAGTTATCCCATATCGCTCTTTATGCCTTAATTTATCTTCTTTACCAATTTTTATTCTTTTTTTTATATTAATTATTATTAACGGTATTAAAAGTATGCCTAAAATTTGATAAATATAAATCATCCTAAGTTTATTTTAGCCTTAGTAATACATTCATTAATTTTATTTTCTAATGTATGTTGAAAATTTAAAATATCTTTTTGATCTAATTTTTCTGGTATCATAATTGGCTCTCCCCAAACAAAAAAACTTTTAGAAAATGGTAGAGTGATTAGAAAAGAATCCCATGAATTTAAATTAAATTTTTTAGAAGCAAAATAGCCTACAGGGATTATTGGAACATTTGTTTTGCTAGCAATTTTAATCACTCCATCTGAGCATTTTTCTTTTGGGCCTCTAGGACCATCAGGAGTTATTGCAATATAATTATTTGTTTTTAAAATTTCAAAAATTGGACGCATACTATTTTTTTTATTTTCTGAATAAGTTGGTAAATTATTAGCATTTAAGTATTTTGCAATTATTGCACCAAATCTTCCATCACTATGTCCGGAGGCAACTATATTTAATTTTTTATGACTCTTCCAACTAAATGTTATTGTCATTAATTGATTATGCCAAAAAACTAAAATAAAAGGTTTATTATTTTTCCAATAGTTCTCAGGTATTGATAAATTTTCATATTCTATTTTTGAAGTAATTTTTACTATATAAATATATATAGTTGCTAGCAAAGCTAAACTATTTTGAATAATAGAATTTCTCAATACTCTTTTTTTTATGTTCATAAAAAATTAATATAAAAAATATTAACTTTTATATTCTGAAAAATCGTATGTGAATACAAGTTCTTTTAAATTATCAAAATTTTGGTCAGAATCTAGAGAAGGATCGATATAGAAAACCATAGTAAATATTTTGCTTTCGCCAGATTTAAGTGTTTGTTCAATAAAACAAAAGCATTCACTTTTAATTAAATATGGCAGTATTTCTTCTGGTTCAACTTTAAAATTGGCAGTTGAAGTTATTGTTTCTTTTGTTAAATTTTTACCTTCATAGTTTATAATTTTATTTTCACCAATTTTTAATTCAATATTTTTTTCAACTGGTTTAAAATCCCAATTTAAATTTTCACCAACTTTCGCAATCAATTTAATTTTTATTTTTCTATCTAAAATTTCAGGTGTCTTTTTTTCAGGATTAATGATTATTTGATCTTTTACAAATTCATTATCTTTTAGTTTAATTCCACTTAAAAAACTTGAAAAAGGTATAACTAATAAAAAAATTAATATTAATAAAAAAACATTAAAAACAAAAAAAATTAAAAATCTTTTTTTTTTATTTTTCACTCAAACTTTATTAACCTTCAATTTCTGCAATTAAAGCTTTTGCAATTTTTTTAGATTTTCCAATAAATTTAACTTTTTTAATAGATTCAAGATTTGATAAATCTTCATCAACAATTACAAATCCAATCATTCCCATTGTTTTGTGAGGAGTACACCAATAGGCATAAATACCTGGAACTGTAAAAGTAAATTCAACGTCTTTTCCAACCTTAGATTTAAATTTTTCAACACCTTCAGGAACGCCATTTTTTTTAATAAATTCTACATTATGACCTTTATCTGTTGATAACCATTCAACAGTTTGACCTGAATTTATCCTAACAATTTCTTGACTGAATACCATACTTCTTTTGTCAAGTTTATTGAGCATTTCAACAGTCACATCAGCGGCATTTAACGAACCCGTAACGAACAAAAAAGCAATAAATACTAAAATATTTTTCATCATTTCTCCTATACCAGATTATAATATATTATACATATAATTTACCTTATTATATATTTAAAGTAAGACCATCGGTCGCATTTCAAACTCAAAAAAATGATGGAAAAAGTCACTTTAACATTTAAATTTATAGTATATAGATTTTCTAATTAAATTTTATGATAGTAGCTTTTATTTTTTTATTGGTAATTGTAGGCTCTGTAGCCTTTCATTTTTGGACACCTTGGTGGTGGACTGAAGTAGCTTCAAATTGGGGCAATATTGATGATACAATTATTTTAACATTCTGGGTTACTGGCGCTGTATTTGTCGCTGTTTGCTTATTTATGTCCTATTGTGTTTGGCGTTTTAGATACCAAAAAGATAGAAAAGCTGAATATTCACCAGAAAGTCCAAAGCTTGAATGGGGCTTAACAATATTAACTGCACTTGGAGTTTGTGCACTTCTTGCCCCTGGTTTAATTGTATGGAGCAAATATGTTTCTGTTCCTGATGAAGCAGTGGATATAGAAGTTATGGGTCAACAATGGTATTGGAATTTTCGTTTACCAGGAGCTGATGGAAAATTAGGATTAACAGATTTGAGAAATATAACAGATGAAAATCCATTTGGTATTAATCTTGATGATCCAAACGGTCTTGATGACATATTAATACAAGCTGATGATTTACACATTCCTCTTGGGCAGCCTATAAAAGTAAATCTTAGATCAATTGATGTTTTGCATGATTTTTACATACCTCAATTCAGGGCAAAGATGGATATGGTTCCTGGAGTAGTAACATATTACTGGTTCACTCCTACAAGAACAGGTGATTTTGAAATTTTATGTATGGAGTATTGTGGCACTGGACATTATTCAATGTTAGGTCGCGTTTTGGTTGATGAGCAAGAAGAATATGAAGAATGGTTAAGCGAACAAATGACATTTGAAGAAGCAATGGCAAGCATTGAAAGAACTGATTTAATTCAAATAGCATTAAATAAAAAGGAGATGAAGTAATGGCGGCTGATAGTTATGAAGATATTGCTGTAGGTAAAGGAGACTCTATTCCAGCATTAGAGGTACAACCTCAAGAACTTTATCATGCACACAGTTTTTGGACAAAATGGATTTTTTGTCAAGATGCCAAAGTAATAGGAATTCAATATTCTCTAACAGCTATAGCAATTGGATTAGTAGCCTTAGTTTTATCTTGGTTAATGAGATTGCAACTTGCTTTTCCTGAATTAGTTCCTTTCTTAGGAGCTGGTGAATATTACCAGTTTGTAACAATGCATGGAATGATAATGGTAATTTATCTTTTGACTGCATTATTTCTAGGAGGTTTTGGAAATTTTCTTATACCTTTGATGGTTGGGGCAAGAGATATGGTTTTCCCATATGTTAATATGGTTAGTTACTGGATTTATCTGCTTGCTGTTTTGGTACTAGCTGCAAGCTTTTTTGTTCCTGGCGGACCAACAGGAGCTGGTTGGACTTTATATCCTCCTCAAGCAATTACTTCTGGCACACCTGGAGGTGATGGCCTTGGTATAATTTTGATGCTCGTTTCACTTTCTATATTTGTTGTTGGTTTCACTATGGGTGGTTTAAATTACGTAATTACAATATTACAAGCTCGTACTAGAGGTATGACTCTAATGCGTATGCCATTAACAATTTGGGGAATATTTACAGCAACAGTTTTAGCACTATTTGCTTTTCCTGCTTTAATTGTTTCTTGTATTATGATGACCCTAGATAATATGCTTGGAACAAGCTTTTTTATGCCTGCTATTGTTGAGTTTGGAGAACAAACTGAATATAGCGGAGGAAGTCCTATTTTGTTTCAGCACCTTTTTTGGTTTTTTGGGCATCCTGAAGTTTACATTGTTGCACTTCCTGCTTTTGGAATTGTTTCAGATTTAATTTCTGTCCATGCAAGAAAAAATATCTTTGGATACCGAATGATGGTTTGGGCTATTGTTATTATTGGAGCTCTAAGTTTTGTAGTATGGGCGCACCATATGTATGTAGCAGGTATGAATCCATGGTTTGGTTTTTTCTTTGCAACAACAACTTTAATCATAGCCATACCTACAGCTCTTAAAGTTTATAATTGGGTCATTACACTTTGGAGAGGGAATATTCGTTTAACTATTCCTATGCTTTTTGCACTTGGTTTTATTGTTACTTTTGTTAATGGAGGAATTACTGGATTATTTTTAGGAAACGTTATTGTTGATGTTCCTCTATCAGATACTTACTTTGTTGTTGCACACTTTCACATGGTAATGGGAATTGCACCAGTATTGGTGGTGTTTGGAGCGATTTATCACTGGTTTCCCCTTATAACTGGTCGCTTTCTTCATGAGGGTATGGGTAAATTTCATTTTTGGGTTACATTCTTAGGCTCTTATGCAATTTATTTTCCAATGCACTATTTAGGTTTTGTTGGAGTTCCAAGAAGATATTATGAGATGTATGATAGTCCTTATATGGAAGTTTCAACAAATTATTTAAATCAATTTATAACAGTAACAGCACTTATTGTTGGATTTACTCAACTTCTTTTTTTATATAATATTATTATAAGTTCTAAATTTGGAAAAAAAGCTGGAAAAAATCCTTGGAAAGCATGTTCATTAGAATGGCGCACTTCTGATGTTCCTCCAGGACACGGCAATTTTGGTAAAGATCTTCCTGTTGTGTATCGTTGGGCATATGATTTTAATGTTCCTGGAGCAAAAGAAGATTATATACCTCAAGATATTAGCCCAAGTGAAGTACCAGATGCAAAAGCGGAGCAAACGTGAAAAAAAAGGAAAGTATTTTTCAACTTTTATCTCAGAAACCTTGGGATCCAGAACAGGCTAAGCTTGATAATTTACACGAGGGCGCAACTTTGACTATTAATAAAGGAAAGTTGGGACTTCGTTATTTAATGATTATTAGCACAATTTTCTTCTGTTTATTTATTGTAACTTATTCAGATAGATTAGTATATCCGGATTGGAAAAGAATGCCTGAACCATTTTTACTATGGATTAATACCCTATTATTATTTGTTACAAGTGGTTTTTTTATGAGTGCTCAGTCAGCATCAAGCAAAAATAATTTTAAAACTGTAAAAAATAGATTGATAATAATTGGATTACTTACCCTAGCTTTTCTTATTGGACAGTTATTGGTCTGGTTTCAGCTTGTAGATAAAGGTTATTATGTATCCTCAAACCCAGCAAATGCTTATTTCTATGTATTTACTGCTTTACATGCTTTACATATTTTTGGTGGTTTGGTTTATTGGTTTATGACGATTAAAAAAGTTTGGGTATTAAGTGATATTGTAGTTGCTAAAGCAAAACACACTGTAGAACTTTGTGCAATTTATTGGCATTTTTTATTAGCTGTTTGGGTAGTTTTGTTTGGCTTAATGTTATTTACTTAAAGAAAGGTTTTTAATGGAAGAAGCAAATTCAACTGTAGAAAAAGTGGTAATACCTCCACCACAAGGTGTGTGGAAAGAATGGGCTTCAGATCAAAAAGCATTTAAGGGCGTTCCTTGGGGAAAAGCAATGATGTGGATTTTTCTTGTAAGTGATACATTTGTTTTTAGTATTTTCTTAATTTCTTATATGACTGTAAGATTTTCAACTAAAGTTGAGTGGCCAAATGCTAGTGAAGTTTTTGGATTACATGTAGGCCATTATAATGTTCCTCTTCTTT
>MDTA01062712.1_pt1 | contig 16249 bp, 13 predicted proteins | sample 811151 | NCBI WGS metagenome assembly MDTA01 (sample SAMN05326648, study PRJNA326480) | marine metagenome | isolation source: seawater | place: Indian Ocean: South | collected 2010 | reverse complement strand
GTCTTAATGTTAGAAAAACCTATTAGTAAAAAATTTCCATTATTTTCTATTTATTATGAAAATGATGGTTTTAATATAAAAGGTGAGAGATTAATGGGCAGGCAGGCTGCTGGTTGGTCTTTTTTGAAATCTATAATCACATCAAAAAATTATAAAAGATTAGGTGTTTACTTAAGGGATGCTGGTCAGCAAGATTTATTAAAAAATGATATAAAATCATTATTAACTAGCTCTAACGATACTATTGAGTTAGAGAGTATTGCTTATGATAAGCCATTTTTAACAGAGAGTTATGGAGGTATTCAATTACCTGGTCCAGAGTTAGCTGAATTTAGTAAGCATAGAAGTTTTTTTGGTCATCATAAGTATAGTTTAGTAGGATTAACTCACACCACAGCAACTCACAGCGTTATGTCATCATTTTCATCATTAGCTACTGAAGCTATTATGCCTTGGGATGCTTTAATTTGTACTTCAAAATCAGTTTTAAATACCTTAAATAAAATTATAGAAGCTAGAGAAGAATTTTTATCTTATACTTATAAAAAGAAAATTAATCTATCGCCTCAATTTCCAGTAATACCTTTAGGTATTAATTCTAATGAGTTTGATTTCAGTAAAGAATTTATCAAAGATTCAAGAGATAAATTAAAAATTTCAGATAAAGATATAGTAATAGTTTTTGTTGGGAGATTAAGTTTTCATGCAAAGGCTCATAATGTTCCAATGTATATGGCTTTAGAAAAATGTGCTCAACAATTAGATAAAGATACTAAAATCCATTTAATACAAACAGGCTGGTTTGCAAATGAATTTATTGAAAATACTTTCAAGTCTGAGGCTAGAAAAATATGTCCCTCTATTAATTGTATTTTTTTAGACGGGAGAAGTCAGGATAAAAAAATGACTACACTTGCTTCCGGTGATATTTTTATGTCGTTAAGCGACAATATACAAGAAACTTTTGGTTTAACTCCACTAGAGGGTATGGCCTCTGGTTTACCTGTTATTGTTTCTGATTGGGATGGCTATAGGTCTACTGTAAGAGATAATATTGATGGTTTTTCTATTAAAACATATTCATTGCCGAGTGGCTATGGAAGAGATTTAGCATTTGATTATATGATTGGAAACTTAACATATGACAGATATATAGGTAACTCAGTTCAAAAAGTTGCAATTGATATTAAGCAATGTATTAATAAATTAGAACTATTAATTCAAAATAATAAACTAAGAAAAGAGCTTGGGGCAAATGGAAAAAAAAGAGCAAATGACACTTTTTCCTGGAATAAAATTTTAAAAAGTTATGAAGATCTCTATCAGGAGTTAAATAATATTAGGCTTACTGAGTATAAGAATTTTCCAAAATTTTGTGAATCTAACTTGCCAAGCGATAGATTAGATCCTTTTCATATTTTTGATGATTATCCAACTAATGTATTATCAAGCAGTTTTAAATTTCAATTATCACCAAATAATCATGATTTATCTATTGATAATTTACTTGTTTTAGACAGTGTAAGTTATTCAAAAAGTTTTATTCCTAATATTGATAAGTTTAAATTAGTTTTATCGTCCATAAATGTTAATAAAAATTATAGTATAAATGATATAACAATAGTTACTAAGTTAAATGAATCAGATATTTATTTAATTATAATTTTCTTATTAAAATATGGATTTATAACAACTGTTGGTGCTGGGGATGGCTAAAAAAAAATATACGATTTTATTTGTTCACCAAAATTTTCCTGGCCAATATAAGCATTTAGCTCCAGCGTTGGCTAAAATGAAAAATATTGAGGCTTACTCAATTTCAAAAGAAGATAAATCATTACCAAATATAAAACATTATAAGTATGAAATAAAAAAAGGTAATGTCCCTGGAGTTAATAATCTTACTATTGAGTTTGAAACTAAAATGATAAGGGCAAAGGCTGTTGCAGATTTATGTTTAGAAATGAAAAAAGAGGGAATAATTCCGGATGTGATTCTTTCTCATCCTGGTTGGGGAGAGTCCTTTTTATTAAAGGAAGTTTGGCCAGATGCTAAATTTTTAAATTATTTTGAGTTTTATTATAATACTAAAGACTCAGATATTGATTTTGACCTTAAAGAAACCCAAAGACCCGATTATGATTTTGATCTAATGGTTAAGTTGAGAGCAAGAAATGCACCATTTCTCTCTGCTTTTGAACAGAGTGATATTATGATTTCTCCTACAGAATTTCAGAAGAGTACTGCTCCTGAAATCTTTAAAGATCGAATATCTGTTGTTCATGAGGGAATTGATACGAACCTAGTAAAGCCTAATGAAGACGCTAATATAAGATTAAAAAATGATAATAATGGTAAAACAGAAGTAATAACAAAAGATGATAAAGTCATTACATTTGTTAATAGAAATTTGGAACCTTATAGAGGTTATCATATTTTTATGAGATCTTTACCTGAAATCATCAGTAAGCACCCTGACGCATATATTTTAATTGTTGGTGGAGATCAAGTAAGTTATGGAGCAACTCCTGAAGAAGGTTCTTATAAAGATATATATTACAATGAAATAAAAGATAAAATTCCAAAAAATAATAAGATAAGATTTTGTGGAGTACTTGATTATAATACATTTTTGAATTTGATAGGTGTTAGCTCAGTGCATGTTTACCTTACTTATCCATTTGTGCTATCCTGGTCTATGCTAGAGGCAATGTCTATGGAAAAACTTGTCATAGGATCAAAAACAAAGCCAGTAGAAGAAATAATTACTGATAAGAAAAATGGTTTATTGGTGGATTTCTTTAATCATAAGAAGTTATCCTTGATGGTTAACGAAGTTTTGAGCAATCCTGATAAATACTTATCTATTAAAAAAGAAGCTAGAAAAACTATTTTAGATAACTATGATCTTGAGACTATATGTTTACCAAAACAAATAGAAATATTTAAAAAGTTATTAAAATGATTGTCAAAAATTTATTTAATGATGTTCTGTTGATAAAGAATGATATCTATGAAGATAAAAGAGGTTATTTTTCAGAGACTTATAACGAAAAAGTTTTCAAAAAGAATGGATTAAGTAATCATTTTTTACAAGATAACTTATCATTTTCAAAACACCCTGGGACAATACGTGGTCTTCATTTTCAAAATAGCCCTTTCTCTCAGGGAAAGCTTTTAAGAGTAATTAACGGTAGTATTGAGGACTTCTTTGTTGATTTGAGGCGATCATCTCCTACTTACGAAAAGTTTTCTTCAATAAAATTAAGTTATGAAACTGGATCAATTTATATTCCTGGAGGTTTTGCTCATGGATTTTGTACTTTAGAAAAAGATACTATTGTCATGTATAAAGTAGACAAAATTTATTCTAAAAATCATGAGGTCGGAATAAGGTGGGATGATAGTTTTTTCAAAATAAAATGGCCCTTAAAAAATAATAACCCAATTATTTCTGAAAAAGACGAAAATCTTCCTTCTTGGAACAGTATAAAAGATAAATTGGATTTATAATGCCTGGAAAAAAACAAAAAAGATTTTTAATTACCGGGGGTTGTGGTTTTATAGGCTCAAGTTTAGTCAGAAATTTGTCCAAAAATGAAAATTTTATAATTGGTAATATTGACAAACTTACGTATTCTTCTAATTTGAATTCTTTAAAAGATATTAGCAATAAAAATAATTATACTTTTTTTCAGGAAGATATTTGCAATAAAGATTCTATACAAGAAATAATATTTTCCTTCAAACCTAATTATATTGTTCATTTAGCAGCTGAAACTCATGTGGATAGATCAATAGATGGTCCTGAAATTTTTTTAAATTCAAATATATTAGGTACCTATAATTTATTAAATTCTTTTAAAAACTATTATGATAAAATTAATGATAAAAATAAAGATGCATCTAAATTTTTACTTGTATCTACAGATGAAGTTTATGGATCGCTATATTCTAAACAAGACCAATTTACTGAGAATAGCCCTTATTTACCTAATAGCCCTTATTCTGCTTCAAAGGCGTCTGCTGATCATTTAGCAAGAGCATGGAATAGCACTTATAACCTACCAATTCTTATAACAAATACATCAAATAATTATGGTCCATGGCAGTTTCCAGAAAAATTAATTCCTTTAACAATTTCCAAATGCCTTAAAAAAGAGAGAATACCTATTTTTGGTAATGGACAACAAATTAGAGATTGGATTTTCGTTAATGATCATGTGGATGGTATTTTATCAGTTTTAGAAAGTGGAGTCATTGGTGAAAAATATAATATTGGAAGTAATAATGAGAAAATGAATATTGAAGTAGTGCAAGATATATGTGGTATCTTAGATAAAAAAATACCCTATAAAAATTCATATTCTAATTTAATTGAATTTGTTGATGATAGACCTGGTCATGATTTTCGCTATGCCTTAAATAGTGAAAAAATCAAAAAAATTGGTTGGAAACCAAAATATAATTGGTCTAATGGACTAAATGAAACAATAGATTGGTATATTAATAACCAAGATTATTTGAATAGAGATAGTTCAATGTTTTACTCTGGAGAAAGACTTGGTTCAATCAAGTGAAAATATTAATATACTTGTGACTGGGGGTAGTGGCCAGATAGGTTCTGACTTAAAAAGTATAAAGCATAGTGAAAATTTAAATTTATTTTTTCCAGACTCTGAAACTTTTAATTTGCTGAATAAAAAAACTATGATGTCTTTTTTTGAGAACAATAAAGTTGATTTAATTTTAAATCTAGCTGCTTATACTGAAGTTGATAATTCTGAGAAAAATAAAGTTTTTTGCAGAGAAGTTAATTTGGAGGGAGTTATAACCCTCGGAAAAATTGCAAAAGAGAGAGATATTGGCTTTATCCAGGTATCTACTGATTATGTTTTTGGAAATGATAACAGTGGTATTAGAAATATAAATGATGTACATCAGCCATTAAATTATTATGGTAAAATAAAATCTGAGGCTGAGAAATTTATTTTGAGAAATAGTGAAAGTAATTTCGTGATCAGAATGGCATCAGTTTTCGGCTTAACGGGTAAAAATTTTGTAAAAACAATAGTTAGGCTAATTCTTGATAAAAAGGATCTTGATATCGTTTCGGACCAGAAAATTTCACTAACGAGTTCATTACAGTTTTCAAAAAATTTCTCCTATATAATTGATTTATATAAGGAAAAAATAAAATCAAACGATAAAATTATTCATTTTACAAATAAGGGATATACCAACTGGTATGATGTTTCTATTGTTATTAAAAACGAAATGGAAAGCTTACTTAATGAAAAGTTTAAAAATAATATTAGACCAATTAGTAATAAGGATTGGGTTTCATTAGCTAAGAGACCTGACGACTCAAGATTAAATGTAGATTTTAGTGAGTTAGAGAATTTTAATATTTTCTTACCATCTTGGGATTCAAGTGTTAGGGATTTAGTTAAGGAATTTTTATTAAAAACATAAAGTGAAACTTAAAAATGAAAAATAATAAAATTACCAAAGGTATTATTTTGGCCGGTGGCACAGGGACTAGGCTTTACCCCGTGACAAGAGTTGTCTCTAAGCAGCTTTTACCCATATATAATCAACCTATGATATATTACCCATTATCAACCCTTATTAAATCAGGAATAAAAGATATACTTGTTATAACCACTCCACAGGATCAAACACTTTTTAAAAGACTACTTAATAATAAAAATGACTGGGGTGCTAAAATAAGTTTTGAAGTTCAGGATAAACCTGAGGGAATTGCTCAAGCTTTTCTCATAGCTGAAAATTGGTTAGATGGTGCTCAATCTATTCTAATACTAGGTGATAATTTATTTTTTGGTCCAAATTTAAACAAAATTATTAATAATTCTTGTCTTGAAAATACCGGGGCAACCATTTTTGCTTATAAAGTTGATAATCCAGATCGTTTTGGTGTAATTGAATTTGATAATAAGAAAAGAGCTATATCCATAGAGGAAAAGCCTCAAAAACCCAAATCTAATTGGGCTGCTACAGGTTTATATATCTTTAACAAAGATGTTGCAGATAGAACAAAAAAGTTAAAAAAGTCTAATAGGGGTGAACTTGAAATTACTGACTTAAATAACACTTATTTATATGAAAAAAAGTTAAATGTTATAACATTAGATGAGAGTTATTATTGGCTTGATACTGGTACACATGAAAGCTTGTTAGAGGCATCTAACGTTGTTAAAGAAATACAGGATAAGTTTGGGATAGATAGTATTGGTTTGTTATAATTATTCTTGCAATGCTTTCATAGATAATTTTGTAATTGGATTTGCAATGTAACTCAGAACAGTCCTTTCTTCACCTATGATTGATACATCACACATCATTCCTGATTGAATAACTATATCGTTATTCTTTTTTATTAAATCTGCATCTACTTCGATAATAATAGGATAAAAAGATAATCCGTCTTCATTTTCTGATGTATTTGCAGCAACTTTCTTAACTATTCCATCTACCTGTCCATATATAGCCATATCAAAAGCTGTAAAAGAAATTTTAGCTTTTTGTCCTGTTTTTACATAAGCTATGTCTTTTGTCATTACTCCAGCTTCAATTTTTAAAATATCATTTTCTGGAACAATTTCAGCCAATAAACTTCCATCTTTAACAATTTGTCCAATATTTGTAGCATTTACGCTACTTACAGATCCCGATATTGGAGCTTTAATAAAAGAATATTGCAGTTTAGTCTCTGCTTGTTCAAATCTTTTTTGGGCCTCTATAAGTGCTAACTTTTCATCTAGAAGTCTAAATTCAGAGTCGGAACCCTTGCTTACAAGATTTTCAATTATCTCAACCTTTCGTTTCCTAGTTTCAACTTCGGTTTTTGATAATTCAAAAAGTTGTTTAGATCTTTTGTTATCTATAATAAAGAGTATGTCTCCAGTTTTAACTTTGTCTCCTAAGCTAACTTTAATACTTTCAACAGGACCAGCCACAGCAGTCTGAACAAGGTGAACCTTTGAGTCTGGCCTTACACTCCCTGAGGCTCTTACAACTTGATTAATTTCTGCAAAATATGCCCAAATTAGAAATAAGACTGTAAAGCTAGCTATTGACCAAAATAAAAGAAATGATTTTTTTGTTTCGTTCAAGTTTTCAGGTAAAATATAATTTAACATAAGAGAAAATTTTTCATTTAAGTTATAGTATATTTCTTGATTTTTGAGCAGGTTTTTAAAAGAAAATAACCAGTTAAATCTTTTTAAAATTTTTTTCATACTAATTACCACTATTATTTTGCTTGATAATTTCACTTGTTGGCCCAAACGCAGCTAACTTCCCATCAACAATTATACAAACTTTATCAGTTTTTAATAATTGATTTGTTCTATGAGTAGAAATTAAAATAGTCGGATTATAAGGTAAATTCATTATATTATTAATTATAATTTGTTCAGTATTTGCATCCATTGAGCTAGTTGGTTCATCTAGAACAAGTAATTTTGGCTTTCTAATGAAGCTTCGTGCTAGAGCTATGGCCTGCCTTTGTCCACCAGATAAGTTAGAGCCATTCTCTGTTAACGTATAATTATATCCCCCAGGTAATTTAGCTATAAAATCATGAGCACAAGACATTGTTGCTGCTTCTATAACATCATCTTCTGAGACATCTTCAAAACCTGCTGTAATATTCTCATATACTGTGCCTGTGAATAATTGTATTTTTTGTGGGCAATAACCTACATTTGATCTAAATTCTTCAGCAGGTATATTTTTTATGTCATATCCCCCCAAATTAATTATACCATTGGTTGGGAGATGATAACCTATTATTGCTCTTATTAGCGTAGTTTTTCCAGAACCAATATTTCCAACGAGACCAACTTTTTCACCATCTTTAATACTCATGCTAATATTATTTAATATTTCCTTATCTTCAATTTTAAATGAAACATCTTTTATTCCTATTTCCCCAGAATTTATACTTGTAACTTTATATTCTTCTGTTATTTCATCCCTTGTTTTAATTTTCATTATTTCATCAAGTTTTGAATAAGCAGAGAATGCATGATTCATTTTTGTAAGAAGTTGACCCGCTTGAACTAAAGGGGATAAAATTCTCCCTGATAAAATCACACATGCAATTAGCGCTCCTGCTGAAATATCTAAATTACCAACTAAAACAACACCATAACAAACAATAGCTGCCTGACTAATTTGAAGTCCTGTTTGTGAAAAAGTTACAGCAAAGTTACTTACTCCTCTTGCGGTTATAGAGTTTTTACTTTGACTTTCAACACTCTTATTCCAACGATCATGTAAAAATTTTCCTCCTGCAACAGTCCTAACAGTTTCAACATTACTCAATAACTCATGTAGAATAGTCATTTTTCCTTGTTGCGATGATAAATTTTGATCGCTATATTTTTTTAAAATAGGTTGGGTTAATGCTGAGACTCCAAGAACCAGAGGAACAATTAAAATTGGGACCAAAGCAAGTGGACCAGCAATCATATAGATAACACCTAAGAATAAAAACATAAAAGGAAGATCTATAAATGCAACCATACTAGCAGAAGTAAAAAAGTCTCTTACACCTTCAAATTCTCTAATTATTGCTGAAACCCCTCTTGTTTTGCTTAAAAATTCGCTATCATGACTTAAAATCTTTTTAAAGATATTGTCATTTATCTGTTGTTCAAGCTTTGAGCCAGCTACATCAATAAATCTAGCTCTAAGTATTTTTACAATAAAATCGAACAAAATTACTATAGCCATTCCAATTGTAAGGGCGATCAATGAGCTATAGGCGCTATTAGGCATAACTCTGTCATATACTGTCATTATATAAAAAGCACTTCCAAGACCAAATATGTTAATAAATACTGAGGCTAAAGCAATTTGAACATACGTTGCCTTATTTTTTATAATAGACCCCCAAAACCAATGATTTTTCTTACTTAAGGCTTGATCTTCGCTCATGGGTTTATTCCTATATTGGCTAATAAAATTTTATTCTGATGAAGATACATAAAGTAACCTTGAAGTAATTGCTGTTCAGTATTCAAAATACTTTCTAGCATTGATAACTCTTCAGTGTAACTATTTACTAATGCATCTGCAGAAAAACTAACTACATCAAGTCTATCGCTAATTATTTCTCTTTGATATTTTGTATCATTAAATGATTTTATTAAATCTTCCCTAATTGATTGAGAGTTCTCAACAATATTTACAAGTTCACTTTCTTTTGCTTCATCAGCTTTTTTCTCAATACCTATTGTCATTTTTTTAGCATTAGACATTGCTTTCGCAGATGAAATCTTAGAAGAGGCTCTACCAAAGGTAAAAATTGGCATAGAGAAAAATACACCACCTCTTATATCATGATCTTTTTTCTGGTTATCATCTATATCATAGCTTGTATATCTTGCATTGAACCCAAACTGAGGTCTAAACTCACTTTTTGTTAAATTTATATTTGATTTTGAGTTTTCAAAACCAAGCTTAGCATTTTTAACCTCATATGACTCATTATTATCAAATTGAATTTTAGGTACAAATACTTCTGGAAAAGAGTACTGATCAAATTTTGCTTTAAAAAAATACTCAAAAATTGCTATGTCTCGGTTTCGATCAGTCCTTAATTTTTGAACTCTTGATGATAAACTATTAAATTTAATTGAAAAAATTGCTAATTCTACTGGATCAGAAATACCTATATTAACTCTATCTCTAACTTTTTCTAAATAAGGTTTGAGTTCCTCTAAAATATTGGATCCATAAGAGTATAAAAAATCTGCCTTTATTGCTGAAAGGTAAACAGTGCTTGCATCAAGAATTAATTCTGAAAATGCTGATGACTTACTATTGTTAGACATCATATATTCAATTCGAGCCATTTTTATTCTACTACTAATTGAACCACCGGTATAAATTGGTTGATTTATCTCTAAGGCAATATCAAAACTATCATCTTGCCTTTTTCTAATCGATGAAAAATCATCAACGTCTCTGCTTAAAACCTTATCATTAATTAATCTAAGCGATAAATCTGGATATCTATGCCTTTGTTGAAACTTTAAAAGCATTTTTTTCTCTACAACATCAGACATCGCGTAAGAATATTCTGGTTGTTGAATAATACTCATTCTTAAAAAATCAAAAAATTCATTTTGATTTATTGTAGCTATTTCTGATCGTAAATAATAAAAAGTTGGTTTATTGCTCTGATAGACTCTATTTGTCTCGTCATTAGCAAAGGAAGAATTAGTTTGTAAAAAACTAAAAACCAAAAAAGCAATTACGCACTTAATTATATGTATTTTATGAAATAACATCTAAGGAATGATAATTTAAAAATTATTTAAAACTATTTTTTTTTCTTTGGCTTATCTTTCTTATTACTTTTAGTATCATTTTCATTAGATGGCGCATTTTCTGCAAGTTTGCTGTTGATTCCATTTGTGGCAGTTACCAGACCGTTAATTACATCCCCAATAGAGCTTCCTGGAACTTCTATTGAACCTGATTCAACTTGCTCTCCTGAGGCATTGATACTGACTGTTTGAACTCTTAAAACACCATTTACAAAAGTTACTTTCCCTATTCCTTCTACTAACATTATGTCCTCCAATTTTGGTTATTATACATATGGGTAGGTAATTTATATTTACAAGTACAGATATATCTTGATTCGATGTTTTATTATTTATCTAAAAAATAATAATTTCCCTGAACTATTGAAAATCTGCTGTTTTAGCTAAATTTTATCCAACCAGTAATAATATATTTTTCCTTTACAGAAGTCGGAAGACCCCTATGTGCATGAGTCCATTCTGATGGCCAAATTAAGGTTCGACCCTCTTTAGGCTTAATTTTAATTTTATAATGAAAGAATTCTGTTTCACCGTCTTTTTCTATATCGTTTAAATAAGTCATGAAGGCCAAGACTCTCTCTGAATTTCTTATCGAATCTCTCTCTGTATGCCAGGAATTATAATGTCCGCCTATACCATATTTTTGTAGATGAAATGATCCTATTCCGAGAGATTGAATGTGTTTTATGAATGGCCATTCTTCTTGATATTTTTTGAAACAATCTTTTAGATTCTCAAAATAAGATTTAAATATCGAGTATTCAGGGAGATCTAATTGATTTGGAGTGATGGTAAGTTCTGTACTATCTTTTTTTTTAAAATCAATTTGATAATTCCCAAATGCACCTTTTTTATGAAGTTCATGCTTTTTTTCAAAAAATAAAATCATTTTTTTACATAATTCTTTATTTTGAATTTCGTAATTACCGATAAAATTTATATTTTTAATATTTTTTATTTTCATGTAATTTTAATGCAATGGTTTATTATAAATTTTTTTATATAAAAAAAACTGATACATTGAAGAAAAAATATTTGGATCATATTCTTCTAATTTACCCCAATTTTCTAAATTCGTCATTTGAGGGTCATCCTTAAATTTATTTTTATACAAATTTTGCAAAGAATAAATATTTTTATCATTATGAGCAAAACCAAGAAACTCATATTTATCTCCATAAAGCCTTTTTAGGTCTTTTATATTAAAATCTAATTCTTGCTCATGCAGTAAAAGATCTATAAACTCCGAAGTAGAATAAAAATCAGGTAATTTTTTTACAATTCTTAAATTTTTGTTACTGTCTTTAATTATTTCACTTCTAGCAGTTCTAATCTCTTTAGGTATTTTTTTTGTTTTAAGTTTTGATAATATCTCTCTTGCTGGCAATAATAAACTTCTGAAACTTCTTGAGTATAGTGCAATTTTCATAATACCGCCTGGTTTTAACTTATTATCAAGTATTTTGAATCCTTTTACTGGATCTTCCATATGATGAAGAACACCACAACATTCAATAGCATCATAATTATTTTTAATTTTATTCAGATCAAGAATATCACCATGCATCCAATTAATACTATTTACCCCTAGCTCTTCTGCTTTTCGTTTTCCATATGATAGGCTTGAAAAGCTTAAATCTATTGCATCAATTTTTAATGATTTGTCACCTTTTGCAATATGAATAGGGTGTCGCCCTGTTCCACAGCCAGCAATTAATAAGTTATTTATTTTTTGATTATTTTCTATGAAGGTGGATGGAAGTTTGTTGGGTAAAATTGCATTTTCAACATACTTTATGTATTTATAGTCATCACCATCAAATGTTCCAGCTTCCCAACGAGGGTAGGGAAAATTCTCATATTGTTTTGATACTTTTTTAGAAATATTATTATTTATTTTTGATATAGATGGTATCTCTTTTGCTATTAGCTTTTCTTGATCATAATTTCTTATTTGTTTTGTAATAATTTCATTTGTTTGCCTACTCAATTTGACTTTTTTTATCTTTTTAAAATCTAAGTCATAACTGTTAAGATTGGAATAACTACCTAATATTTGTATTTCATGATCAGAAATATCTATATTTTTTTTAATTTTACTGATTATTATTTTTTTTAAATTACTAATATCTATGAGCTCTTGATCACTTTCATACCAACAGTATTCATTCATGAAGGACTGATTGCATAACGCACCTAAAAATTCATGAAGAGCACTTTCTTTTTTAAAATGCTCTAAACTATTATTAATTTGTTTAAGGCAAAACTTTCTTACTGATGTTAAAAATTTTTCGACTAATATATTTGTTACAATTATAGACTCTAAATGTTTAATAACTATGTCAGATTTTAGAAAGTTAATTAATTCCTCATTTTTATAAAAATCCATTGAATTTACTGCATCAAGGTTAAGAATATATTTTTTAATTTTATATTCCTCAATTATAAAATTATTTACTATCCCCCTATTAATTAATTTTGTAATTTTACTTACCACAATTGAATTAACAATGTTTACAATTGATTCTGTTTTAAAATTTCCGAATTTTAAAACGTAATTAAATATTTTTATATGATTTTCTGTGAATTCCACATTATTAAAAGCCATATTATTAAGAGACATCATTATATAGGGTGATAAAATATTAAATGTTTTATTTTTCTTATCTAATTCATATTCTCCATTTTTAAAAAAAGGAAAAATGAAACTTTTAAATGAGTCATGAAATCTAAATTGTTTCTGCATTAAAACTCCATGATTTATAGATGCCTTAACATTTGTAGGTTCAATATTCATTGCCTTTTCAAAGAAGAATTCTGCCCTCTTATAATTTTGATTTTTACTAGATTCCATGAAAATTTTCCCAATTTCATTAAGATTACTTACTGTTTCATTAATTTTAATTGACTCACTAAAAAACTTTATTGCCTCATCCTCATTGTTTAATTTTTTTTCAATTAGTCCAAGTCCAAAATAACAGTCTGAAGGGGAGTCGTTTTCTTTTATTCCTGAGTTGAAGAATTTTCTTGCAGTTTTGAAATCTCCAAGATTAAAGTTTATCGAACCTAAATAATAAAATCTTTTATTGAAATTTGGATATAAAATTAAAAGTTCTTTAAAAATTTTCAATGCTTTTTTAAATTCGTTTTGTTGAAGATAGTAATTTATAATTTTAGTGAAAACATCTTTACATTCTTCGTTTAATTTAATTTTACATTTAAGTAATTTTTCAAGTACTTGAATACTTACAGATCCTGAATTTATGATCTGCATGCAAATATTTTTTGCATCATTGTATTCTCCTTTAGCTAATAACTCGTCTATATTATTAGTTTGCTCAGTCATTAGGTTAACTCAATTAAACCCTCGATTTCTTTATCAATTTTAATAGCCAATTCTTTTTTTTTAGGATTTTGGTGATATATTTTTGACAAAAATTGTTTTGCAATTATTTCACTTAGGTTTTTAACAGTAAGTGATTCATTCAAAAATTTTTCTGAATTTTCTAAATCACCTTTCTCATACAAAACTACTCCAATATCGGTTAATAATTCTGGTGTTTTTTTTATATTTTTAAAAATGTGTTCAAGAATATTCAAAGCTTGATCAAGGTCATTTTTTCTTCTGCAAATGGCAGCGGACTTTATCCATGAGTCATAATGATTTTTATCTATTTTTAGACATCTTTTATAACCCTCAAGAGCTAGATCAAAATTTTCCTCAGCCTCATAGCAAAAAGCCTTAACATATTTGGTATTTACATTTAGAGGTTCAAGTTCATCAGCCTGATCAATTAGCTTATGCGCTTCTTTAAAAGATGAGGTATGTGCCAAGCAAAGTGATAAATTAGTTAACAATGGTGTACTTGAAGGAAATTCTTTTAAAAGCTCTCTTAAAACCTTAATGGCATCATCCCATTTATTATTATTCATCAAATTATTTGACTGTTCTACGAGCTTTTTTATTTTTGGGGAATTCTTCATGTTTTTCCTAATATGGTGGGCGCGGCTGGGTTTGAACCAGCGACCCCTACGATGTCACCGTAGTGCTCTACCGCTGAGCTACGCGCCCACATGCTAATAAGTAATAATTTATAATTTTATATGATAATTGGAATATGAAAGATAGAAAAATATCATTAAAAAAATGAAATCATAGGCTTAATAATTAATTAACAAATTTATCAAAAGCTCTCCAAAACTTTTCACGAGATTGATTTTTTTCCATCAAAATTTCATGTTCACAATTTTCAAAGTTAATTATCCTTGAATTTTTTAATCTTTTTGCCATTTCAATAGTGCTCTTTGAATAAACTACTCTATCTTTTAGACTGTTAATAATTAAAATCTTCAAACTTATTTGTTCTGCCCAGTTTTTACTTCTAATTAGTTTAAATCTTTTATTTACAGCCTTTGCAAAGCGATTAGTAACGCCCCAAAGCCTAATAGACGGCATTTTTCTAACAAGCATTTGTGTTCTTTTATATCTTCTTTGATCTGTAGTTAAATCGTTTTCTTCAAAAGGGGTTTCCTTACCCATATTTGGTTTTGATCCAATTAAATAGTCTGTATCCTTTTTAAAAAAATTCATTAGTGAAGATACAGTTTTTAAAAATTTTTCATTTTTAAATCCAAGCATCGGTGCAGATAAAATACCAAAAGTAAATTTTGTTGGATGATTGTGAAATGCTGAAAGCATTAAACATCCGCCCATAGAGTGTCCCATACCTATTAATGGTTTTGGAAAAAATGGATCTATAATTTCTTCTAGGATTTTTTCTAAATCTTTATCATGTCTTTTAAAGTCTGTTATGAAGGATTTATTGATATCTTTTATCATCCTATCCGACATTCCTTGACCTCGCCAATCAAAGCAAATAACAGAATATCCTCTAGTAATAAATTCTTGAATAGTTTCGTAATATTTTTCTATGAATTCATTGTGCCCCTGCTGAAGAAGAATTGTTCCTGCGCTTTTTTCTCTTTTTTGTAGCCAATGACATACTCTAATTTTGATACCATCATCCATAGTAATAAAATATGCCTCAATTCCTTCAGGGGCTTTATAGTCATCCAATTCGAGATAATGTGCTTTTTGATATTTAGATATATTAAATTCTTCCATAATCATCCTCAATACGAATAATATCTTCCTCTTTAATATCTTTACCAAGCTGAATCTCAACAAAGATTAGTTCTTGATTACCTGTATTTTCGATTCTATGAACAGTATCTTTAGGAATGTATATATTATTATTATCTTCAAGCTCATATTCTTTTTCACCAACTGTAACTTTACAATTACCTTTTATGATTTGCCAAAACTCTGCTCTATTATGATGTTTTTGAAGGGATAATTTTGAATTCACTGATACCTTTATTTCTTTAATTTGATACCCCAAATTTTTTGCAATGATATGATAATTACCCCAAGGTCTTTTTTCTATATCTCCTAAGTAATTTTTAGTTAGATCGCTGCTGCTCTCTATTTTATCCTCACCACCAACTCCAAATTCTAAATTTACTTTTAATTTTTTACAAATCTCCGACTCTCTAATATTTTTGATGTTACTTCTGTCACCACCATTACAATAGCAAATTAATTTATTTGGATTTTTTTTTACAAAATCTTCAATCGCTAAACCACTACTTAGTTTGCTTGAAGTTTGAATTATAACCTCTGAAATACTTTTAAATTCTTCAAGAATTTCTTTACGCTGAATTTGATTCATAAATGGCTTACCCTTTTTTTTGATAAGCCAATCATCATTATTCAACAGAACTATTACTTTATCAGCTAATTTTTTTGCATCTTGGAACATCCTTAAATGACCAACATGAACAGGATCAAAACCACCACTTACTAATGCAAAATCATATTTTTT
>MDTA01024162.1_pt1 | contig 16250 bp, 17 predicted proteins | sample 811151 | NCBI WGS metagenome assembly MDTA01 (sample SAMN05326648, study PRJNA326480) | marine metagenome | isolation source: seawater | place: Indian Ocean: South | collected 2010 | reverse complement strand
TTGAAACTTCAAAACGAGGCAGTCCACCTTTGACTTTTCCTTCCACTACTTCCACTTCAAATGAAACATCAGGAACTTCGAATTCCTCACCGCTATGGTCTCCATGTCCTCCGTGATCGTGTCCCCCATGATCATGTCCCCCATGATCATGTCCCCCATGATCATGTCCTGTCTTTGTTTCCATATCTTTTGACAGAGTTTCTTCAGCACTAGTGTTTTCACTCCCGCAAGCTGAAAATAACAAAAGAAATGAAATTAGTAATGCTAAAGACTGAAGGAACAAAGATTCAGTAACTTTAAAATTCTTGTCAGTCATGCCAATCAAGCGCAGCTCTCATAGTCGCTTCAAAGTCTTCAAAACTCATCGAAGTTTTAGTAGCATCGATCAATTCAGCATCCTGACCAACGAGTGTTCTAAAAGGTGTAGTTGGATCTTTTACTGCCCTAACAATCGCATCCGCTACGATCTGAGGGTCAGGAGGAGCACCACCTTCACCAGTCCCCTCGTTTCCAAGATTGTCGAGATTTAATAAAGCTTCTCTAAATGCCGTAGCACGCTGTTGATGCGATGACCCTTCCCATGAATCTGGCCTGACAATATTTTCAAAAAAGCCTGTTGAAAATCTTCCTGGCTCTATTACGCACACTCGAATTCCCAAATGTGAAACCTCAAAGTGTAAAGACTCACTGAGAGCTTCGAGAGCGTGTTTTGAAGCTGCATACGAACCACTATAAGGAGGCGCTGAACGACCAGCGATGCTACTTACATTTACTATCACTCCACTGCCTCTTTGAGACCAAGCTGGTAAAACAGCCCTAATTACTCTTAAGGGTCCTAATAGGTTCGTATCAAGCTGTCTGAGCATCATTTCGTCTTCGAGTTGTTCAATTGCTGCTTGGACTTCAAATCCTGCATTGTTGACAACTGCATCTATTTCACTAGCGTCTGACAAGCAATCCTTGACCATCTCTGGGTCACAAACATCTAATTGACGGATTTCTATTGGAAGTTCTTCCTCCTGAGAAATTCTAAGGAGGTCGTCACCTTTGCTCAAATTTCGCATGGTCGCGATAACTGTCATACCATTTCTAGCTAAAGAAATTGCGGCTAACTTTCCAAAACCCGTATTGCTTCCTGTAATTAAAACATTCATGCTTCGACTCTAGACCTAGAAGTCAAAAACAAATTGTTGTTGTGACAAAATATTTGACTAACAAAATCAATTACTTTCTTGAGATTTCTTCTTCTCATACAACTCCTTGCATCTGGGACAAAGAGGAAAGCGGTCTGGATTCCTATCTGGTACCCAAACCTTGCCGCATAAAGCAACTATTGGCTTTCCTGTAACAGCTGACTCAACTATGTCAGCTTTTCTCGCATAATGAGAAAAGCGATCATGATCGCCTTCATCTAATAAAATTTCACTTTCGGTCTCGTGACTAACATCTGTGGAGCTCATTGAAACGAGTAAAACTTTCCTTACCTAAATTTTAGTTAATTTCTGCATGCTGACGTATCCATGTATGCATAGCAATGCCTGATGCAACACCCGCATTGATGGACCTAGTCGAACCATACTGGGAAATCGAACAAACCATTGAACATGCACTTTGTGTCTTTGATGAGAGACCTGGGCCCTCTTGGCCGAAAACCAGAACGCACTCTTTTGGCAAAGAAACACTCTCTAAGGGAACCGATCCCGGAAGATTATCCACCCCAATAAGTGGAATGCTGTTTGAGTCCGCCCAAATAAGCAAATCATCAATTTTCGGATGATATGTAACATGCTGATATCTATCAGTCACCATCGCTCCACGTCTGTTCCAACGTCGTCGCCCTACAATATGAACTCCCGCTGCTAGGAAAGCATTGGCGTTCCGCACGACAGTTCCAATGTTTAAATCGTGATCCCAATTCTCAATAGCAACGTGAAAAGAGTGCCTTCGAGTATCCAAATCTTTCCTTATTGCCTCTACACTCCAATAACGATAAGCATCAATCACGTTCCGCTTGTCTCCTTGGGCTAAAAGTTCAATATCCAAACGATCATCTTCAGGCCAAGGTTCGGGGTGTGGTCCGACTCCTATGACGAACCCCTGAGCTTTCTTATCTGATGATTCTTTTTCTTTCACTTTTCTGACTTTTCCTCAACTGCTTGATTCACCAAAGCACGGAGGTCCCAGCGCAACTTTATATGTGTCCCTGAGGGCACCAACTGAGTCAGAAAAATACAATTTATCCCCTGAACGGGATCTACCCAGAAAGCAGTACTTGCCATCCCACCCCATGACGCCTCCCCTTCTTTAGCTTCAATCCGTCCTTTGACAGGGTCCTGAACGACGGCAAAACCTAGACCAAAACCCACACCATCAAAAAAACCTTTGTAATAGAGTGGATCTCCAGCATCTGTTAAATCTGCTTTGCCTGGCAGATGATTTTCCATCATTTGTTTTATCGTCTCTGAATCCAGAATTCGATTCCCGTCAAGCTCTCCCCCGTTAATCAACATGCTGCAGAACCTTTGGTAATCATGCATGGTGGATAATAAGCCACCACCACCGCTTTGCCATCTTGACGCGCGATAGCCACTTTCTTCAGGCTTCTCAAGAAGTAGCGGGGATAACGTTCCTTCTTCTGGCATGTAGCAGGCAGCTAAACGATCGATTTTTTCGTCAGATATTCGAAACGAGGTATCTTTCATACCCAAAGGGCCCAAAACCCTTTCTGACAAAACCTCATAAAGGGAACGATCTTCAACCACTTCTATTACTCTGCCCAGCACATCAGTAGCCATAGAATAAGACCATCTAGTGCCTGGTTGATGTCGTAAAGGAAACTCCGCAAGGAAGTCTGTTAACTCCGCCAAACTTAGTTTTTCACGAACTTTGTCTAGTTCTGCTTTTCTGTACATTTCGTCAACAGGATGTTGGTTAGTGAACCAGTAAGAAAGTCCTGCTGTGTGTGTCAATAGATCTAAAATATTTATCGGTCTTTCTAAAGGTGAGGTTTCTGGTTTTTCAGATGTGCCGCCAGAAAAAACTTCAGTTTTTCCAAAAGCAGGAACAAAATTGCTTAAATGATCTTCCAGATGCAATTTCCCCTCTTCGACTAATTGCATAGTTGCTACTGAAACAATAGGTTTTGTCATTGAAAAGATCCGCCAAATAGTGTCGGTCTCTACAATTTTTTTCGCCTCACGGTCGGCGAAACCAAAACTTTCTCTTAAGGCAACTTTTCCATGGCGGGCAACTAGAACATCAGTTCCAACCATGAAACCTTCTTCTACATAACTTTTTGCGTAATCAGCTACCCGCCTTAAACGTTCGTTATTTAGACCCAGCGTTGAAGGTTCAACTAGGTCTAGCTCTCCCGACATGTTTTATGAGTCTGAGTTGACTATCTCGTCGTCGCTTGGCACTTCCACGCCGTCGGTATAAAAAAGATGGAGATCCGAAATTATTCTGATTAACTCATCGGTTGAGATTTCTGAAGCATCGGACTCCACAGTTATCATGTTGGAATTTATATGGATTCCAACAATCCCACCTAATGAGAAAAGTCTTCTCGCTAACTCATCTGACGGCGTGTCGCCAATGATTTCATCATCATTTCGAAATCTTTCATGATCCATTCCCGTCAAGCATCTGTTGACCTCAAAACGGTATATACCTTGTTTAGAGGAAGGTGTAAAAACTACATTTATCGGCTGTCCCATAATGACGAAGGTTACCTAGGTTCAGCATAGAGTACATTTTTTTCTCTAATAAATACTAAATATTAGAGACCATTGTTTTTAATCTATTAACCACCAGGGAAAGCAAAATAAAAACTACAGCTATAGAAACATGAACCAACTTAAAACCTGTTTGATGATTGGCAACGACGATACCAACAGTTCTCACAACCCAAAAAGTCATAGTCCAGATACAAAATGCTGGAACTAATCGTGATTTTTTTAAGTTTCTATCCCTCCAACTACCTACCAGAATCCTTGTTATAGCAACTGCCCCTAAAAGAAAGATTATTGCTACGAATAAGCTCCATGTTTTTTCACCTACTGAAATCTCATTGTCTCTAAAGAGGTTGTAAATTCTTGTTGCCCACACCAAAATCGTGAAACAGACGAAAACCCATAGAGAATTGACTAAGCGGTTCATAGCAAAAAGGTAACCAAATGTCTTCAGAATCAACTACTAAAGTTCAAAAATATTTGTTTGAGCTTCAGGTTTTCTCATGTAAGGAGCCCCTATAGGCGGAAGATCCCTCATGAAAGCCCAAGTCCTTCGGTGAAAAAAAGTAGCGCCTTTGCTAGCAAGAGCTAATCGATGTTTCGGGCTGGGATATCCTTTATTTTGAGGAAATTCGTAATCTGGATACAACGTTCCTGCTTCTTTCATTATCCGATCGCGCGTAACTTTTGCCATTATTGAAGCCGCTGCAATCGACAGGCTTTTCTGATCTCCCTGGATTATTGCCTCCGATTTTCCATTATTCACAAAATCCCAAGAACCATCGAGTAAAAATCGATCAGGTTTTTTGGCCAATCCATCTATAGCTCGTCTGGCTGCAATCCTCTGCGCTTCAGACATTCCAAGCTCGTCACACTCCTCATTACTGGCGTGCCCTATAGACCAATCTTCCGACCACGCGTCTATGCGGTCAAATAGTCTCTCGCGTTCAGCTTCATTTAGCATCTTTGAGTCTCTAACTCCGTTGATTCGACGTTGACGATTAGGCACTAATGCAACAACTGTAAGCGGTCCTGCCCACGCACCTTTACCGACTTCATCTAGACCAGCAATAGTCTCATTTCCGGCCTCCCAGTAAAAGCGTTCTATACGCAAACTTGGCGACTTTCCTTTAATAGCTTTACGCATACCTTCCCAAAATCCAGAATATTTCGAAACTGTGAAACACCTTACGAGATTAATAGGAGAATAACTTTCATATAATCCAACGAATGGATGAAACAATTGCCGTGTTAATACCTATTAAATCGTTTAACGAGGCTAAAGAAAGACTTTCAGAAACACTCAATAAATCTGAACGATCTCTTCTGATGAAAAAGATGGCAGAAAATGTAATCAACTCATCTGCAACCCTCCCCATTTGGGTGGTTTGTGATGATGACGAAGTTGCCTTATGGGCTGAATCCAAAAATGTTTCGGTGATCAGAACAAAAGAAACAGGCTTGAACGCTGCAGTAGAAGCAGGTGTTCAAATATTGGAGAAAAATGGTTTCTCCAAAGTAATTATCGCCCATGCTGATCTTCCAAATGCAGAAAACCTAGAAAGGTGTGCTGATTTCGAAGGAGTTACTATTGTTCAAGACCATAAAGGAGACGGGACTCCTGTATTGGTAATACCTACACAAAAAGGTTTTCGTTTCTCATACGGTCCTGGATCATTTTCCTCTCACACATTGGAAGCTAAAAGGCTAAACCTCCCATATCGGCAACTATTTGATTCAAAACTTAGTTTTGATGTAGATGAACCAGAGGATCTAAAATTTATCTCTGATTAGGAACTAAGAACGCAACAGTTCCTCTATCAATTCTGTAAGTTCCAGAGGTTTGTCACCTTGAATGCTATGACCTGCACCTTCTACTTTTCTAACAACTAGTTCCTTTTGGAGATTTTTCATCTTTTCAATGTCTTCATCCCCTACGACACTCCAAGCACCTCCTAACCATAAATGGATCGGAGAATTAATTTCTGCAACCTTGTTCCACAGTTCTGAAAAATCAATTGACTCTTCAGAGTTTTCATTCTTCCACGCTCTTCCTACGTCATACCTCCAAGCCCAATTTCCATCTTCTAATTCATGAGCATTGTGCAAAACACCACGTCTTAAAGAAGACTCAGATCTTGTCGGGTTATGCTCTATCGTTCTGTTTAAAATTTCTTCAAAACTTTCAAATACTTCAGGACCTGAAACAAAGTTAATAATCGGTTCAGCTTTATCTCGATCCGTGCCAGGTGTAACGTCAATAATTCCTAGTCGTTTAACCAGCTGTGGATAGTCAGCTGCTATACATACAGCAGTTAAACCACCTAACGACATTCCTACGATAGCTTCCGCTTCTGGGGCCCAATGTTCTATCGCCTCGGCTACTTGAGTTGCAAGAACAAATGGAGTGTAATCACATTTGGGTCGCCAATCTGAATGCCCATGACCAGGTAAGTCAACTGCCAGAAGTGGAATATCGAGCGCTAAAGCAACCGTGTCCCATGTATGGGCATTTTGTGCTCCCCCATGAATAAGCACCAACTGGGGTGATCCCTCTCCCCAGATTATTCCACTAATAGAAAAACCTTCAGAACTCTTAAAAAAGCTTCTCTTAACTTTTGGTTGTCCTCGCCAAGAGATCCCTACCTCACTAGCATTTTCGCTCAGCATTGAAAACTCTTCGTACATAACCAATTTCTAATCCCTTATTACCTCTCCATATTTCTAACACCCCAGAATTAATTTGCAATATTTGTTGACGAGACAAACATGTCTATTTGGCATACGATCAAATTGTGAGCATTAGTGACAGGATTGAGATCAACCTTCTAGATGGAGAATTTTATGTTAATTCTCCATATGAAACGTTCGCTTGGATGCGAGAAAACGAACCTGTTTATTGGGATGACATAAATCAACTATGGGGAATTTCCCGTTACGACGACATCGTCACCATAGAAAGAGATAAGAGAAGATTTATTTCTTCAGATACTGAAAAAGGTGGCTACCGACCAAACATTCCCGCGGATCAATCGATAATTGGTCTCGACGATCCACACCACATCGAGCGACGAAATTTAGTTTCAAGACGCTTTACTCCTAAAGCCGTTCTCACTTGGGAAGATCATATTCGAGAAACTGTTATTGATCTATTGGATAAGGTTTCTGATACTGGCAGGGCCGAAGTTATTTCTCAACTAGCTGCACCACTTCCCGCTCAGATGATAGGCCTTTTTCTTGGTTTCCCAGCTGAAATGTGGCCCAAGCTTGCAGAATGGTCTGAAAGATCTATCGCACTGGGTGGGGGTCCTGAATATATGAACGATGAAGGAATCACTGCGGTATTTGAATTTGCAGGAGCATGCAGTCACCTGTACGAAAGCAAAAAAGAATGTCCAGCCGATGACGTCATGTCTAAATGGATAGATACAGAACAAAAAGGTTTATCGGACCTGCCTTTTGGTTTAGATCAAATAATTTCTGACTGCCTGTTGCTGCTAGATGGAGGAGCCGAAACAACCCGAACAGTAATAGCGAGGATTCTGGTTGAACTGGCCAGAGATGAAAATATTTGGAATCAACTTAAAGACTCAAATGACCTTTCAACTGCAGTGGAAGAATTCATTCGCTTTGTTACCCCCATACACAACATGTGCAGAGTAGCTACTGAAAACTTCGAAATAGGTGGTGTGACGATTAAAGAAGGTGATCAGGTTGTTCTGATGTACTCGTCAGCAAATCGGGATCCGAGTCACTTTGACAATCCTGAAACACTTGATGTTTACAGGAGCCCAAACCACCATTTATCTTTTGGCCATGGCACACATTTTTGTCTGGGCGCATCTCTTGCACGATTAGAGATAAAGATTTTTTTTGAGGAATTTTTGAAGCGTTTCAAAAGCCTGTCTCTTGATGAGAATAAACCACCAATTGAAATGCCTAATTCTTTTGTATACGGCCTCAAAGAAGCTCATATCTTTCTTGAAAAAATTTGACTGTAAATCAACTTCCATTTTCTTCTATTTCGAGAAGATCAACAAAACCTTTAAAACCATCTGCCCTTCTTAAAGACCTATCTATATAAAAAACACCTAGCAGACTGGCAATAAATCCTGCAGGAAACCCGACCAACGTTCTAATTACCACATACCCATCTACAGAAGTCTGCCTGTATAACCAGATGTCCCATATGGAGGTCAGAATCTGATAAAGGCCTAAAACAACTGTCATTTGTGCCATGACCCTGGAAAATACCTTGTGCTTAATGGTCTCTGCTTTAAATGGTAAAACTATGGGAAGTACCTGACTTAGGAAAGAACGCCGAAAAATGACTGTTCCTATAAGACCCAGTCCGATTGCTGCCTTTGTGGCGATTCCGATACCAAAATATACGTCTTCAGAGTCTGTAATTATTCCGATCAGACCTCGCACTAACAAATAAACGATCAGTAGGGGCAAAAACTTTCCTATTGCTTCGCCTCTGCGAGTTCGTCTTACTGAAGCCTGCACTCCCCACACAGTCGCTCCAGCTACTGCCCAGCCAAGACCTGCGAATCGGTTTAAAAGCAGAAAAATCGCGACCGGAGCAACAGAATCAATAAGTCTCCTATAACTAGTAGCGTCTCCACCGATATTTGTGTTCAAATTTCAAATCCTCTTCATTTCTGATTTTGAGTTAGTGAGTTTCTGATAAATAGCATTCTATTAATCTCTTTTCGGTAACCAAGTCCAACCCAACGCGGGCCATGTATGAGACGCCTCGTAGTTAGCATCCTTTGGAAACAGTGGAAGAGCTTTTGACTCGTCAACTATTCGAATGTTTTCAGGTAAGAATTTTGACTCAAGTGCAGAAAACACCTCACTCACATTCTTATACGATTCCAACTGTCGTAATGTCGCAAGCGTGGGGCTTATCATCGTCATTTCTCCCGATTCCCACTTTTGTAAGGCTTCAGATGGAGTTATCCAAAAAGCTTCAACAGCTTCTTTTCCATCAACCTGTGGAACAACTGGAGTAAATGATCTGGCTACAAAAAAATAGGTGTCATATCTTCTTGTGCCTCCCATGGGTGTAACCCATCTGCTTATAGGTCTAATGTCTGACAAATCTAAAAAAAGTTCTCTACCTAAAATGACATTTGAAAAATTTTTAGTTCCATTTTCTAAAAATTCTCTTTCTTCTAATACTGAATTTTCAAGAGTTCCGACCAGCACTCCTACCTCTTCGATAGTTTCTCTAATGGCAGCTATCCAAAAGGATCTTGCATGTTCTGTCCTTAGTTGATTTGCAGCTTCTTCCTTCGTTAAACCAACGATCAGATCATCCCAAATATAATTTTTGTCGTCTTCTTCAATTGCTCCGCCTGGAAAAATCGTATGATAAGCAACAAAACCAGAAGAGTTATTTCTCAAAAACATCAGAACCTGCAAATCAGGACGATCGTCTATAAGAATCATGGTCGATGCAGGAAGTATTGGGACATCATCAGTTTCTATTTTGTCTCTCGGAATCCAAGGATCTAAACCATTCATCTATTTGACACTACTTGCACTTATCTGAAGAAACTTCAAGATAATAGCTACATATCAGGCTTTTAAGACATATGGTTCTTGAATGCAGGAAATTCCTATCAATCATCGCGGGACGAAAAATCGTTTAGAGATGTCTGATGTTTTAGCTGGAATAAGTGTTGCATTGCTTTTAATTCCGCAGTCAATGGCATACGCAGAATTGGCAGGTTTACCATCAGAAGTAGGTCTTTTTGCTTCAGCTTTGCCGCCAATTTTTGCCTCTTTTGTGGCTTCATCCCCTTACCTGCAAACGGGACCAGTAGCACTCACAAGCCTATTGACTCTAGGAGCTCTAAGCGGTCTAGCCGATTCCGGTACAACCGAATACGTAAAGCTCGCAGCATTACTAGCTTTAATCGTAGGGGTATCAAGAATTCTTTTTGGATTTTTTAGATTTGGAAAGATTGTCTACTTAATGAACGATCCGGTTGTAACAGGTTTTACTTCCGCCGCAGCAATACTTATTATTGCTTCTCAAACACCTAAAGTGCTAGGGGTCAAAAGTGATGCAGAAGGAACTCTTAATCGTGCATACAAATCTTTAACAAATTTTGACAATTGGGAACCAGAATCTGTAATTATCGCCGGAGTGACTTTTTTTCTCGTGCTCACCGGCAAATACATTCACAAACTTTTCCCTGGTGCACTTTTGGTGCTTGTGGGGGGCTCAATCTATAGTCATATAACCAACTACGAAGGTTCAGTTGTGGGAGACATCCCGACAGGAATGCCTGATCTGGGATTTGATTTGCCGTGGAATTCAACTAGCGAACTTTTGTTATCTGGTCTCGTAATAGCTCTGATCGGGTTTGCTGAACCGGCTTCGATATCAAGAATCTACGCTGAACAAGAAAAGCAACCATGGAACGCCAATAGAGAATTTATCAGTCAAGGGATAGCAAATGTGGCTTCAGCATTTTCTGGAGCATTGCCGGTAGGAGGCTCATTCAGCAGATCTTCACTTAATAAGCTTTCAGGTGCTCAAAGCAAATGGTCCGGCCTCGTAACAGGGATTGTGGTTTGTATCTTTTTGCCCTTCGCTAATATTTTAGATCAATTACCGAAAGCAACCCTTGGCGCTGTAGTGATAGCCGCGGTAATCGGACTGGTCAGACCCAAAAAACTTTTTTCTTCATTTTCTGATTCCCTGTCTGACGCTTTTATTACTTGGCTTACTTTTTTCACAACGCTCCTACTTGCACCGCACGTCGAAAGAGGTGTACTTATAGGAATTGGCTTTTCTATATTCATTAGCATTTTAAGAAAACCAAAACCTGACAGCTCACAGATAGAAGAGAGTCACTGAGACCAAACATTGACCAATGACTCGACATCAGTCAATGTAGCAAGAACTGCAAGGGTGTTCTCTAGGACAACTTGCCCATATTCAACAGGCACCCCCACCACAGCATCTCTAGGCACTACAACCTGATAACCCAGATTAATCAGATCAAAAACAGAGTTCTGTATTGCGACATTCAGAGAAACTCCGCTAACTATCACTGTTCGGATTTCTTCATTTCTAAACAGCGCATCTAATTCCGTTCCCGATGTCGGTGACAAACCATGAAGTCTTGGTAAAAGTACGTCTCTTTCCGAATCAAAACCTATTTCTTTTATTGGTCGAACTGCTTCAGTTTCGGGAAGCTGCTGTATATCTGAATTGCGGGCAGCTCCAAAAAGTCTCGCGTTGCTATTCGCTCCCCATCCATCACTTCTTGTCATTGCTAAGCCGTGGATTACTCTTACTTTTGATTCTCTAGCAGCTTTCGCAAGCAGGCCTAGATTAGGGATTATCGCTTTTGAAGCTTCCGCTAGAGCGGGAAAACTAGATTTTTCGCCGATTACTCCATTTTGACATTCCACTAGGAGCAAAGCCGTATGAATCGGGTCAACTAAATCTTCAAGTGAGCCGTATCGGCTTCTTAAATTATTCATATTTAACTCCAGACTCTCTTAAGAAATCAACCCAACGCGTGCCTGCGTCAGGGGCGAGTTCCCCGGGAAAATATGTAACGGAATTTAAAACACCTTTGTAAGGAAATGTCCCATGTCTCTCATAAACAGACCAAGAAACCGGAGATCGCCTGTCTATACCAATATCTATACCTTCAAACGGTGCCATGGCCGTCAAAACTGGAAGATCAGATGTTTCAGCAACCATTGTTTGGTCAACATACACTTTTGCTTGCCAGTTCAAATCACCCGAGGCCTCAATATCTAGTGAAATTTCCGAAACACCCTCTTTAAGTTCTCCGCAGGAGGTTTCAGACATGACCCCATATCCATTATGCACATGGAATAATTGGCCGTCTTCAATATAAATTGAATATCCGCCTCCTTGGTCTCCATGTGCAACGAGTATTCCCTCATCACCTTTCTTGTAATCAAGTGATATAACAATTTTAAATGATCGGGAATTAATCAACTTGAGAGACCTGTAACGCTCCACTGTGGGAGTGTCAGGTAAGAAGGAAAAAGTTTGTTCGAGTTCTTCTTCCCATTGCGGGCGAGCAATGTTTTTTAAACCTGTACCTTCGTCAAGCGGGAAAACTTGGTTGGCCCACGCTTCCTTTTCCCAAAGATCTTTCAATTCAGCTAGAACTTCGGGGTGTTTATCTGAAAGGTCTCTAGTTTCAGTGGGGTCTGTTGCCAACTCGAAAAGCTCCCATTTGTCTGTTTCGAAAGAAGTTCTCTTTTGGTGACACGTAACTGCCGACCAGCCATCTCGGTAGATACCCCGATGGCCTTCCTGCTCGTAATACTGCAACTTATGTGTACTTTCAGCTTCCTCATTTTCGAAGGAAGTTAGGAAGCTATTCCCAGTTGGCTCTACCAGTTTCTGACCTTTTCTTTCTTTTGGACTGTCAATTCCGAGCATCTCGAGGATTGTCGGCAAGACATCTGTGACGTGTTGATACTGCCTTCTTAATGAACCTCCCTTTTCCAAACCTTTACCTTTTGAAATGATTAAAGGAACTTGGTGTCCGCCTTGATGGGTATTTGTTTTGTAGAGACGAAATGGAGTGTTAGAAGCCATGGCCCATCCGTTTGGATAATGTGCCAATGCTTGCGGACCACCCAATAATCCCAGTCTTGAGTTATCGGTCTCAAGTGAATCAAGGGGGTTTTTCCTGACTTGGCTTATGAGAGTTCTAAAATAAGCCGAGGTGCCATTATCTAAGCCTTCCCGGCTCGCTCCGTTATCTGAAGTGAATACAATCAGGGTGTTTTCCCACTCTCCCATTGCTTCTAACTCTTTTCTTAGCCTGCCGAAGTTTTGATCGAGATTGTCAACCATTGCCGCATAAATCTCTTGATAACGAGCAAAAGTCTCTTTTTCCATATCAGTTAATTCATCCCAGGGGCTAACCGCATAGTTTTCCTCTGAATTTCTTGTTGGCAAAACCGTATCTTTAGGGATTAGACCATTTGAAAGCTGACGTTCGTAGCGTTCTTTTCTAATTTGATCCCATCCTCTGTTATACAAACCTTCGTATTTTTTTATGTCTTTCGACGGGGCTTGCAAAGGAGCATGTACGGCTCCGTGTGAAAAATACATAAACCATGGTTTTTTCGGATGACCTGTTCTTACTTCACGGATCATGTCTAGTGCATGGTCAGTTAAGTCATCGGTGAAAAAATAGCTTTCAGGATATGAATCAGTATGCACTACGTGGTTGTCCTCATATAGGCGATGCGGCTGATGAAAGTTAGTAAATCCGTCAAGTATCCCGTAATAGCGATCAAAGCCATGTTGGCAAGGCCATGAGCTTTTCGGTCCTGCCTCTGAAAGGGTGTTGTCAGGGGTAAGGTGCCACTTTCCCACCATTAACGTAGCCCATCCATTATCTGAGAGAATTTCAGCCAAAGTTGCTGCATCTCCACGAATCGAAGCTGCATAACCAGGGAAACCTGGATCAGCATGACAAACTGTTGCTAATCCTGCTAAATGAGAATTCAAACCAGTTAACAGAGATGCTCTTGTGGGAGAGCACATCGGATTGACATGAAAATTGGTGTACCTAAGACCTTCATTTGCTAAAGCATCTAAATTTGGAGTGTCAATCTCAGAACCATAAGAACCTAAATCTGAAAAGCCAAGATCATCACATAACACAATGAGAATATTCGGTGCGCTCTCATGCGGTTCAGTCCTTTGAGACCATGATGGAACTGAAGTCGCATGCACACGACCTATTGCCCCATCGAATCCCAAGTACGCGGCACTCGATTTCTTCGCATTCAATTTATTTCTTCTATTAAATATTTTTTTAGACACTCAGTTAATTATCTCCATTCTCATACGGAAAGCGTAAGCCAAAAAAATCATCATCAGGCAAACTGCGCACATCAACCATATAACTCCGTCATACCCAAACGCTGAATCAGCTGTTCTTCCTGCTGATACTGGTCCTAGCACACCGCCAATCTCAGCACTCGCGAACCAAAGACCATATGCAGTTCCCATTTGTTTCGGATTCAACTTGGGAGATTCCATAAGTGCGAGAATGACTATCGGTATTAGAGCTGATCTCGAGCCTGCGACCATTACTGACAGGGGGATGATATAACTTGGTAAAAATGTGATTGAGACTAGCGACACGAGAATAATCAAAACAGTGCAGGAGAGGATTAAAGAAAAGTTTTGCCTTTTAATTCGAGGAGGTAGCAGCAGAGATGCAACTATTCCGACTCCCAGACTTCCTGCAGTCCAATTCGAAGCGGCCATGGAGGAAAAACCGACATGCTCTCTAAGCATTTCAGGCATCCAACCACCCAATCCATGAGATAAAAAGAACACAGCAACTCCCAGAAAAAATATGATTTTTATCTCAGGCGACGCGACCGTTGACTTCCAAATCTGAAATGTTTGTCCTTTTTCTGCTTTAGCATTTTGCTTTGTTTCGACTTTGAATTCAGCAACCATCAGCCAGAAAACTAAGGCTATGGCCATTACAGAAGTTTCAATCGCTATAGTCCAACGCCACGAATTCGTCAGTGGCATTAGAACTGAATTAGATAATACTAGAACTGCAATACTCCCAATTGCAGGAGCAGCTGTATACGCCCCAACCGCAAATTTTCGTTCTTCTTCATCTGTGAACCAAAGACCAATAGCTGTGGGTGCACAAGAAGAAACAAGAGGTCCACCAACTCCGAAAAGAGCAACTGCCATACATAAAGTTGGAAGACTGTCTGTTAAGCAACGTGAAATTCCGCTTACAAAGACCAAAGAAGCGCCGATAGTCATTGAATATCCGACACCTAAACGATCAATTACCCGACCTGCTATTGGAGATGTGAGTATGTATATAAATTGCCACGTGCCCAAAGCAATGCCAATTTCTCCTCGGGTCAGATTTAAATCTGATCGTATTTCACCGACTAAAGGAGCTAGTGACATAGCTACCATGCCAAATCCCAGGTATACACCAAAAACACCAGAAAAAATCACCCATCTGTAAGAACTGTGATTTTTTCTTTTTTGAAAAGAATTATTAGGCACTCTAAATAATCTCATAACAACAGAGGAAGGATCATGCATTAAGAGTAATCTTGCGCGATCCTGTTTAGGTGGGTGAACTAATTTGGAATGACAATTCTCTAGATTCTTTAAGTAGACCTGTACTGGTTGTCGCCTTTAAAGGACTCTTTGATGCCAGTGGTTCTGCTACTGCAGCTCTCGAATGGTTGATGGAAAAATCTGAATCTGAGAACTTGGGAGAAATAGACTCTGAGACGTTTTTTGACTTTACTCAGGAAAGACCGCTAATTGGTTTCGATGAAAATGGAGAACGTGTTCTGTCATGGCCTAAAAATAAGATCGTAGCTATAAAAACCCACGAAGATCAGAGAGATATTCTCGCTATTTCTGGGATCGAGCCTCATCTTCGCTGGCGCACTTTTAGCGATCTTTTAATTGAAATAGTCAGAAAATCAAATGTTGAATCTGTTCTTACACTCGGCTCGATGGTAGGAATGACTCCCCACAGCAGGCCTCTTACTGTGACCGGAAGCAGCACCAATGTAGAGCTTGCAAAGCGTTTGAACCTAGAAAAGCCTTCCTATCAGGGGCCCACAGGTATAGTAGGAGTGCTTCACGACGCACTCGATAGCGCAAAGATTCCAGTGATATCGCTAAGAGTTTCAGTTCCTCACTATGTGCCAGATTCACCCAATCCAAAAGCGACACGTGCTCTTCTAAGACGTTTCGAGCAAGTTACCGGAGTCACGACTGATTATGAAGAGCTAGACGGACCAGCTGCAGATTGGCAAAAACAAGTTGATGCTGCTGTAGCAAGTGACGATGAAATAACTTCATATGTAGAACGTTTAGAGAATGCAATTGATGAGGATGAAAACCTTTTACCTTCGGGCGATGACCTCGCTGCTGAATTCGAAGCTTTTTTGCGTGAACAGGAATCTGAATAGATAAGTAGTAGGAGAATAATCGTGAATCAGACTAGCAATTTAGAATTCGAAGAACTTCTTGTCGTCGCTGAAGAAGCTGGACGTTCGCTAATCACTTATGCAGAAAAGGATCTTGACGCGAATGTTCCAAATTGTCCAGGTTGGAACAATTTGGAACTTCTTAACCATATGAAGGGGGTCTGGTGGTTCGTTGCTGCACAAATAGTCGCAGGAAATGACAGCGAGAGAGCTATACCCTCAGATGAGCCTCTGGATTCTCCTCTAAGTCAGCTCACACATCTGATTGATGCATTTAAATCCAGCGACTTTTCATCCCCTGCTTGGTCATGGACGTCTGACAAAACCGTTGGTTTCTTTATTAGACGTATGGCTCATGAAAATACTGTTCATGATTGGGATGCGAAAAACGCTTTGGGAATTGACGGTCAAATTCCAACTATTTTAGCTCTTGACGGAATTGAGGAAAAACTATTTCTAGTGAGTGAAAGCGGATCGACTCTTCCGAACGCTTCA
>MDTA01085037.1_pt1 | contig 16254 bp, 15 predicted proteins | sample 811151 | NCBI WGS metagenome assembly MDTA01 (sample SAMN05326648, study PRJNA326480) | marine metagenome | isolation source: seawater | place: Indian Ocean: South | collected 2010 | reverse complement strand
TTATTATGGCTGGAAGTTTAAATAAAGTACAATTAATAGGTCGTTTAGGCGCAGATCCTGAGATTAAACAGATGGTAAATGGCAAAAGCGTTGCAAGATTAAGCATAGCTACAAGTCAGTCATGGAAAGATAAATCTAGTGGAGAGAGAAAAGAAAAGACGGAGTGGCATCGAGTTGTAATTTTTAATGAGGGACTAGTCAATGTTGTTCAACAATACGTTAAAAAAGGTGCCAATGTATATATAGAGGGACAATTGAGCACTAGAAAATGGAAAGATGAGGCCACCGGTCAAGATAAGTATTCTACTGAAGTTGTTCTTCAAGGCTATAACTCAAGTTTAACTATGCTTGATAGCAGAAGCAATAATAACGCTAATCTAGTATCAGAAAATAAAAGCTCACTTCCAAATGAAAATATTAATCAGGATAACTCTGATCTAGATGATGAAATTCCTTTTTAATTGCTGATGGAAAAAAATATCTCACAAAATAGCAAAATATTTAAGCCTATATTTGTTCAAGATGAAATGAGTTCATCTTATTTATCATATGCCATGAGCGTTATTGTGAGCAGAGCTTTACCAGATGTAAGAGATGGTCTTAAACCAGTTCACAGAAGAATAATATACGCTATGTATAAAGGAGGATATGATTGGTCAAAACCATTTCGAAAATCTGCTAGAATAGTGGGGGATGTAATTGGTAAATATCATCCTCACGGAGATCAATCTGTTTATGATGCATTGGTAAGATTAGTTCAAGATTTTTCGATGAGTGTTCCATTAATAACTGGACAAGGAAATTTCGGCTCAATCGATGGTGATCCTCCAGCAGCAATGAGATACACAGAAACAAAACTTGCTAGAGTAGCTCAATTCCTTACTGAGGATTTAGAAAAAAACACGGTAAATTTTAGAAGTAATTACGATGAAACCGAAAAAGAACCAGAGGTTTTACCATCACAATATCCAAACATTTTAGTTAATGGAGCAGGCGGTATAGCCGTTGGAATGGCGACTAGTATACCACCTCATAACTTAGGCGAAGTAATTGATGCAACTATTGCTTTTATAAACAATAAAGAAATTTCAGTAAGCCAGCTGATGAAATATGTTCCAGGACCAGATTTTCCTACTGGAGGTATAATAATTGGAAAAGACATTATTAAGCAAGGTTATAATAAGGGTAGGGGCTCGTTTAAAATAAGAGGTGAAATAGAATTTGAGGAGAAAAAAGGTGGAAGAGATTTGCTTGTAATAAAATCTATTCCTTATCAAGTAAATAAATCTATTTTAATAGAAAAAATAGCCCAACTTGTGCGTGACAAAAAAATAGAAGGTATCAGAGATTTAAGAGACGAGTCTAATAGAGAGGGAATAAGAGTTGTTATTGAATTGAGGAAGGGAGTTGAACCAGAAACTATAAGAAGACAATTATATAAATTAACAAATATAGAAAGTTCATTCGGATTTAACACATTAGCAATCGTTGGGAATAAACCTAAAATTTTAAATCTAAAGGAATTTATATCTGAATTTTTAAAATTTAGAGAAGACACAGTAATCAAGAAAATTAAATACGATTTAAAAAAAGCCGAGGAAAGAGCTCATATTTTAATAGGTATAGCAGCAGCTGTGGAAAATATTGATGAAATAATTAAGATTATAAAAAATTCAAAAGATACCAATACTGCAAAAAAAAATCTACTGACTAAAAAATGGAAGGTAAAGAAAAGTTCTAAGATAATAAATCTTATTGAAAGAAAAAAAAATATATCTAGTTATCAATTGTCTTCCTATCAAGTTTATGCTATTTTGGAGTTACGATTACAGAAACTTACAGCTTTTGGTATTAATGAGATTGAAGAAGAAATTACAAAGCTTTCTAAATTAATAATAGATTATAATAAAATTATTAATTCAAAAAAAGCCCTTTATAATTTAATTATAAGTAAGCTAGAACAAATAAAAGATAAATTTTCATCACCAAGAAAGACAAAAATTATTGACGCAGTACTAAATTATAATATTGAAGAAACTATTCAAAAAGAGTCTGTAGTTGTAAGAATAACTAATCAGGGGTACATCAAAAGAGGTCCACTAAGTTCATTGAAAGCTCAAAAAAGGGGCGGTAAAGGAAAAACTGGTATTTCTACTAGAGAAGACGATTTTTTAGTTCAAGTATTTACAGCTAATACACATACACCAGTATTATTTTTTTCGACGCAAGGCCTGGTATACAAAATAAAAGCTCATAAAATTCCTGAGGGAACATCTGCCTCTAAAGGAAAATCTATATTTAATATTTTACCCCTTAAGAGTCATCATTCTATTAGTTCAATAATGCCACTTCCAGAAGACGAAGTTGAATGGAAAAACTTAATGGTTATATTTGCAACCTCTAAAGGAAATGTGAGAAAAAATACTTTAGAGGATTTCACTAATATTAATAATAGTGGAAAAATAGCAATGAAACTGGATCAAGATGATAAAATTATAGCCGTAAAAATTTGCAAAGACGATCAGGATATTTTATTAAGCACAAAATTTGGAAAATGTATAAGATTTAAATCAAAAAAATTAAGATTGTTTAAAGGAAGATCCTCTAAGGGAATTAAAGGAATCAAGTTAAATGATAATGATAAAGTAATATCTTTGTCAATTTTAGATAATACTCAAATAAACTCAAAAACAGTCAATAAAGATAAAAAAATTAAAAACGCATTAGAAAAATATATTTTGTCTGTATCAGAAAACGGATATGGGAAGAGAACATCATACAATGACTATCGTGTAACTAATAGAGGTGGTAAAGGAATTATAGGTATAATAAATTCTCCAAGAAACGGAAACATTTCTTCTTCGTTGGTTGTCAAAGAAGATGACGAAATTTTATTATCAACTGACAAAGGCAGTATGATGAGATGTGCAGTAAAAGAAATTAGGATTGCTGGCAGAAATACTCAAGGAGTAAGAATTAAAAAATTATCAGGAAAAGAAAGAGTTGTTTCAGTTATTAAAGTTGAAGATAATATACAATAAAAATGAAAACTGCTGTTTATCCAGGGACTTTTGATCCTATAACCTTCGGACATATTGATGTAATTAAGAAATCTTTGAATATATTTGATAGGTTAATTGTAGCCACCACCGATAACATTGATAAAAATTACTTTTTTTCTATTGAAGAAAGGATAGATATAATAAACAATTCTTTATTTAAAGATCTTAAATTAAATAAAAAAAGAATTAAAGTAATTTCTTTTAACAATTTAACAATTGAACTATGTAGAAAATATAAAGCTACAGCTATTATTAGAGGTTTAAGAGCAGTATCAGATTTCGAATATGAATTTCAGTTAGCTGGAATGAATAAAAAATTGAATTCAAAGATAGAAACGATGTTTTTAATGTCTGATATAGAAAATCAAATTATTTCTTCAAGATTTGTTAAAGAAATAGCGAGTTTAGGTGGCAATATAGATAGGTTTGTCACAAAAAATACCGTTAAAATGTTAAAAGAAAAATATTAATGAAGAAATTTATATATTTATTTATAATTTTTTTTAGTTTAGTAAGTACTAAAGTTATGGCAAATAATTTAATGATAATGAAATTAACTTATGGTGAAGTTGAAATTGAACTTTATCCTGAAAAAGCACCAAATCACGTAAAAAGATTTAAAGAACTTGCGAATAGTGGAAAATATGACGGGGTAGTTTTCCACAGAGTGATTGATGGTTTTATGGCTCAATCAGGAGATGTTAAATTTGGAAATAGTAAAAGTCCTGATTTCAACTTGTCCTTGGCCGGTCAGGGCGGATCTGATTTGCCAAACATAAAAGCAGAGTTTACTGACATAGCACACACAAGAGGAATATTATCAGCTGCTAGATCTGCTGATCCCGATAGTGCTAATAGTCAATTTTTCATATGTTTTGACTCTGCTCCTCATTTAGACAGACAGTATTCAGCTTTTGGAAAAGTTATTAAAGGAATGGAATTTATCGATATGATCAAAAAAGGTGATCCAAACTCAGGTGCCGTTACTAATCCAGATAAAATAATATCTTTAAAATCAAAATAACTTTAATGTTACGCAAAAATTTTTCATTTGAGTTAATTACTCAAGATGACAGCGCAAGACTCGGTAAAATTTTTACACCAAGAGGGATTATAGAAACTCCAGCATTTATGCCAGTAGGAACTTTAGGTACAATAAAAGGAATGTTCGTTGAAGACGTTTTAAAAACAAATACTCAAATAATATTGGGTAATACTTATCATTTAATTTTAAGACCAGGTTTAGATGTCTTAAAAAAATTTAATGGTTTACATAGTTTTATGAACTGGGAAAAACCTATTTTAACTGACTCAGGTGGATATCAAATTATGTCACTTTCAAAATTTAATAAAATTGATTTAAAAATTGGAGCAATATTTAAATCACATTTAGATGGTAAGAAAATTATTTTAAGTCCAGAAAAAAGTATTCAAGCCCAATTAGCAATTAACTCTGATATTTTAATGGTGTTAGACGAATGTCCAAAGCTCACAAGAGATAAAAAAATATTATCAAATGCAATAAAAGTTTCATACGAATGGGCCAAAAGATGCAAAATAGAATTTGGTAACAATAAAAGCAAAGGTTTGTTTGGAATCACTCAAGGAGGTCTTGATAAAGATTTACGAATTGAGAGTATTGATAAATTGATAGAATTAGATTTCGACGGCTATGCTATGGGAGGTTTAGCAGTTGGAGAAAAACAATCTGAAATGTTTAAGATATTGAATCAAACTGCAAAATTTTTACCAGTGCAAAAACCAAGGTATCTAATGGGTGTTGGCACACCTTCAGATATATTAGGCGCTGTTAAAGAGGGGATTGATATGTTTGACTGTGTAATGCCGACAAGATCAGGTAGAACTGGTCTCGCTTTTACATGGCAAGGAAAATTGAACCTTAAAAACTCAAAATTTAAAAATGATAAATCACCTTTAGACATCAAATGCGACATAAGGGGTCTTAAAAAATATTCTAAAAGTTATCTAAATCATTTAATTAAATCAGATGAAATTTTAGCATCAATGCTTATTTCATTGAATAATATATATTTTTACCAACAATTTATGCGGGAAATAAGAAAAAACATTAAGAACGGTACTTTTTCGAGCTTCTATAAAAAATATATAAATTTTTTTGATTAAATAATTGAAATTTAAGAAATATATATATAAAAGATCCACTTTAAGGGCCCTTAGCTCAGTTGGTAGAGCACCTCCCTTTTAAGGAGGGTGTCGATGGTTCGAGTCCATCAGGGCTCACCAACAAAATAATTAAGTTTTTATTGGCGGATATTCAATGATTACTTCATTTATCCAATTTTTGAGATTTTCTATTCTTTTTTTGCTACTTGGATGTGTGCTTAAAAAAACTGGTGGTTCTTTTCCTTTGTTTTTTTCTGACATTCTCTCCCAGAGTTTGACAGACTCTCTGATGTCATATCCAGATAAGGAAGAAAAAATTAGACCTAAGTAATCAGCTTCAGTTTCTTGCTTTCTTCCGAAAGGATTCATAATTCCTAATTGAAAAATATCTAGACCTGTATTCTGACCTACAGTATTTCTTGTTCTATTAATAGCGCCTCCAAGGAAAATATCAGCAACTGTTGTGCCTAAGTTAATCGTCATAGCATGGCTCATTCTCTCAACAGAATGTCTCGCAACAGCGTGAGCTATCTCGTGTCCCATAACTATTGATAAAGCATCTATATTTTTGGTAATTTTTAAAAGACCAGTGTAAACAGCGATCTTCCCTCCAGGCATACACCAAGCATTTATTATTTTATCATTATCTACCAAAATATAATCCCATTCAAAATTTCTTGTTGGATCTTCCTTGCCTTGATTATCAAAAAATTGGCTAACAGAATTCTCCATCTTTCTTCCTATTTCTTTTATTTGTTTTAACTGATTGCCACTATTTATTATTTTTGCCTTACTTCTAAAATTTTCATATGCTGCTGCTGCTTGCCTGTTAATACGCGACTCTGGTATTATACTAAGTTGCTTTCTTTCGGTTATCGGTACAGTAGAGCAAGAAGATAGTAAAAGAGAACCACAACTGCAACCAAATAAGCTAAGAAATTTTCTTCTATTTATGTTATACATTTATAACCATGATTTTAAATAATAAATTATTAATTGCAATTTTTATATTGATTGTAATCTTTATAATTTATTCAAGTTACTCATAAAATGCAAAAAAATAATATTAAAAAATCTATTTTTTCGAAAATACGTAATAATTTCATTGCAGGAGTTGTTGTATTAATTCCAATCGGAATAACAATATATTTAACTTTGTTTATAATTAGAATTACAGGAAAATTAATACCTAAAGAAATAAATCCTAATAATTATTTACCGATTGATATACCTGGCGTTGAAATATTAATTGCTTTATTTCTAATAACGTTAATCGGCTGGATTTCACTCTCATTTATTGGCAAAAAATTCTTTGAAATATTTAATAATATTTTGAAAAGAATTCCAATTTTAAGAACAATTTATTCAGCAATAGGTCAGATGACTGAGAGTTTTACTAAAACAGATAATAATCAAAAAAGTGTTGTTCTTTTTGAATATCCCCGAAAAGGTATTTGGGCTCTTGGCTTTGCAACAAAAGAAAATCAAGGAATAATTAAAGACAAACTTAATGAGGATTTAGTAAATGTTTTTGTTCCAACTACACCAAACCCTACAAGTGGTTTTTTACTTATGATACCAAAAAAAGATTTAATTTATTTAGATATCACTTTTGAACAAGCTTCTAAATTTATAGTATCAGCAGGAACTACAAATCTTAATTAAGCACTAACAGTATTAATTATTTCAGCTCTATCAAATAAATTAAGTAGAAAGAAATACTTCTCCTCATTAATATTATCGCCAATATTCATTATATATTCTTCAGCTAATAAAAATAAATCTTTATGAATTATTGGATCTGCAAATCTAAAGTTTTTGAGGCCGCTTTGTTGGTATCCAATTAAGTCACCAAATCCTCTTAATTTTAAATCCTCTTCAGCAATAAAAAAACCGTCATCAGAGTCTTTTAATATTTTGATCCTTTTGATGGCTCTTTTACTTAAACCTTCTTTAAATAAAAGAATGCAAGTTGCTTCTTTATCACCTCTACCAACTCTTCCTCTTAATTGATGAAGTTGTGCTAGCCCAAATTTGTCTGCATTTTCGATTATAATTAAATTCGCGTTAGGAAAATCAATTCCAACTTCAATAACGGTAGTAGAAACTAATATATAAATTTTTTTCTCAAGAAATTTTTTTAAAATAATTTCTTTTTGTTCTTTTTTAATAGAGCCATGTATCAATCCTACATTACCAGGAAATTGTTTATTTATTAAATCATATTTTATTTTTGCAGATGAATAATCTAAAAATTTAGACTCCTCTATTAAAGGACAAACCCAGAAAATTTGATTTTCTTTGTTGATCTGTTTTTTAATAAAAGTCCAAAGTTCGTTAATCTTTTTTTCAGGTTTGCTCAATGTAATTATTTTTTTTCTATTTGATGGCTTCTCTTTAATTTTAGAAATATCCATATCTCCGTAAAGAGACATCATCATTGTTCTAGGTATTGGGGTAGCAGACATTAATAAAACATCACAATTTTTTCCACCCTTATTAGCCATATCTAACCTTTGTTTAACACCGAATTTGTGCTGTTCGTCTATTACAACATAACCTAAATTTTTAAAAATTAACTTTTTCTGAAATAAAGCATGAGTTCCAATTAATAAATCTATATTACCATCTGATAAATCTTTTAAAATTTTCTTTCTTTTTAAATGATCAGTTTTTCCACTTAAGTACTCGACTCTAATATTAATCTTATTAAATAATTTTTTTGCAAGTTTAAAATGTTGTTGAGATAAGATATCAGTAGGTCCCATAAATGCACATTGATAACCACTCTCAAGTACATTTGCTATAGATAAAAGGGCAACTATTGTCTTTCCTGAACCAACATCTCCTTGAACAATTCTTAGCATCCTTTTATCGCTACAAAGATCGTGATTAATTTCTTTTAAAGCGATTGTTTGATCTTTTGTTAGTTGAAAAGTTAAAAGTTTTAATATTTTAGAGGATATTATTTTTTTAAAAAATTTTTTTTTTTTATCTTTTTTTATTCTATTTCTATTTACTGACAATGTAAGAAAATTTGCGCAAATTTCATCAAATACTATTCTTCGAAAACTTTGTGAGGTATTATTTTTACTATCATCAGTAAGATGTAATCTTTTCATAGAATCATTCCAATTTAATAATCTATTATTTTTTATAAATTCTTCACTTAACCAATCATCAATAACTGGAAGATTTTGAATAACTTGATCGCTAATTAATCGATACTTCTTTTCATTGATGCCTTTAGTAAGTTTATATTTTTGAATGTTTTTTAAAACATAATCTTTGTTATCTAAACTGGTTACATAATCAGGATTAGTAATTTGATATCTATTTCTAAAATAACCTATTTTACCACTTATAATCACATATTTGTTTTGTGGGAAAATTTTCCTTAAATATCCTTCTCTGCTATTAAAGTAAACAATATCGATTTCGCCAGTTTCATCTCCGCATATTATCTTATTTGGAAGATTTCGAATTCTAGGAAAATTCAATTTTTTTACCAAAACTTTAATTGTTTGTATTTTTCCTAGTTCCAAATTATTTATTTTACTTAATTTTGACCTATCAGTTTCAGAATAAGGTAAATTAAATAATATATCTTTTATTTTTTCGATTCTTTTATTTTTGAGGTATTTGGATAACTTAGGTCCTACGCCTTTAAGCTTATTTACTTCTTCAAAAATAAATTCTTTTTTTAATAGAGCCATTTTTGTTATATATATATTAATTTATGGTTCAAGAATTAGAAAATTTAAAAAAAAAAATTTTATACAGAGCCTCCTATAGAGGCACTAAAGAAATGGACATTTTACTAAGTTCATTTGTAAAACAATACATAAACAAATTTAATAATGATCAATTGAAAGCTTTAGAAACCTTTTTAGAGTATGAGGATGAAATTATTCTAAATTATTATAATTTTGATATAGACAGTAAAGAAATTAGTAAAAACACAATATCAAAAATATTTAAAGATTTTAGGGTTTAATGGCGGAGAGGGTGGGATTCGAACCCACGAACGAGTTGCCCCGTTGCTGGTTTTCAAGACCAGTGCTTTCAACCGCTCAGCCACCTCTCCGATGATTTATCTTATCTATTTATTACTATCAAAGTAGAAAAATAACAATAATTAAGAATCTATGTTCTTATGCTAGTTAATAAATACTAAATATGTTAATTAACAAAATGTTCAAAAAAATTACTTTATTTATAGTTTTATTATTTTTATTAAAATCAAAAATTTATGCTGAAACTAATAATTTTGCTTTGTGGTTGAAAGATTTTAAAAAAGAGGCAATTAATTCAGGTATATCAGTAGAAGTGGTAAATGATGTTTTATCTAACGCCAGATTTTTACCTAAAGTAATTGAATACGACAGATACCAACCAGAATTTTATGAAGATACCTTTACATATATAAAAAAAAGAACTTCAAATAAAAAAATCAAAGATGGAATAAGATTATATAAAAAAGAAAAATTTGTAATTGATAAAGTTGAAAATGAATTTAATGTCGAAAAAGAATTATTGTTAGCTTTGATGGGTATCGAAACTAATTTTGGGAAATATCTAGGTAAAATGGACATCATATCTTCTTTAGCAACCTTAAGCTACGACAAAAGGAGAAGTGAATTTTTTTCAAAAGAACTATTAATTTTACTCAATTTAGTGGATAAAAAAGTAATAAATAAAAATATACTTTATGGATCTTGGGCTGGAGCTTTTGGAAACTTTCAATTTATGCCTAGAACAATATTAAATTATGCAATTGATTTTAATAATAATAATATTATTGAGCTTAAAAAGACAGAAGACTCGTTTGCATCTGCTGCCAATTATTTAAAAAAAATTGGATGGAAAAAAAATCAACCTTGTTATTATAAAATCAAACTTAAAAATGAAATACCTAAAAAATATCTTAACTCTTCAGCAAGAAAAATTAATAATAAAAAAAAAGCTATATTTTTCAAAAAATATATTAATAACTTTGAAAATTTGAATATAAATAACAATCAGAAAGCAGCAATAATTATTCCTGATAAGGATATAATACCTGGAGCTGAAACTCTAGCACCAGCCTATTTAGTTTTTGAAAATTATGAAAAAATTTTAAAATGGAACAGGTCATTACGATTTGCGTTAGCAGTTTGTACTCTTAAAGATAATTTTAAAAATGAAATATAAATTATTTATTATCTCTCTATTCCTTACGTCATGCGCTAATAACTTTGCAAATATAGATAATAAATCTCCTTATTCTGCAACAGGCTTCGCATACATATATAGCGAAAGAGATCACGCACAAAGAATTATAAAAAACAAATTAGACAACTCAAAAGTAGAAGTATCACACAATAAATTGAAAGTTAATTCGTTAGTTAAGATTATTAACCCAAAGACTAATGACTCAATAATTGTTAAAAATTTACGTAAAAATAGTTATCCTGATTTTTATAAAGTTTTGATCACACAAGAAGTAGCTAATCAAATCAATCTTGATACAGAGTTACCTCTTGTTGAGATTTTAGAAATAAAAAAAAATAAATCTTTTGTTGCTAAAAAAGCTAAAATTTTCAAAGAGGAAAAAAAAAATATCATCAAATGCACCTGTTACTTCAGTACAAATTTCAAATATTTCAAAAGAAGGTAATATTAAAAAAAAGAAAAAAAGAGATAATTTCTATATTCTTATTGCAACATTTTACTCAAAAGATGTAGCAGAATTTCTTAAAAAAAGAATCATAAAAGATATACCTAGCTATAACAGTAAAAAATTGAAAATTAGAAAAAAAAGTGCGAAGGAAATTAACCTAATTTCAGGTCCTTATAACACTATTAATTTAATGAAAAATGATTACATTCTCCTAAAAGAGTTTGGTTTCGAAGAATTAGATTTTAAATATGAATAAATTAATAATTATAATATTTTTATATTTTAACCTTTCGATAACAGCTTTTTCGAATCCAAATATAAATGCTAGAACTGGCATACTCGTAGATTTTTTTTCTGACGAAATTTTATACGAATTTGACGCTGATGCTCAAATATATCCTGCTTCAATGACAAAAATAATGACTTCTATAATTGCCTTTGATTTATTAAAAAAAAATAAATTATCACTTGATGATATGTTTGTAGTTTCTGAAAATGCTTGGAGATTATCTCAAAGTGGATATTCGTCCATGTTTATAATGATAAATGATCAAGTCTCGGTAGAAGATTTATTAAAAGGAATTATTATAGCATCAGGCAATGATGCATGTGTAGCCTTAGCAGAGGGAATCGCAGGCTCAGAAGAGAATTTTGCTGAGATGATGAACGAAAAAGCCTCGGAAATTGGTATGACTTCATCAAATTTTACAAACGCTTCAGGAATAAATGATCCAGACAATGTTTCAACAGTTAGAGATATTGCAATAATGTCTAAATATCTAATTAATAATTATCCCGATTTTTATGAATTATTCAAAGAAAAATACTTCACCTGGGATAGAACAGGTGGTGAGCCAATTAGACAAGGTAATAGAAATCCTTTGTTATACAAAAATGTCGGTGTCGATGGTGTAAAGACCGGATATCTTGCAGTTGAAAAGTATTCTTTAGCAAGTTCCATGAAAAAAAATGATAGAAGATTAATTGCAGTTGTTTCAGGTTTTCCCACAAAAAATTTAAGAAGTTCAGAGTCTCTCAAATTATTAAATTGGGGTTTTAGAAATACAAACACTTTTGAGATAACAAAAAAAAATGAGTCAATATTTGAGATCGATACTTGGTTAGGCAAAAACAAAAAAATACAAGCAGTTACTAAAGAAGATTTCTACATCACTATAAACAAAAAAGACATTCGTAATCTTACAGTCTCTTTAAAATATAAAGGTCCAGTTGTTGCACCTATTCAAAAAGGAGATAAAGTTGCAAGTTTAGTAATAAAAAGCAAAAATGAATTAATCAAAGAATTACCACTTTATGCATACGAAGATCTAAAAAAAGTAAACTTTTTTAGAAGCCTAATGACCTCGATAAATTATTTGATTTGGGGTGATGTTTAAAAAAAAAGCTTTTTTTATTGTTTTTGAAGGTGTTGAAGGTTGCGGTAAATCCTTTCAAAGTAAAAAATTATTCAATAATTTACGAAGAAAAAAGATTTCTACTTTATTAACTAGAGAACCAGGTGGAACAAAATCAGCTGAATTAATTAGAAATCTAATTTTGCAGGATTACTTTAAAAATTCGAAAAAAGAAAAATTTGATAAATATACTGATACTTTACTTTATCTTGCGGCTCGTAATGAACATGTTAATTCAAAAATTAAACCGGCTTTAAAACAAAATAAAGTAGTAATTTGTGATAGGTTTACTGACTCCACTTTAGCTTATCAAGTTTATGGAAAAAAAGTAAATTTAGGCTTTATAAACATTATTCATAAATACATATTAGGTAGTTTAAAACCAAATTTAACATTTATTCTTAAAGTTACACCGAAATCTTCAAGAAAAAGATTGTTGAAAAGAAAAACTAAAAATAGGTATGATAATTTTTCTCAATCATTTTACAATAATGTTCAAAAATATTTTTTAAGATTATCAAAAAATAAGAGAAACTACTATGTTTTAAATTCATCCAAAGATGATAATACTTTAGAAAAAGAAATTTTGAAGATAACCTGTAAATATTTGAAATTAAAATGAGCTCTCTAGAACTCTTTGATCCAATAAGAACTACAAAATTATTTTTTCTTAAAGAAAATTTTAATTTTCTAAAAAAGTTAATATTTGAAAATAAATTTCCTCAGGTGACTTTATTGACTGGAGAAAAAGGCCTTGGTAAATCCACTTTAGTTTTTCACTTAATGCATTCAATATTCAATAAAGATAATTACGACATTAAGAATAATGAAATTTTAAAAAAAGATATTTTCTTTAATCAATTAACTCAAAATTTCTTTTCAAACATCATTTTTTTAAATGGAAACAAATTTAAGTCTGTTAAAGTCGATGACATACGATTATTAAAAGAAACTTTATTAAAATCATCAATTATAAAAGGAAGGAGATTTATAATTTTAGATGATATTGAAAGTTTTAACTTGAATAGCTTAAATTCACTTCTAAAAATAATAGAAGAACCAAACCAACAAAATTATTTTATCCTTATCAACAATAAATCAAAGACTTTATTAGAAACTATAAAATCTAGATGTGTTGAAATTAAATTTTTTTTATCTGAACATCAAAGAAATAATATAACTTCATCATTAATTAAGCACTTCAACCAAGAAATAGTTTTAGATAATAATTTAGTGAAAGTATCACCTGGTAATTTTCTAAGATTTAATTATTTTTTCATACAAAATAATATTAATATGGAAAAAGATTTTTCATTCAATTTTAATAAATTACTAAATATTTATAAAAAAGAAAAAGATTTATTATTTAAAGACTTAATATTATTTTTTATTGAATACAACTTGCAAAAAAAATTTTTTGAAAAAAATATTAACAACGACAAATTTTCTGATAGATTATTTATAATTGAAAAAATAAATGATTTTTTTTCACATAACTTAAATCAAAAAACTTTAATAAATGCCATAGAAAGCAAATTTATTAATGAATAAGAATTTTTATATCACCACACCTATTTATTATCCATCAGGAAAACCTCATATGGGTCATGCATACTCAAGTATAATTGCTGACATATTTGCTCGTTTTAAAAGATTAGAGGGTTTTAATGTTTTATTTTTAACAGGTACCGATGAACATGGACAAAAAATTCAAAAAGAAGCCAAGAAAAACAACAAAGACCCAAAAATATTTTGTGATGAAATATCTGAAACTTTTCGATCGCTAACAAAAATATTACATTTAACAAATAACGATTTTATTAGAACGACTGAACAAAGACATTTTAAATCAGTTAATGAAATATGGAACAGATTATTAAAGTCCGGTGATATTTATCTTGATAAATACAGTGGTTGGTATTCTGTGTCTGACGAAGCTTATTATGATAAGGATGAAATTGAAGATAAAGATGGTAAAAAAGTTTCAATATCCTCAGGGTCTTTAGTTGAGTGGGTGGAGGAGGAGTCTTATTTTTTCAAACTATCAGCGTTTCAAAAAAAATTACTAGACCATTACAAGAAAAATGAAGATTTTATCCTTCCTCAATCAAGAAGAAACGAGGTAATTAATTTTGTAGAAAAAGGGCTAAAAGATTTATCAATCAGTAGAACATCTTTCTCATGGGGTATACCAGTTCCTGAAAATAAAAAACATGTTATCTATGTGTGGTTAGATGCTTTAACAAATTATTTAAGTGCACTTAATTTTCCAAATACAAATGACATAAAATATAAATCTTTTTGGCCAGCAGACCTACATATTATTGGAAAAGATATTTTAAGATTTCATGCAATCTATTGGCCTGCTTTTTTATTAGCTGCCAACCTGCCATTACCTAAACGGGTTTTTGGTCATGGTTGGATTTTATCCAATGAAAAAAAAATGTCCAAATCGCTTGGGAATATTTTAGATCCGATTGAAATAATTAAAAATTATGGAATAGATCAATTGAGATATTACCTTATAAAAGAAGTTTCCTTAGGCAATGACGGGAGCATATCTATGGAAAATCTTAAAAACTGTATCAACAACGATCTTGCAAATAATTATGGAAATTTATGTCAACGTGTATTTTCGTTTATTAAAAAAAATTGCAACAACAAAATTCCTAAAGCAACCACTTTAAAACCTGAAGATACAAAATTATTAAAAAATATTAAAGATGATATTCCAAAATTGATCAATCTAATTAATAAACAAAATCTTAATGAATATATTAAAATGGTCGTAAATTATTCATTCGACGCTAACAAATATTTTAATGACTCGGAACCTTGGTCTTTAAAGAAAAAAAATCCTGAGCGAATGAATACAATTTTAAATACTATTGTGGAACAAATAAAAAACATCTCGATTCTCTTAAATCCAATTGTACCAATATCCACAAAAAAAGTTCTAGATACCATCAATATTTGCAATAAAGATATTTTAATAGATAACATTCAAAAAGATAATATATTAAATAATAATAAAGAATTAAAAAATCTAAATATTTTATTCAAAAAAATTGAAAATGATAATTGATTCACATTGCCATTTAACTTACGAACCAATGTCGAGCACTTTAATGGATACTATTAATAGAGCTAATAATGATGGAATTAAATATATGCTTACTATTTCAACCGAAGATAAAAGTTTTAATAAAATTTTAAAAATTATTTCTGAACATAAGAGTGTTTACGGAACTTATGGAATTCATCCTCACGAGGCAAAATTACATCAAAATATAAAAGCTTCTAATATTATTCAAAAAATTAATTCACATGAAAAAATAATTGGAATTGGAGAAACAGGTCTTGATTTTTATTACAACCACTCAGAAAAAAAAGATCAAATTAATACTTTTGAAGAACATATAAAAGCAGCTCAAGAAAGAAATATACCAATAATTGTTCACACAAGGGCTGCTGAGAAGGAAACATTTGACATTTTAAATAAAAATATAAAAAAGAAGAATTTTAAAATACTTATACATTGTTTCACAGGTACAAGAGAATTTGCCTATAAATTATTAGATTTAGGTGCATATATTTCTGCAAGTGGGGTAGTTACTTTTAAGAAATCTTTTGAATTGGCAAATACGTTTAAAGATTTGCCAAATGAAAAAATTTTAGTTGAAACAGATGCTCCCTATCTAGCACCAGTTCCTCTGAGAGGTAAATCTAATGAACCAAGTTATATAATTCATACGGTAAAATTTTTATCTAAACTTAAACAACTGTCCTTCGATGAGTTTTCTAGCATAACAACTAATAATTTTTTTAATTTATTTGGTAAACTAAATTGAAAAATAAATTTACAATCCTTGGCTGTGGTAGCTCACTCGGTTCGCCTTGGATCACAAATTATTCTGGTAGTCTTAAAATGAATTCAAAAAATCAAAGAACAAGATGTTGTGCTCACATT
>MDTA01169067.1_pt1 | contig 16258 bp, 12 predicted proteins | sample 811151 | NCBI WGS metagenome assembly MDTA01 (sample SAMN05326648, study PRJNA326480) | marine metagenome | isolation source: seawater | place: Indian Ocean: South | collected 2010 | reverse complement strand
TTTCTTTGGATGGAAGCGCCTCATTTGATGAAGACGGCGATGATTTAGACTATAAATGGTCTATTAACCCAGATACAGAACTTTCATCTGAAGATTCAGTGCTTACTTCTTTTGCAGCTGAACCAGGTGAGTATACTTTAAAACTAACAATTACTGATTCTTATGGAGCATCAACTTCAACAGAACACAGAGTAGTTGTAAATGAAGAGCCTAATAAGACTCCTGAAGCTGATATTACTGCAGATCTAGGCTCAGAAGAAGATCTTACAGCTCTAGAAGTAGAAGTTTTAGAGCCGGACACAATAACTGCCGATTCTAATGATGTTGATGTAGTTATAAATGAAGTAGAGATAGCATTAACTGACTCTACTGCAGCTGACACAACTACTGCTGAATAATATTTACCAAGAATATTGAAACCAATAGCTTTCTATGCTATTTAAGAACGCGTCCAACTTGGGCGCGTTTTTCATTTATTAACTTTGTGTTATGGTAATTCCTCATAGAATATTAGAGCCTAATGATTTTTTAATAGAAGCTGAGAAGGGAGGAATAATATTAGACGTAAGAGCCCCTTCAGAATATGCAGAGGGCCATATAACTGGCGCAAGGTCTTGGCCTTTGTTTTCAGACGATGAAAGAGCTGAAATAGGTACTCTTTATAATCATAAGAGTAAGAATCTAGCTGTAGAGAAGGGATTTGAAATTATAGGACCTAAGATGGTTGATATGGCCAGATACGCTAATGATCTATATCTATCTACAGGAACCAATAGACCTCTTTTAATCCACTGTTGGAGAGGAGGAATGAGATCGCAGTCTGTTGCTTGGCTCCTCCGAACATATGGAGTGCCAACAATTATTCTTGATGGAGGCTATAAAGCGTATAGATCATTTTCTAGATCTCAGTTTGATAAGCCTTTGAATCTTGCAGTCTTAGGCGGATTAACAGGTTCTGCGAAAACTGAAGTTATTAATGAATTGCGAACGCTTGAAGGTGAGAAAGTACTAGATTTAGAGAGAATGGCAAGGCATTTTGGTTCTGCGTTTGGCAATCTGCAACAGCATGAGCAGCCTACGTCTAAGCAGTTTTCAAATGATCTTTATGCCAGGTTACGCGAGCTTGATGCGTGGGGCGATTGCTCAAGACCTATTTGGGTAGAAAATGAGAGTCGAACTATCGGTAAGGTTAATCTTCCAGAGCCTTTTTATGGCCAAATCATCAATAGCACTTGCCTAGAAATGCTCAGAACGGAGGAGGATAGAGTGGGTCACCTTGTAAATATGTACGGTGATATTGATGTCTCATTACTGGCTGGTGCTTTTAAAAACATAACTCCTAAACTTGGGGGGCAGCATGCAGCTACTGCTCTTGATGCACTTGAGAAGGGTGATCTTGCTACTGCAGCTAGAATAGCACTTGTTTACTACGATAAGACCTATTCGCATGGCCTAACTAAGAGAGGTAAAGTAAATAGAATTAGTGTTGACTGTAAAGGTTTCACGCCCTCAGAGTGTGCAGTTCATTTGAGTGAGTTTTTAAGTAATTACATAAAAGAAAAAGATGTCTGAATCAGTGAATTTGACCTTGTATTCTCACGGGGCGGGATGTGGTTGTAAAATTGCTCCAGCTGTGTTGCACGAGATGTTATCGTGTATGACACGTGAGACTGTGTATCCTAATTTGATCGTAGGTAACGATACTAAGGACGATGCTGCAGTAGTGGACTTGGGTGATGGAACAGGCATTGTAAGTACTACGGACTTCTTTATGCCCATAGTGGATGATCCTCATATATTTGGTAGGATCGCTGCAGCTAACGCTATTTCAGACGTTTATGCTATGGGTGGGACTCCGCTTATGGCTATTGCTATTTTAGGATGGCCAATTGATAAGCTATCACCAGAAGTTGCTGGTGCTGTATTAGAAGGTGGGCGTTTATTATGTGCTGAGGCGTCCATTCCACTAGCAGGAGGGCATAGCATTGATTCTCCAGAACCCATATTTGGGCTAGCCGTTACGGGAAGGGTAAAGCTCAGCCATCTAAAAGCAAACGCTGCAGCTGTTGTTGGAGACTCTCTTTTCCTTACAAAGCCCCTGGGAGTAGGAATGATTAGTACAGCTCAGAAAAAGGGATTGGTGGAAGATGAACATATCAAGCAGGCCATAGAATCTATGTCTACTCTTAATAAAATAGGAGCTGAGCTTGCAGAGATTGATGGAGTGAATGCGATGACGGATGTTACTGGTTTTGGGCTAATGGGGCATTTGCTAGAAATGTGTGAGGGGTCTGATGCTTCAGCGGTAGTTGATGCTCATAGCGTTCCTACCTTCGATTTAGAAGCCCTGAAGAATTATCATGAAAAGGGCTGTGTACCAGGTGGAGCACGGAGAAATTTTGCTAGCTATGGTGAAAAGCTTGACCTGCCAAAAGGGTTTGAGAGGGATCTGCTTTGCGATCCTCAAACAAGTGGCGGTTTGTTAGTCTCAGTTTCTTCAGATTCAGTTGAAGAAGTGAAAAAGATTCTTGAATCAAGAGGATTGCCTTCAAATGTTATTGGAAAGGTAGTAGCGAAACAGGAGCCTACGGTTGTAATTCGCTAAGCATTTTGTGTAGGATGTGAACAGGTAGGCCCATTACTGTGTAGAATGATCCTTTCATAGATTTCACGCCCACAAAGCCTATCAAATCTTGCACCCCGTAGCTTCCAGCTTTATCAAATGGCTTGTAGTTGTCTATGTAGTGCTTGATCATGTCGTCGCTCAAATCACTGAAAGTAACCTCGCAAGTATCGACTTCGCATTTGGTTCCTCCTTTTAATGTAGTTACAGCAATTCCTGATGCTACAGTGTGTGTAGCGCCCGATAGCCTTTTAAGCATTGCAATTGCTTCCTCTCTATCTACTGGCTTTTCCAATACGTCATCACCTAAAAGAACAACAGTATCTCCAGTAATTAGGACGTCGTTATCTGTAAGTATGTCGTTAAAAGCACTAGCCTTTTTAAGAGTGACGTGTTTTGCGACTTCAGGTCCTACAACTGAATCGGGAAAGCTCTCGTCTACTTCTCTTATAACTACCTCAGGCTCAATCTCTAATCCCCTGACTAATTCTAGTCTTCTAGGGCTTTTAGATGCTAGTATTATTCGTTTTGTTGAGAGTTGAGGATAAAGCATAGCTATTTGTGAGAAAACATTGCAAAATTAAGCGAATACAAGAGGTAACTTTGCGCTAAATATTTTTTACATGTCTGATCTACGTCCAAGTTCGGAAAACATCTTGATTTTAGATTTCGGTTCTCAGTATACGCAGCTAATTGCGAGAAGAATCCGTGAGATTAATGTTTACTCAGAGATTATTCCTTGGAATAAGATTACAGAATTGCCAGAGGGCTGTAAGGGAGTTATCCTAAGTGGTAGTCCGCACAGCGTTAGGGAGGAAAATTCTCCTAAGCCTAACCTGGATGCCATCATTGGTAACGTTCCTCTTTTAGGGGTTTGCTACGGTGCACAATACCTAGCTGTTAGAAATGGTGGTGATGTGCAAGCAAGTGACTCTAGAGAATACGGAAGGGCTAATTTGAGCTTAGTTGAGACATCTGATGAGCTATTATCTGGCATGACTCTTGGCAGTCAAGTATGGATGAGCCATGGAGATACAATTTTAGACTTAGGTGAGGGATATAAAACTATCTGTAGCACTGGCGATGTGAATTTCGCTGGTTTTAGGGCTGAGGGAGAGCAGGTTTGGGGTATACAATTCCACCCTGAAGTATTCCACAGCACAGAGGGTCCTATCCTTATAAAGAACTTCATTATGAATATCTGCGGATGTTCTGGAGAGTGGACGCCTGACAACTTCGCTGAAGGAACAATCGCAAGCCTTAGAGACCAAATCGGAGAAACAGACAAAGTTATTTTAGGTCTATCAGGAGGTGTTGATTCAACAGTTGCAGCTGAGCTGTTAAACAGAGCGATAGGAGATAGACTACACTGCATCTTCGTAGACAATGGACTACTGAGAAAGGATGAGTTTGAGCAGGTGCTTGAGGATTACAAGGACATGGGCCTCAATGTGAAGGGAGTTAGAGCGGGCGATAAGTTCTTGTCTGAACTAGCAGGTTTATTAGATCCTGAGAAAAAGCGTAAGGCTATTGGAAAGGTGTTTGTCGATGTGTTTGACGAGGCTTCTAAAGAAGTTGAAGGAGCAAACTGGTTAGGCCAAGGCACAATTTACCCAGATGTAATTGAGTCTGTTAGCGCCACTGGAGGGCCATCTGCTACAATTAAAAGCCACCACAATGTTGGAGGATTACCTGATTACATGACTCTTAAAGTTGTTGAGCCACTTCGATCAATTTTTAAGGACGAAGTAAGAAGAGTTGGAAAGGCGCTAGGAATTAAAGCAAGAATTCTAGGAAGACACCCATTTCCAGGTCCAGGACTAGGAATAAGAATCTTAGGCGATGTAACTGCTGAAAAGGTTAGAGTTCTACAGGAGGTGGATGCAATCTTCATTGGAGGGTTGAAAGAAGCAGGGTTGTATGACGAGGTTTGGCAAGCGGGAGCGATGCTTCTACCATTGCAATCTGTAGGAGTTATGGGAGATGAGAGGACTTATGAAAACGCTGTTGCACTAAGAGCTGTAACAAGTACTGATGGTATGACAGCTGATTGGTCTCACCTTCCTTATGACTTTTTAGCAAAGGTCAGCAACGATATCATCAATAAAGTAAGAGGAGTTAACCGCGTTGTATACGATATTAGCTCTAAACCACCTGCAACTATAGAGTGGGAGTAAGAATGAAAGTCTTTAGCTACATATGTTTGGGAGTATTAGGGTTGATGCTATCTGCTAGCGCGGTAGCCCAAACCGTACTCACCAACTTTGAACCGCCTAAAGATTCAATTAACACTCCAGACTTCGATATGAGGGCGGCAGCTATCCTTCCTTTTTTTACCCACCTTTTAGTAGACACCGCTGGACCACCGCCCCTTAGAGAGTGGAGGATGCGAGAAATCGCTATGGAGCATGTAAATGGCATGAGTTGGGCTGCCCAAAGGCTAAATGAAGCTGGGTACAATGTTGAGCTTAGCTTTTTTGATGAATGTCCAGATACATTGGGTGTGCGTCTTTGGGATCATACCGATGTAAAAGGCATGGACATAGTCCTTGGCCCATTACAGCAGAGTGAGTTGAGTAGAAGTATGAGGGCAATCGAAGCTGGAGGAGCTGATCACATTATCCTAACTAAGGTGAATCCCCACCTTTTAAATAATGGCGATCACGTGAGATCCATCCTGCCTTCACAAGAACATTTCCTGGACCTATTAATAGACCAAATCATCTCCGAGCACATCTCTGACAACGTCATATTCGTAATGGCCGGCGGAGCGGATACAGCATTAGAGCAGAAGTTCTTAGATCGATATCCAACCACTCCTGCGCCTTACGATTCACTATTAGTTGATTCAATGAGATTCGACACCGTGATGGGTTCTCGTCATTCGATAGGAACTCTTCCAGAGAAATTACAGTTCTATGAGCGCAACGTTATTGTTTCTGTTGCTAGCAAGAGGTCTAGATCAATGCTGTCTAATATGCAGATGGCCGTTCAAGTAAATGATTCAACTGAGATATTAGTTTACTCTAATTCTGATCTAATGGATCTAGGGTTTATCGATATGCAATTCTTGTCGAGAACTAAAACAACTCTGCCAGTTAGCGGTAAAGTCAGCTACTCAGATACAACAATTCACGACGCAATTAATATGTACAGAAATATGTACGATTCAGACCCGTCTGATTACGCTGTGAAAGCTCACGATGCTATGCTTGATGCTTTCTCTAGAAAGTTGTCTCAAATGCCTATAGACTCTACAATTACTGACACTACAGCGGTTTGGGATTTAAGCTCTTTACCTCAGCCAGTAGCAACTGACTTTGTTTGGTCTCAAGTAAGCGAGGGAGGAGGATATGTAAACGCAACATGGGAGCTCAGCACATTCCACCAAGGTAAATGGTGTGAAACAGATACAGTCCCTTCTCTACCTCAGTTTATTATACCAAAGTTAGATGAAGAAGGCTATTATATCAAGCCTTAACTTATAGGGTATTAAAACCTGTTGTCAATAATCTCAACTTCTGGGTAGTTAGATTCATTGAACTGGAAGGACCCGTCAGGGATGACTATACCAGTTTTAAATTCTTTTACTATGTATTCAGTGTCGCTTCCTTCACGCCCCTTTACAAGGGTCTTAACAATATCTAAAGTTGTGCCGTTGTCATGCACAAATAACTGTATTGTGTGGAAAGACTTGTCGTCAGAGTCTATAGGGTAGAGGTTGATTTGAGTACATGTTTTACCATTAATATCTACCTCACCTTTTAGTTCAGTGTTAAAGTCATCCTCCCATATAGTAAATATTTTCGACGGATCCATTCCTTCCTCAATAAGGAGTTCTGCGTCGTCTATATAGCATTCGTTTGCCTCTACATCATAAGACCAAACCGTTGTTCCATCAGATATGATTACAAAATCGCCTAAGTCTAAGTTAAAGCCATTATCGCCAATAAGAATGTGGCCTGAAAGGTCTTCACTGTAATCATTTTTAAGATCAACAAGGGTTGCATTATAGCTAGCTTCTATGTTTTCGTAGTCCTTAGCCTGATAGCTAAGTCGAGAAAGGATCTTGTCTGAGGTTTGGGCTGAAGCAAAAGCAGAAGCAGTAATAAGTACTGCAGAAAAAATTGATTTATGCACTTGAGTATTCTTGTTAATTTTCAATTCCATTATCTAAATATCTGGGGTGTCATTTCCCTCGCTCTTAATCCTACTCAAAAGTTGTTCCAAACTCATTTCATCAGGAATCAAAACCTTTCTAGCCTTCGACCCTTCAAACGGTCCTATGATTCCAGCATCCTCTAATTGATCAACTAGCCTTCCAGCCCTATTGTAGCCCAGCTTGAGCTTTCTTTGAAGCAGAGATGTTGATCCTTGCTGGTGCATCACAATGATTCGGGCTGCGTCTTCAAACAGGACGTCTCTTTCCTCTACGCTTGTAGCTCCTCTCTCACTTGCTGCACTATTTTCAGGAATGTATTCTGGTAGCTCGTAAACTTCATCGTAGCCTCTTTGCGCTCCAATGTAATCGCAAATACTTTCTACCTCAGGTGTGTCAACAAAGCCACATTGCAATCTGATAATCTCGCTTCCAGTGCTCATAAGCATGTCGCCTCGACCTATTAATTGGTCTGCTCCACCAGCATCAAGTATGGTCCTTGAATCAACCTTTGATGTTACTCTAAATGCTACTCTTGCAGGGAAGTTTGCCTTGATTGTACCAGTGATGATATTCACCGACGGACGCTGAGTTGCAATAATTAGGTGTATTCCTATGGCCCTTGCAAGCTGAGCAAGACGAGCAATAGGAGTTTCTACTTCCTTACCAGCTGTCATTATCAAATCAGCAAACTCGTCAACTACAAGAACTATGTATGGTAGGTAATGGTGCCCTCTTTCCTTATGAAGCTCCTTAGAAGATCCAGGAACGATTTGGCGTTTAATGAATTTCGCGTTGTACTCCTTGATGTTTCTGCACTGAGCATCCTTTAATAAGTCATATCTCTGATCCATTTCCTTACACAGAGAATTCAATGTGTTTACAACCTTATCAGTATCAGTGATGATAGCATCTTCCGCATCAGGAAGTTGTGCTAGGTAATGTCTAGAAATGTGATTGTAAACTGACAGTTCAACTTTCTTTGGATCCACTAGGACAAATTTCAAAGCGCTAGGGTGCTTTCTGTATAGCATACTTACAAGCATAGCGTTTAATCCTACAGATTTACCTTGACCAGTAGCACCAGCCATTAAGAGGTGGGGCATTTTAGCCAAATCAAATACGTGAGTCTTATTAGAAATGGTCTTACCCATTGCAATAGGTAGCTCAAATTCTGAGTTTTGGAATTTGTCAGAGCTAATTAGAGCAAGCATACTTACTACGTCAGGCTTAGAATTAGGCACCTCAATTCCTATTGTCCCTTTACCTGGAATTGGTGCAATGATTCGAATTCCCAAAGCAGATAAGCTTAGAGCGATATCGTCCTCAAGTCTTTTAATCTTAGAAATTCTAATTCCTGGAGCAGGTACAATCTCGTAAAGAGTAACAGTAGGACCTACTTCGGCAGTTATTTTAGAGACTTCAATCTTAAAGTTTTGAAGAGTCTCAATAATCCTGTCTTTATTCGACTCTAGCTCCTCGTCGCTAACCTTATTAGCACCATCTCCGTGGTTCACCAGGTGATCTAGCCCAGGCATCTTAAACTTGCTCAATTCTAGAGTTGGGTCAAACTCTCCAAACTCCTGAACTAAATTCCTGTGCTCATCTGAAGTAAGTGTTTCCTCCTCTTCTTTCTCAACTACATTGAGACTAAGTGATTTCTCTTTAGGAGGGTCTAGGAAGTCGTTTATGATTTGGTCTAAATCTTCCTCTTTTTCGGGCACTTCTTCAGCTAGGGGTTCAGGCTGGATTTCAACTTCTGGTTCAGATTCCGGTTCAACCTCAACCTCAATCTCTGGAGATGTGGCAGGAATAACACCTTCTCCTGAAGTTCCGTTGTCTATATCAACTAAATCCGCTTTTTTGTTGAGCCATTTAGGGAGGTTAGACTTTAGCTTTTGAAGCCACTTTCCTATCTCAATATGCTTGTGCCAACCTGGGAAAACAATGCATGCGATTATTAAGTAAGCTAGTAGGACTAGGGAAACTAAGCCTATAGATTTTACCTTAGAAGAAATTGAATCAGCTATGAAAATTGTTGTGTTTCCTGTTATAAAATCACTTGCAATTCCTCCAATTAATATATAGATAGTTAGTGGGGCTAAAATCATGGCTGTTAACCCCCAGAAAAATGCAGGTCTAAATCGAATGATCCATTTTCCAGAAAGAAGCCTAGCGCCAAAAAGAAAAACAATAAACGGAAAGAAAAGAGCTCCAAGACCAAACATGCCTCTAGCTAAATGATGGGAAGTGATTGCGCCAAATTCTCCAAAAACATTTCGAACTAAATTATCCTTGTGCGTTGAGTAATTATCAGATTCGATTTCTCCATTATTGAATTCAACAATTATCCCATCAGATGATTTGAAAACACCATCTAATTCTATTTCTGTATATGTTTCCTGGCTTTCTTCGCTTTCATTATTAGCTTTTTCAACAGCAATAAATTTTAATTTTGGATTGTCTTTGAAAGTATTAGTAGTGCCATTTTCAATAATTTGAATTTGTACAATGTCATCAATATGCTCAGAGTACAGCAGTATACTATCTGATGTCCCCTTGAAAAACGATGAGAAAATGCTTAGAAAAAGGAAAATCGAAATGAAAATCGAAATTATACCAGCAGTTGACTTTAATTTCTCATCGTTAAGTCTTTCTTGTAAAGAGTTAAACTTTACATCAAAATCAAGGTTAAATCTCCTCTTTTTAGGCGGCTTAGTTTTAGCCTGAGATCCTTTACGTACATTGCGTGCAGGCTTTTTGACCTTCTTTGAATCTGATTTTGGAAATAACTTTCTCATATAAGGGGTAAAAATAATCTTATATGATGATGATGATTGAAAAAAGCATTTCCCTTGTACACTTCAAAGTGTTCAAACTGAGGGTTGGTTTTTCAGGAAAAAATTAACTATCTTTGCCCTCCAATTCGCGAAACTATGGCCAAGAAAGGCAACCGTATTCAAGTAATCCTAGAGTGCACCGAGCATAAAGACTCTGGTCGCCCAGGTACATCACGTTACGTGACAACTAAGAACAGAAAGAACACTCCTGATAGAATGGAGCTTAAAAAGTTCAATCCTGTGCTTCGTAAGTACACTGTTCACAAAGAAATTAAGTAACCCTGTAATTAATCTACAATGGCTAAGAAAGTAGTAGCATCGCTCCAGAAAGGTGGAGGAAAGCAACACACGAAAGTGATAAAGATGGTGCGTAGTGAAAAGACAGGCGCATACACATTTGTTGAGCAAATCGTTCACAACGACAAAGTGAAGGATTTCTTCGCTAGCTAAAACGCCGGTGGATACTAGTCCTGAGTTTACAGATGCATATATTAAATTGGACTGGTTCAATAGAGCCGGTCTTTTTTTTTTGAAGTACACACATGAGTTTTTTCAAACGATTATTTGGCAAGGATAAAGAGGAGAAAAAAGACCTCGACGCGGGCTTAGAGCAATCTAAGAAGGGTGTGCTATCTCGTATTGCTAAAGTTTTTACTGGAAAGAGAAAGATTAACGAAGACCTTCTTGAAGATCTTGAAGAAGCTTTAATGATGTCTGACGTGGGAGTCGATACCACAGAAAAAATCATCGAAAGGCTTAAAAAGCGTGCCGTTTGGGAGGCTTATCTGGATATGAGTGAGCTTATCACAATGCTAAGAGAGGAGGTGGCTCATCTTATAGTAGGGGAAAATATCGAAGTAGCCCTGACCGATCACAAACCTTTTTCTATTGATGAGGTTGAAAAATCTTCAGAAGGTCCCACAGTAATTCTTGTTGTAGGCGTAAATGGCGTTGGTAAAACAACGAGCATTGGAAAGCTAGCAAACAGATATAAGAGTGAGGGTAAGAAAGTGATCCTTGGAGCTGCCGACACGTTCAGAGCAGCAGCTGTAGACCAATTAATCCTTTGGGGAGAGAGAGTAGGCGTTCCGGTGATTTCTCAAGGAATGGGAGCAGATCCTGCAGCAGTAGCATACGACACACTGGAATCAGCAAAGGCTCAGGGTGCTGACGTTGTGATTATCGATACAGCTGGTAGGTTACACAATAAGGTGGGGCTTATGAATGAGCTGACTAAGATTAAAAAGGTGATGGACAGAATCGTTACAGGTGCTCCGCATGAGGTTTGGCTTGTGATAGATGGTTCTACAGGCCAAAACGCACTAGTTCAAGCCCAACAATTCTCTCAAGCTACATCTCTTACGGGGCTGGTTGTGACCAAGCTTGACGGCACAGCAAAAGGCGGAGCTGTTATTGCAGTTTGCGACCAAGTGAAAGTTCCAGTTAGATACATAGGCGTTGGAGAGAAGATGCATAACCTTCAGGACTTCAATCCGCTAGAATTTATCGATTCTTTATTACCTGAATCATTATCATGAGAGCTCGTAGTTCCAACCCTAGAAAGGTAAATGTTGTAACTCTAGGTTGCGCAAAGAATCTATTTGATTCAGAGCAGATTATGACTCAATTAAAGGCTAATAACTTCGATGTTGAGCACGAGGCGAAGCAAGACGACTTTGGGATAGTTGTGATTAATACCTGCGGATTTATTGAGTCTGCTAAACAAGAAAGTATTGATACTATTCTTAGATTTTCTCAAGCGAAAAAAGAAGGGCAGGTAAATAAGGTGTATGTGACTGGTTGTCTTTCCCAGAGATATAAGGATGAGCTAGAAGATGGGATACCTGAAGTAGATGCATGGTTTGGTACAAGAGATCTTCCTAGACTTTTAAAAACCTTGAAGGCTGATTACAAGAAGGAATTAGTAGGAGAGAGGCTTTTAACTACGCCATCTCACTATGCATACTTGAAGATTGCTGAGGGGTGTGATAGGCCGTGTGCATTCTGCGCGATTCCTTTAATGAGGGGTAAGCACGTTAGTACTCCAATTGAGAAGCTAGTTGAATCGGCAAAAAACTTGGTTGCTCAGGGAGTTAGAGAGTTGATTCTTATTGCTCAGGATTTAACCTATTACGGTTTAGATATATACAAGGAGCGAAAGCTTGCTGATCTTTTAAGAGAGCTGGATAAGGTTGAGGGTATTGATTGGATTAGGCTGCATTACGCTTTCCCGTCTGGATTCCCTATGGATGTAATCGATATGATGGCTGAGTCTAAAAAGATTTGTAACTACTTAGATATGCCACTTCAGCACGCCTCTGATACAGTTCTTAAGGCTATGCGCAGAGGAATTACCCAAGAGAGAACTGGGAAGTTGATTACTGATATTAGATCTAGAGTTCCTGAAATAGCTATTAGAACGACACTTATTTGTGGTTTCCCTGGCGAAACTGAAGAAAATCATCAGGACCTACTCAAGTGGGTAGATGAGATGAAGTTCGAGAGACTTGGTTGTTTTACATACTCGCATGAGGAAAATACTCACGCCTACACTATGGAGGATGACGTTCCGGAGGAAGTGAAAAAGCGAAGGGTTGAAGAGGTGATGGAATTGCAGGCTGGTATTTCTGAGGAATTAAACCTTAAGTATATTGGTAGGGAGTTCAGAGTGATTATTGATAGGTGTGAGGGTGGATTTTGGATTGGAAGAACTGAATTTGATAGTCCAGACGTAGATAACGAGGTGAGAATTGAAATAGCTGATGATCTTCACTTGAGGGTGGGTGATTTCGTAGATGTAGAAATCACTGGAGCTACGGCATTCGATTTAGACGCTAAAGTTCTTCCACTTAAATCTAAAAATAATGGCTAATACCCTTCCAGTCATGGAGATGTTTCCTACGCTTCAAGGTGAGGGGAAATTCACTGGTCACCCTGCCTACTTTATTAGGTTAGGTGGATGTGATGTTGGTTGCTCGTGGTGTGATGTTAAGGATAGTTGGGATGCTGAAAAACATCCTCAACATACCATCCAGTCTATAGTTGATGGAGCTTGTGAAAGCGGGCTTAAGATGGTAGTAATAACAGGAGGGGAGCCATGCATGTATGACCTAAGTGAATTAACTAAGTTGCTAGGGGAAAATGGCATACAAATTCACCTTGAAACATCAGGATCTCACCCCATAAAAGGGGTGTTTGATTTCATCACTTTATCGCCAAAAAAATTCAAGCCTTGCCTTGAAGAAAATTTTCCTAAAGCTGATGAGCTGAAGGTGGTTGTGGTAAATAAGCACGATCTGGTTTGGGCTCAAGATCACGCCTCTAAAGTATCGCCTCAAACTCATCTTTTTATGCAGCCAGAATGGGAAAGGAAGGACAAGGTTCAGGGAATGATATTAGAGTTCATAAGCTCTGAAGATGGTAATGTATGGAGCCTGAGTGAGCAGACTCACAAGTATCTAGGAATTAGATAGTTGGGTAAATATGTTTAACTTAAAAGTTAAGAATTTCTTTAAGTCTTTTTGAGACCTTTTTAGCATTAGGTAGAACCTCTGCTTCCATGTCTGAATTAAGTGGAATTGCAGGAATTGAAACAGACCCTAAAACAGATGGTGCTGCGTCAAGTGAGTCGAAGCATTGAGAAGCGATTTGGCCTGCAAGACTCATTGCAAAACTGTTCTCTAGAGGCTCTTCAGTAAGCACTAAACAACGGTTAGTTTTATTGACCGATTTAGTTATTGCTTCCATATCCACTGGGACAATAGATCTGAGGTCAATTATCTCTATCCAGCCAGGGAAATTCTTCGCTGCTTCTTGAGCCCAATAAACGCCTCTTCCATAGGTGATAATGCTACACTGAGCATCGTTAGAAGCTTTAGCTTCAAGAGCTGTTCTAGCCTTACCAAGAGGTACTATGTAATCTGAAGATGGCTCAATGCATTTAGCTTCCTCTGTTCCTGGTATTTTAGACCAATAAAGTCCCTTGTGTTCTAGTATTACAACAGGGTTAGGGTCATGATAAGCCGATTTAATTAATCCCTTTAGGTCTGCTCCGTTAGACGGGTACGCGACCTTAATGCCTCTGATATTTGAAAGAACTGATTCCACAGATGAGCTGTGGTATGGTCCTCCAGAACCGTATGCTCCAATAGGAACTCTGATTAAAGAGTGTACTGGCCATTGGCCGTTTGACAGGAAATATGATCTGCTTAACTCTGTGAATAATTGATTGAGACCAGGCCAAATGTAGTCCGCAAACTGCACCTCAACTATTGGCTTAAGCCCCACGCACGACATTCCAACTGTTGATCCAATGATAAATGCCTCTTGAATGGGTGTGTTAAACACTCTCTCATCGCCAAACTTATCTCCTAAAGTCGCCGCCTCTCTAAATACTCCACCTAGTCTCTTTCCTACGTCTTGTCCGTAAAGCAGAGATTCAGGATACTCTTCCATCAGCTCCTGCATTGCGTGAAGTGCACAATCCACCATCAAAGTTATCTCTCCATCTTCAGGATGTCTTTCGCCTTTTTCTTCGAGTATTTCAGTAGGAGCAAATTTGTGTGCAAGAAGGTCCTGGAAGTTGGGCTCCTCAGCGTCTCTTGCTTTTTCAAAATCAGACTCTACCTCAGACCTCAACTCAGCTTTAATACCCTCAAGCTCCTTTTCAGAAACCACTCCGCCCTCAAGCATCAACTTTTCTATCCTCGGTAGTGGGTCTCTCTCCCTAGCCTCCTTCAAGTCGTCCCTATAGAATTCCCTTCTAACACCAGAAGTGTGGTGGCCTAGTAGCGGTACAGTAGCGTGAATTAAAAATGGTCTTCTTTCCTTCCTAACAGTGCTGAAAACTTCCTCCATTAGCTCCATGCAAGAAACTAAATTCGTTCCATCAACCTTCCTTACCTCAATAGGCGGGAATCCAGCGGCCATTGTAGCAGCATCGCCAAACCTTATCTCAGAAGCGTGAGCCGATATATCCCACTCATTATCTTGAATAAGCCAAATAATAGGCATCTTCCTCAACGCCGACATATATAAAGCCTCGCTCACTTCTCCCTCAGTTGTCGCGGCATCACCTATCGAACACATCACCACAGGCGCCTCGCCATCGCCCCAACTATCCATTCCCTGTTGCTCCCTGAATTGCAGCCCCATAGCAACCCCGGCAGCCGGAATAGCCTGCATCCCTGTAGCTGAACTCTGGTGAGGAATCTTAGGAAGATCCTCCCTGTTCAACGACGGGTGGCTGTAATAAGTCCTACCTCCAGAAAACGGATCGTCCTTCTTCGCGAAAAGCTGCAACATTAGTTCATACGGCGATAGCCCCATAGAAAGCAGAATGCTGTCGTCTCTATAATAGCAACTAAGCCAGTCCTGCTTCTTTAAAAGCGAACCGGCAGCTACCTGTATTGCCTCGTGACCATTTGAGCACGCGTGAACGTATTTCGAAGTCAGTTTAGCATTCTCCTCGTATATATCAGACATACAACGAGCAGTTCGCATCATGCGGTAAGCAGCAAGTATTTTGTCGTTAGAGATAGAGGCAGATAAATTCGACATCGGATGCAAAGGTACGTTACCTTAGAAGCATGAAAGAAGGTCAGCAAATCGAATTTCAGAAGTGGGAAGGAACGGGAAATACATTCGTGATGATAGACTCTAGAGACGGAGCGTTCCCCGAGCTTGAAAATGAGGTAGTTCAGCGAATTTGTGACGAGGAAGAAACCGACGGGCTGATCGTTGTGAGGCCGGCAAAAACTCCACCCGCCGATCTTATGTGTGATTTCCGTAACCCGGACGGATCTAGGTCTTTTTGCGGAAATGGGACTCGCGCCACGTATGCCTATGCTAGGCGTGAGGGGTGGGTCGGTGAAGAGGCCGTGCTCGAGGCGTGTGACGGACTTCACAGGGTCAGATGGAATTATGAGAGGGGCTTGCCGAGCGTGGAGTTTGAGGCCGTGGCGAAGCCGGAGATGGCTGGGGCGAACTGGTTCGTGGATACTGGGTCGCCGCACCATGTTTTTTACGTGGATTCGGTGGAGGAGCTCAAGGGCGTCGAAATTGAGAAGGTGGGAGCGGAGATTAGGTATTCTGAGAGGTATAAGCCGGGGGGAGCTAATGTGAGTGCACTCAGTAGGACTGAGGATGGGGGCGTGGTGGCCCTTCGAACTTATGAGAGGGGGGTTGAAGGGGAGACGGAGGCCTGCGGAACTGGGGCTGTAGCGGCCGCGCTTATTGATTTTACTGCAAATGGTGGGGAGCTGAAGAGGAAGGTGGAGATGCCTGGAGGTGATTTGTACGTGGCTTTCAAGAAGGCGAGTGATGGGTTTAAGGAGGTTTGGCTTTCAGGAAAAGCATCTGAGATGAGAAGGGGCGTGATTACATTTTTGCTGGCTCTCTTGCCATTTTTCACCGCTGGTATAGCCCAAACCCTCAATAACATCCCCTTCTACTTAACACTAAGTGAAGAAGCTGAGGTGAGCGTTCTGACAGCAAGCCCAGGAGATGACTTATATGCTCTTTTTGGTCATTCGGCCATTAGAATCCACGATCCTAGACAATTGCCTCACGGTGATGTGGTATACAATTTTGGGACATTCTCATTTAATCAGAAGGGATTCTATGTGAATTTTGTAA
>MDTA01086052.1_pt1 | contig 16258 bp, 18 predicted proteins | sample 811151 | NCBI WGS metagenome assembly MDTA01 (sample SAMN05326648, study PRJNA326480) | marine metagenome | isolation source: seawater | place: Indian Ocean: South | collected 2010 | reverse complement strand
TACAAATTCCTCTGAGAGAAGGAAGAACTATACATCATGATATTTATGGTAAAGATGGTGCTGGTAAAATCAAATTAAGAGCTGCCCCAAAAGGAACAGGCATTATAGCCGGAGGACCAGTTAGAGCAGTTTGTGAAGTTTTAGGTATTAAGGACATAGTTGCTAAGTCTTTAGGTACAGCAAATCCGCACAATGTAATAAGAGCTTGCATGAAAGCACTATCAAAACAAAATTCACCTAAAAATATTTCAAATTTAAGAAATAAAAAAATATCTGAAATAATAGGAAAAAGAGGATAATGATTAAATTAAATACCACAAAAAAAGTAAAAATAATAAAGATGCGTGTTGGAAGAGGTATAGGCTCTGGAAAAGGAAAAACATCTGGTAGGGGTGTTAAAGGTCAAAAATCACGTTCTGGTGTGGCAATTAAAAGTTTTGAAGGCGGTCAGATGCCATTATTTAGACGTCTACCGAAAAGAGGATTTAATCCAATAAAAAAAGATTTAATTTCATCGATAAATTTAACAAATATCCAGACATTAATTGATAAAAAAAAAATATCAACTGACCAAGTAATTAATATTAATTTTTTAAAAAAAAATAAAATAATTAATAAAAAAATTACCAAGTTTAAGATTCTAGGTAATGGTGAAATAAATGAAAAATTAAATATAGAAGTTGATTTTATATCTAAATCAGCAAAAGAAAAATTAGAAAAAAAAGGCTCATCAGTATTAGTTAAATCTCTAAAAAGAAAATGAGTGAATCCTCACAAACAAATGATTTAAGAAATAGAATATTTTTTACTATATTCATTTTGGCTATCTATAGGTTAGGTACTTTCGTACCGTTACCAGGAATAGATCCTGAGCAACTGCAAATAATGATGGAAGGTAATCAAAAAGGTCTTTTAGGTATGTTCAATGTTTTTGCTGGTGGAGCTGTAAGTAGAATGGCAATTTTCGCACTTGGTATTATGCCTTATATTTCTTCATCAATTATTGTTCAACTATTAACCGGTGTTACTGAGTATTTTAAAAATCTTAAAGCGCAAGGTGAATTGGGCAGACAAAAGATTACCCAAATCACTAGATATGGAACAGTTTTGCTTGCAACAGTTCAAGGTTATGGACTTGCAGTTGGATTAGAATCATCAGCTAATCTTGTTATAAATCCTGGACTTTTTTTTAAAATATCAACAGTTACGACAATTGTTGCTGGTACAATTTTTTTAATGTGGCTAGGTGAACAAATTACTCAAAGAGGGATTGGTAATGGTATATCTTTAATTATCTTTTCAGGGATTGTTGCAGAAATCCCAAGAGCTTTAGTTACAACTTTTGAACTTGGTAGAACAGGTGCAATATCTACTTTAATGATTATAGGAATTTTCATTTTATTAATCTTAACAATAGTATTTATTGTTTTTATGGAGAGAGCTTTAAGAAAAATTTTAATAAATTATCCAAAAAGACAAATGGGAAATAAAATGTATGGAGGAGAATCATCACACTTGCCTCTTAAAATAAATTCTGCAGGAGTAATCCCAGCTATCTTTGCTTCAGCTTTATTATTGTTACCAGTTACATTTTCGAATTTTAATGTTTCACAGAATGAAACTTTTTTAAATATAAGCTCCTATTTTTCACAAGGACAACCTTTATACATGTTGTTGTATGCCTCAGGGATAATTTTTTTTACTTTCTTTTATACATCAATAACTTTTAATCCTAACGAAACCGCAGAAAATTTGAGAAAATATGGTGGCTTTGTGCCCGGTATAAGACCCGGAGAAAGTACAGCTATGTATATAGATAATATTTTAACTAAACTTACAACAATAGGAGCGTTATACTTAACACTTGTTTGTTTAATGCCTGAATTTTTAATCGCGAATTATCCGATTCCTTTCTACCTTGGAGGTGCCTCAGTATTGATTGTTGTAGTAGTTGCTATTGACACAGTCACACAAATTCAAACAAGATTAATGAGCTCCCAATATGAACAATTGATTAAAAAAACTAAATTTGGAAAATAGTTAAGTGAATATTATAATTTTTGGACCACCAGGAGCTGGAAAAGGAACCCAAGCAAAAAATCTAGTTAAAAAATTAAATAATATTCAAATTTCAACAGGCGATATTTTAAGAGACGAAATTAAAAAAGATTCTGATGTAGGAAAAAAAATAATTAATTCTATGAACGATGGTAAATTTGTTGAAGATGATATAGTAAACAAACTACTAGAAAAAATAATATTTGATGAAAATAAAAAAAATAAACTGATTTTTGATGGATATCCTAGAACTATAAATCAAGCTAAAAATTTAGAGAACTTATTAAATAAATCTAATCAATCAATAGATTATGTAATTTTTCTAAATGTGAGAAAAGATGAAATAGTTAAAAGAATTGAAAAAAGAAAAATTATAGAAAAAAGATCAGACGATGATGCTAATACTATCTTAAAGAGATATGATACTTACATGGAAATCACAAAACCTGTGTTAGATTATTATTCAAAAAAACAAAACTTTCATGAAGTAGATGGATCTAAGGAAATCAACGAAATTTCTCAAAAAATTGAGGAAATACTTAATGTATAAGACATTGACATTGAATCATCTTCTTATATAAAAGGCTAAATTTTAATCACATTATATGGCTCGAATAGCAGGTGTAAACATTCCTCAAAATAAACTTGTCCACATTGGACTAACCTATATTTATGGAATTGGAGATAAATTTTCCTCTAAAATATGTAAAGCTTTAGAAATTCCTAAGTCAAAAAGAGTAAATGAGCTTTCAGATGAACAAATATTAAAAATTAGAGAATTTATAGATAAGAATTTTACTGTAGAGGGTGACTTAAGAAGAGAAAATTCATTAAGTATTAAAAGATTAATTGATCTAGCAACATATAGAGGTTCAAGACATAGAAAAAAACTTCCAGTGAGAGGTCAAAGAACTAGATGCAATGCTAGAACAAGAAAAGGTAAAGCAATTGCAATTGCAGGAAAAAAACTTACCCCACTTAAGAAATAATTATGAATAAAAAAATTGAAGAAAAAGAAAATTTAAAAGAAAATATTAAAAGTTCAAAAAAAAGTTCCTATTCAAAGAAGAAAAAAGGAAAAAAGAATATATTAAATGGTATTGCTTATGTACAATCTACATTTAATAATACTATCGTCTCAATAGCAGATACAAATGGAAATGTAATTTCATGGGCTTCAGCTGGTCAAAAAGGTTTTAAGGGATCAAGAAAATCAACTCCGTATGCTGCTCAGGTTGCAGCTGATGCCGCTGCAGTAAAAGCTTTAGAGGTAGGAATGAAAATATTATCTGTCGAGATAAAAGGACCTGGATCTGGTAGAGAAACAGCCCTAAGAGCTTTACAATCAAGAGGATTTAAAATTGTATCTATAAAGGATACGACACCAATGCCACATAACGGAACAAGACCGCCAAAAAAAAGGAGAGTATAATGGAAACTACAGAAGTAAATATAAAAAATTGGAAATCAATGATTAAGCCAGCAAAACTAGATGTTCAGCTAAGTGATGATAAGTCATACGCGAAGATTATAGCCGAACCACTTGAAAAAGGTTATGGTTTAACATTAGGTAACTCATTAAGACGTATTTTATTATCTTCTATAAGAGGAACTGCTGTAACGGCAATCCAAATAGATGGTGTACTGCATGAATTTACATCAATAAAAGGAGTAAGAGAAGACGTCACCGATATAGTTCTAAATATAAAATCTCTAGCATTGAAAAGTAACTCTGAGGTTTCAAAAAAATTAATTTTAGATGTTAAAGGACCCGGAGAAATTAAAGCATCGAACATTACACCAGTGACCGATGTTGAGATTTTAAATCCAGATTTAGTTATATGTAATTTAGATGAAAATACACATTTCCATATGGAAATGGTTGTTGGCAGCGGAAAAGGATACATATCTGCAGAAATGAATAAACCAGAAGAACCACCACTAGGACTAATACCTATAGACTCTTTATTTAGTCCCGTAAAAAAAGTTTCATATTCAGTAAGCACTGCTAGAGAAGGAAAAGCACTTGACTATGATAAATTAACTATGGAAGTTGAAACGAATGGGTCAATTTCAGCAGAAGATGCCGTAGCCTACTCAGCAAGAATTTTTCAAGATCAATTAGGAATGTTTATAAATTTTGACGAACCTCAAGAAGTAATAGTTAGAGAAAAACCTTCTGAGCCTGAATTTAATAAAAATTTATTAAGAAAAGTTGATGAGCTAGAATTATCAGTAAGATCTATGAATTGTTTAAAAAATGATAACATTATCTATATTGGTGATTTAGTACAAAAATCTGAGGGCGAAATGTTGAGAACTCCAAATTTTGGAAGAAAATCTTTAAATGAAATTAAAGAAGTTCTTACTGGAATGTCTTTGTATTTAGGTATGGAAATTCCAAATTGGCCACCAGACAATATAGCCGAATTATCTAAAAAATTAGAGGAAGCTATATAATGAGACATAAACTTGGGTACAAAAAACTAAACAGAACCTCTGAACATAGAAAAGCTTTAATAAAAAATATGTTAAACTCATTAATTAAATATGAGCAAATAACAACAACATTGCCTAAAGCTAAAGTTTTAAAACCTCAAGCTGATAAAATTATTACACTAGGGAAAAAAGATAGTCTTCAAAATACAAAAATCTTAATTTCAAAACTTCAAGATAAGACAGCAGCGAATAAAGTTAGGAAAACTCTATCTAAGAGATATAATACTAGAAATGGTGGCTATACAAGAATAATCAAGGCAGGATTTAGATATGGAGACAATGCACCGATGGCAGTAATAGAGTTTGTTGATAGAGATAACGAAGCTAAAAAAGTTGATAGAAAAAAAAATATAAAAGATACAAAAAATATAAAAGAAGACAAAGAAGAAAAAAAAGTTATAAATAAATAAAATATAATGAAAAAGTCTTTTAAAGTAGACTCTTCATATTTTGGTATTAGAATTGATAAGTGGATAAGAAACAATTTAGGCAAAGTCCCTCAATCATTAATTGAAAAAAATCTTAGATTTGGAAAAATAAAATTAAATAATCGAAAAATTAAAAGTTCTACAAAACTAAATAAAAACGACTTAATCGAGGTTTTTGATTTATCTTTTGACAATAGGAGCTATACAAACAAAAAATCTTTTGATCCAAGTGGCTCAGTTGTTAAACAAAGTGAAAAATTAATAATTTATAATAATGATGATTTTGTAGTAGTTAATAAAGAGTCTGGTGTAGCAGTTCAGGGTGGAACTAAATCAAAGAAAAATTTAATTGATATATTTTCTAAAAGTAAATTATTTAATGAAAACAAACCATATTCTGTTCATAGATTAGATAAAGATACATCGGGTGTATTTATAATTGCAAAAAATAGAGAAACAGCAAAATTACTAACAACTTTATTCAGGTTAAGAAAAATCCATAAAACTTATTTAGCCATATGTTATGGTGAGTTGAATGATAATAAAGGTGTGTTAGATCAAAATTTAATCAAGTTTGAAGGAAAAAAAAAAATTGTAGAAGATTCAAAAACTCTATTTTCTGTTTTATACAAAAATTCTAACTATAGTTTATTAAAATTAAATCCAATAACTGGAAGAAAGCATCAGTTACGTAAGCAATTATCATTAATTGGCCATCCGATTTATGGTGACAATAAGTATGTTATAGATAAAAGAAAAAATGTTAAACGAAAAAAATTAATGCTTCACTCGTATAAAATAAAATTTATGTTGTCTGAAAAAAAATATACATTTAATGCAACTCTGCCCAAATATTTTAAAGATCTTATTAAATCACAAAGAATTAAATTTGAAGATTTTTAATTAAAATATTTATTAGTTTTTTTGAAAAAAATTTATAATTTATATCCTTAATATTTTTTAATTTACTAACACCTTTGTCTTTTATTCCACAAGGAATTATTTTTTTAAATTGAGATAAGTCATTATTTATATTAATAGAAAAACCATGGTAAGTAATCCATTTTTTTACTTTAATTCCAATTGCTCCTATTTTATTAAATTTTCCTTTATCTGTTTTGATCCAAATACCTATATTTTTTCTATCGCAAAAAGATTTTATTTTATAATTGTTTAAGGTTTCTATAATTGAGTTTTCAATGGCATTTATAAATTTCTTTATATCTCGATTTCTATTATTTAGATTAATTACTAAATAACATACTAGCTGGCCTGGACCATGCCATGTTATTTTGCCCCCTCTATTTACTTTGTGAACTTTTATGGATTTATCGATTATCTCATTTAATTTAAATCCAGACCCACCAGTAAATATTGGAGGATGCTCTAAAATCCATATAAGCTCCTTTGCTTTACCTCTATAAACAAGCTCCACTCTATCTTCTAAATACTTAATAGCTTTTTCGTAATTTACTGGTTTTTTTGATTTTTTTATCTCGATATTCATTAAAGAATTGTAATATAAAAATTTTCTATTAATAGTGCCATATAAAAATAAAGGTTTTATGACTTTAGTAAGAAAAATAAAAGATAAAAAAGTTAACTTTGAATTCAATAAAGAATATATAAAAGTTGTTACTGATAAAATAGCTAATAATGATGCTATATTTATTTCAAATTCTTTTAAAGAAATGCACCCTGCTGATACGGCAGATATCATCGAGCATTTAAATGCTAACGATAGAGAGAATTTAATAAAATTAAATAATTTTAATATAGACCCTGAGGTATTTGTTGAGTTAAATGAAGCAGTCCAATCAGAAATAATTAAATATTTATCAAATGATTCTATAGTCTATATACTTAAAAATCTTGAATCTGATGATTCTATTAAAATTCTTGAGAATATTGAGGAAAAAAACAAAAATGACATTTTAAGTGCATTACCTCCCAAAGACAGATTTGTTTTATTAGAAAGCTTAAGTTACCCAGAAGATTCAGCCGCAAGGATAATGCAAAGGGAATTTACAGCAATACCTAGTAATTGGTCAGTTGGTCAAACAATTGATTATTTAAGAGAAAATAAAGATTTACCTGAGGAGTTTTTAGAAATTTTTATTGTTGATAATGAATTTAAACCCATAGGAACAGTACCATCATCAAAAGTTCTAAGAACATCAAGAGAAACCAAAATGAATTCAATAATGAATGAGTCTCAATTGTCTATACCCGTAGATATGGATAGAGAAGAAGTAGGACATTTGTTTGAAAACTATAATCTAAATTCAGCTTGTGTAGTTGATAAAAATAATAAATTGGTAGGTATGATTACTAGTGACGATATATTAACAGTTTTAAAAGAAGAAGCTGAAGAGGATGCTTTAAGACTAGCTGGTGTAGGGGACGAAGAAATTACTGATGGAGTTTTAAAAAAAACCAAAAGAAGATTTACTTGGTTATTATTGAATTTATTTACAGCAATCATAGCCTCAATAGTTATAGGTTTTTTTCAAGAGGATATAGAGAAGGTCGTTGCTTTAGCAGTACTAATGCCGATTGTTGCATCTATGGGTGGTAACGCTGGAATGCAAACACTAGCTGTCACAATTAGAACCATTGCCACAAACGAATTAACAAAAAATAATTTTTCTCAAAACATAATCAAAGAATTCTCTATAGGAATACTTAATGGTATAATTTTTGCTATCATTAGTGCTGCGGTTGTGCAATTTTGGTTTAATGACACAACACTTTCACTAATAATATCAATATCTATGATTTTAAATATGATAGTTGCTGGATTATTTGGAATTTTAGTTCCAGTATCTTTAAAAAAAATGAATATTGACCCAGCTATATCTTCAAGTGTATTCGTAACAACAATTACAGATGTAATTGGCTTTTTATCATTTTTAGGTATTGGTGCGTATTTTTTTTATTAGACTAGAAGTTATCTATTAATCTTATGTTATTATTATAATAAGCGATAAAAATTTTAACATTTTTATTGGTATAATTTAAGGATAAATTTTTTTTATTTCTTAATTCCAAATATTCAACTTTAATATTTTTTAAATTTTTAATTTCTTTTAGAATTTTGTCAAAAACAAGTTTTTTGTTTTTACCGTATTTAAATTTTTTTGAGAAAAGATATAGTTTTTTTGCGATAAATGATGATTTTTTTAATTCTTTCTTACCTAATAATCTATTTCTAGAGGATAAAGCTACATATCTTTTATCTCTAACTGTTGGACACGAAATTACATTAATTTTGAATTTATTTTTAATAAATTTTTTAATTAAAAAAAGTTGCTGATAGTCTTTTTCTCCAAAAAATATATTTTTTGCCTTTATATTTTTTAAGAATCCATTTATTACTGCCAAAACTCCCTCAAAATGACCTGGTCTATAATAAGCACAAAGTATTTTATCTTTTTTTTTAATATTAATTGTTCTTAATTTCTTGTTTTTATAAATATCCTTTACACTAGGTTTTAAAACATAATCAACATTTAAATTTTTTAAAATTTTAATATCACTATTATAGGTTCTAGGATATTTACTAAAATCTTTCTTATTATTAAATTGAGTTGGATTTACAAAAATACTTACCAAAGTTTTTTCACATTTCTTTTTTGACGATTTAATTAGAGAAATATGCCCATCATGTAAGGCTCCCATTGTAGGCACAAAACCTATATTTGCCTTAAAATTAACTTCTTTATTTAGTTTATTTATACTTTTAAAAATCTTCATTTATGGTACTTCAATTAATTAATATATTTTTATGATAAGACAAGCAATTATTCCATTAGCTGGGCTAGGTACAAGACTTTTGCCATTAACAAGTATTTATGCAAAAGAAATATTACCTATTAATGGTAAACCAGCTCTAGAATATATTTTGGAAGAATGTATAGACGCAGGTATTAAAGAAATTGTACTTATAATTTCTAATAAAAAAAAAGGAATTAAAAAATACTTTTATAACGATTTGTTTTACAAAAAAATTCTTAAAAAGAAAAAAGATCCTAGAATTATCAAAGAGTATAACAAAATTAAAAAATATAAAAAAATAATTAAATTTGTATATCAAAATTCCCCTAAAGGTACTGGTGACGCAGTTTTAAAAACAAAAAAATTAATTAAAGATAAATATTTTCTAATGCTTTTAGCTGATGATTTAATAATTAACCATAATTGCTCAAAAGATATGGTTAAATTGTACAATAAAAAAAAATGCTCAATAATAGCCAGCATGAAAGTTAAAAAAAAAAATGTAAATAGATGGGGTATTTTTTCAATAAAAAATAAGATAGATAAGAATAACTTTTATATAAATGATGTAATTGAAAAACCTAAGTTTAGTGAGGCGCCTTCTAACAATGCAGTTATAGGAAGATATATTTTATCAAAAAAAATTTTTAAAAAACTTAAAAATCAAAAAAAAGGGAAGGGTGGAGAAATTCATATAACAGATTGTATAAGAAATGAATTAAAAGAAGGTGAAAAATTTATAGGTCATAACTTTAGAGGTAAATATTTAGATTGTGGTACTTTAGAAGGCTATATAAATTCTTCATTGGAGATAGCAAAAATATGAAACTATGTATGATCGGTACTGGATATGTTGGTTTAGTTAGTGGAGTATGTTTTTCAGACTTAGGAAATAAAGTCTATTGCGTCGATAACAATAAAACAAAAATTTATAATCTAAATCAAGGTAAAGTTCCTATTTACGAACCCGGATTAGAGGAAATTTTAAAAAGAAATTTTAAACAAAAAAGATTATTTTTTACTACAGATTTAAAAAAAGCAGTTACAAACTCAGATATAATATTTATCTGTGTAGGTACACCAACCAAAAAAAATAGTAATTCTGCAGATCTTAAATATGTATATCAAGTTTCTAGAGAATTAAAAAAATATATTAATAAGTATAAAATTGTAATAACAAAATCAACAGTACCAGTTACCACTGGTGATAAAATTGAAAAAATATTAAAAACTAAAATAAAAAAAAAACTTGTTGATGTAGTATCTAATCCAGAATTTTTAAGAGAGGGTGAGGCTATAAGGGATTTTATCTATCCTGATAGAGTTGTTATCGGAACGAACAGCATAAAGGCAAATAAAATTCTTAAATCTCTTTACTTACCTATAGTTAAAAAAACTAGTAGATACTTTTCCACCTCAAGAAGAGGAGCTGAATTAATAAAATATGCATCGAACGCATTTTTAGCTACAAAAATTTCTTATATTAATGAATTGGCAAATTTATGTGAGCAAACTGATGTTGATATCAAAGATATTTCATTTGGTATGGGATTAGACCAGCGTATTGGCGATAGATTCTTAAGAGCAGGCCCAGCATATGGTGGATCTTGTTTTCCAAAAGATACAAGAGCTCTAGTAGAAACTGGTAAAAAATTCAAAACTAAATTATCAATAGTAGATAAAGTTATTCAGTCAAATGAATTAAGAAAAAAAATATTAACAAATCGAATAAAAAAAATTTTAGGAAATAAAATTAAAAATAAAACCATATCTTTTCTAGGAGTAACTTTTAAACCTAATACAGACGATATGAGAGAAGCATCAAGTTTGTATATGATACCAAGACTTCACAGACTTGGTGCAAAAATAAAATATTTTGATCCATCTGGGATTAAAAATGAATTTAAATATTTTAAAAACGTATCTTATTGTAAAAATGTTTCACAAGCATGTTTTAAAAGTGATCTAATAATAATTCATACTGAATGGAATGAATTTAAGTTGTTAAACTTTCCAAAACTTATAAAGAAAAAAAATTATAAGATTTATGATATGAGAAATATTTATAATCCAAAAAAAATGAGAGATAGTGGAATTAACTATTTTGGTATTGGGCGTTAATTATTTCATTTCAAAAACGGCATCGACTTCTACCGCTACACCAAGAGGTAAAGAATTAACACTTACAGCAGCTCTAGCGTGTCTACCATTATCACCAAAAACTTTAGTTATTAGGTCAGACGCACCATTAATTACTTTAGGCTGATCTATAAAACTATCAATTGAGTTTACATATCCAGTTAGCTTAGAACAAGATTTGATTTTTTCTAGATCATTATTACAAAACTTCTTAACTTGTGAAATAATATTTATAGCACATCTTTCAGCGGCCCTATATCCTTCCTCAGTAGACAAATCATCGCCTAACTTTCCTTTAATAAGTTTATTTTTTTCATCGATAGAAATTTGTCCAGATACGTATAGGGTTTTACCACTAAGTTTAGTAGCAACATAAGATCCAACAGGGTCAGGAGCTTCTGGTAACTCTATATTTAATAATTTTAAATTTTCTTCGTATCTCACTTCTTTTTTTTGAACCAGTCACTAATATATTTTTTTTCTTTAATATTATCTGTATCCAAACCCACATTTTCAGATTTTTCTTTTGCCGAGCTTAATTTACAAGCTAAATATTTTGGTGAAAATTTCTTTATAAGAGAACAATCTTTTTTTTCCGCTGAAAATGCTAAACTGTTATTAATTAATAATATGCTTACAATTAAAAAAATTATTCTCATTTTTTTTTTCTTTTTTTACTTTTATCGTATTCTTTTCTTTTCTCAATCAAAATTAGTGCATCTTCCATACTTATTTCCATTGGGTCTTTTTCCTCAGGAATTGTAGCGTTTAATGATTTATGTTTTATATAAGGTCCATACTGACCTTTCATTATTCTAACTGGTTTTTTGTCTTCAGGATGTTCTCCAAGATCTTTAATTAAAGAAGATGATATTCTTCCTGGTTTTGCTTCAGCTATTAGTGTGACAGCTCTATTTAACCCAATTGTGAATAGATCATCAATATTTTCTAATCTTGCAGATTTATTTTCACATTTTAAATAAGGTCCAAATCTCCCTGAGTTCACAGTTATGTCTTTACCATTATCTGGATGTTGACCAATAATTAAAGGTAGCGAACAAAGATATTTAGCTTTTTCTAAATCTAATTGATTTAAATCTATTCCTTTAGGAATCGATACATTTTTGATGTTAGTGTCTTTTTTCTTTTTTTTCTTAGTAGACAACTTTTCATCTTCAAATTTTTCGTATTGAAGATACGGTCCAAATCGTCCATTTTTTAGAAAAATATCTTTACCATCTTCATTTTGACCAATTAATTTTGGTTCAGACAAAGCTATTTGTTCTTTTGCTTTAGATTTTGACAATGGTCTTGTAAATTTACAATTTGGATAATTTGAGCAGCCTATAAAAGCACCACCTCTAAAACTATTTTTTAAACTTAGTTCACCAGTGTCACATAACTTACATTTTCTATTGATTTGGCCATTTTCATTTGACTCAAAAATGAGTTCACCTAAGCTTTCATTTAGAAGATCTAATACTTCTCTTGTTCTTTTTTCTTTAACGTTAGAAACATTTAAATTGAAATCCTTCCAAAAATTCTCAAGAACTTTTATCCATTCTTCTTTGCCAGTTGTTATATCATCTAATTGTTCCTCTAAATTTGCTGTAAAGCTATAATCAACATATTTTGAAAAAAGTTTTTCTAGAAACGCAGATAATAGCTTTCCTCTATCCGTTGGAAAAAAACGTTTATTCACTATATCAGCATAACCTCTATTTGATATTACAGATATTATACTTGCATAAGTTGAAGGCCTACCTATACCTAATTCCTCAAGTTTTTTTACTAAACTTGCCTCTGAATATCTAGGAGGTGGTTGTGTAAAATGTTGTTCATCATTGAAGTCACCTATTGTTACTTTACCTTTTTCAACATTTGGTAGTATTTTCTCACCATCTTCATCATCAATATCTGATAATTTTAAAAATCCATCAAATTTAATAGTTGATCCTGAGCATTTAAATTGATTTGTTAAATCATCAGAACTTATCTGAATTGTTTTTCTATCAAATTTAGCAGACTCCATTTGTGACGATAAAGCTCTAGACCAAATTAAATTATATAATTTATTTTGATCCAAACTTAAGAATTTTTTCATTTTTTCAGGAGTTCTATTTATATCTGTTGGCCTAATAGCTTCGTGTGCTTCTTGCGCATTTTTAGCTTTCTTTCCTGAGTAATTTATTTCTTCTTTTGGTAAATAATTGTCACCATATTGTCTCTTTATGAATTTTCTAAAATCTGATACAGCATCTTTTGATATATTAGTTCCATCTGTTCTCATATATGTAATTAAACCAACTGTATCACCCTCAATATCTATACCTTGATATAATTTTTGTGCTATTTGCATTGTTCTTGATGCTCCAAAACCAAGTTTACTCGATGAAGTTTGTTGAAGTGTCGAGGTAGTGAATGGACCCAATGGATTTCTTGTAAATATTTTTGATACAATTTCTGTAATTGAATAATTTTTTTTTTTAACTTCTTCAATTGCATTATTTATATCACCTTTACTTTTAAAAGAAAATTTATCTATCTTTTTGTTATTAAGTAGTACAATATTTGAATTTAAAACTTTACTGTCTTTGTTATTGAAACTAACTTTCAGTGTCCAATATTCTTCAGGTTTAAATTGCTCGATTTCATGCTCTCTCTCTGTTAGTAGTCGCAAAGCTACAGATTGTACACGACCAGCAGATTTTGAACCTGGTAATTTGGTCCATAAAATTGGAGAAATATTAAAACCGACTAAATAATCCAATGCTCTTCTTGCCATATATGCATCAACCAGATTTGACTCAATATTTCTTGGATTTTCAATTCCTTTTGTTACAGCTTTTTTTGTGATTTCGTTAAAAACTACTCTTTCTATTTTTTTGTCTTTTAATAAACTTTTTTCGTCTAAGTATTCTTTTACATGCCAGGCTATAGCTTCACCTTCTCGATCTGGATCAGTAGCAAGAATAATTTTTTGGGAATTTTTTGCTGCATCTGTAATTTCTTTAAGATATTTTTTTGAGAAACTATCTACTTCCCATATCATTTTAAATCTATCTTCAGGATCAACCGAACCATTTTTAGAAGGTAAATCCCTAATGTGTCCGTAGCTTGCTAAAACGTTGTAATTATCACCTAGGTATTTGTTAATAGTTTTCGCTTTTGCTGGACTTTCAACTATCACAAGATTCATAATTTAAGAAACTACACAAAAAATGCCGCAATAGTCAAATCAATAAATTTTAGTTTTGGATTCAGTGTGATTTAGCAGTCTTTTTATATTTTCTCTATGAGTGAAAAAAATCAATACAAACATTATTATAAAGAAAATTACAGTTTTGTCCTCGAGTATAAAATAACTCATAATTGGAATAGATAAACTTCCTGTTAATGATGATAAAGATGAATATTTAAATATAAAAAAAATAGTCAACCATACTATTCCAAACAAGGCACCTAGATATATATTTATGCAAAAAAGAATTCCTAGATAAGTAGCTACACCTTTTCCACCTTTAAATTTTAACCAAACAGGAAAAACATGTCCTAAAAAAACACATAATGATGATACGTATAAAAATTCTATATAATTAAATTTAACGAATAAAACAGGCAAAACTGCCTTTAAAATATCCAAAGTTAAAGTTAAATATCCAACTAATTTATTTCCAGTTCTTAATGCGTTAGTAGCACCAATATTACCTGAGCCGATATTTCTTATATCTTTTTTTAAGAAAAACTTTGTTAATAAAAAACCAAAAGGTATGGAACCCAACAAATAAGAAAGAAGTATTATTATTTCTATTTTCATTTGATTTTATACAACTCTTTTCCATTTACATATGTGCTAAGAACTTTTCCTTGTAATTTTCTTCCTTCTACAGAGGTATTTTTAGATTTCGACATAAGATTTTCCTTTTTCACAATCCAAGGTTTATTTATATCAACGATACAAAAATCTGCATCATTGCCAATACTAAGATTACCTTTATTTATATTTAAAATTTTGGATGGATTGTGGGTTATAACTTCAATTATTTTTTCCAATTTTACCGAGCCATTATGAAATAATTCTAAAGCTAGACTTAGAAAAGTTTCAATGCCTGCTGCACCTGTAGCAGCCTGAGAAAAAGTCAATCTTTTAGACTCTTCATCCTCTGGTTTATGATCTGAAACTATTACATCAATAAGATTTTTATTTAAACCATTAATTAATGACGTTCGATCTTCTTCTGTTCTTAATGGTGGAGATAGTTTTAAAAAAGTTTTAAAATCTCCTATATCATTTTCATTAAGAGAAAGATTATTTATTGATACTCCTGTTGTAAAATCAATGCCTTCTTTTCTTGAAGAAATTAAATCAAGAGATTTTTTTGACGATATTTGATTTATATGATATCTGCAATTAAGGTCTTCCAGCAAAGTTAAGTCTCTCTCAATTATTATTTTTTCAGCCAAAGGCGATATTCCAGGCAAACCAAGTTTTGTTGATATAATTCCATCATTTATCATTCCATTTTTACTTAACTCTTGATCTTCAGCGTGCTGCATAACTAAACAATCAAAATCGTATGCAGATTTTATTATTCTCGACATTAATCTAGAACTTTGAACTGATTTTATTCCATCAGTAAACCCAACTATTCCTTTGCTTTTAAGTAAACCAAATTCTGTCATATTTTTACCTTCTGCATTTTTTGTAAGAGTGGCTGTAGGAAATATATTTATTTTTGATTTATCTCTGCTTCTTCTTTGAATAAAATCAACTATTGAAACGCTATCAATTACAGGCTTGGTATTAGGCATTGTAATTACCGAAGTAATACCACCCGATAATGCTGCTTCACTTAAAGATCTATAATTTTCTTTATATTCATAACCAGGTTCACCACCAAATACTCTCATATCTACAATGCCTGGAAATAAGTGTTTTCCAGAAAGGTCTATATATTTTTCACGAGAAGGAATATTATTTTTATTAACCCTTTTACCTATGGCTTCAACTTTTCCTTTCTCATCTATAATTAGTCCTCCTAATTCATTTAAAGAATTTGATGGATCTATGATATTAGCATTCAGAAAATATTGCTTTTTAATATTCATTAATTACAAAAAATTTTTAAACATGCCATTCTAACCGCAACACCTAATTCTACTTGTTCTTTGATAACACTTTTATTTATATCATCAGCCAACATTGTATCGATTTCAATACCTCTATTCATTGGACCAGGATGCATAACTAATGCATCTGGTTTTGCAAATTTTAATTTTTCTGGTGTAAGACCATAATATTCATAATATTCTCTATTTGATGAAAGATATGAACTTGTCATTCGTTCATTTTGAAG
>MDTA01181772.1_pt1 | contig 16259 bp, 15 predicted proteins | sample 811151 | NCBI WGS metagenome assembly MDTA01 (sample SAMN05326648, study PRJNA326480) | marine metagenome | isolation source: seawater | place: Indian Ocean: South | collected 2010 | reverse complement strand
TGTTTCGAAAGCTTCCCAGTGCTTCCTCATGTAGGTGTAGTGGTACCATGCAACACCAGTTACTAGTGCAGCAACGGTCATTGATGTTCGCCACTTAGGCGCTACATTTTGGCGCTCTAGCATGAAGAAAACGGTAGATGCTAGCATCATTGCAGTTGCAAGCCAGAAAGATACAGCGACCATATCAGTCTCATCCATGTATCCGTCTCCAGCTACGTTTGCACTAACGTTTCCTAATGCCAATAGGCCGAGGGTTCCGATCAAAAGCAGGCTCGATGTTCTCTTCAAGTTTGATTTAAACATATTTCTCAGGATGCGGCTTTGTCATTGAGTATATAAAAGAGTGTTAAGATTTATAATACATCTATGCGTTTTTACGGTTTTTGTCCAGTTTGCACACGCCATAATTTACTATAGATTCCACCAATTTCTACAAGATTTTCATGGTTTCCCTGCTCGACGATTTTTCCCCCATCCATCACCATTATAATGTCACAGTTGCGAATTGTCGACAGCCGATGGGCAATAATGACCGTAGTTCTTCCAGCAGATACGTATTCAATGGAGCGCTGTAGTGAAGCCTCAGTCTCGTTGTCCACTGCAGAGGTTGCCTCGTCTAGAATTAACATCGGAGCATCTTTCAAAACCGCTCTAGCAATAGCCAATCTCTGCCTTTGCCCACCTGAAAGTCGATATCCGCCTTCACCAATCATAGTATCCCAACCATCTGGGAGGGTGGTAATGAATTCGGTTACCTCAGCAGCTTCAGCCGCAGCATAAACATCATCATTTGTTGCTGTTGGTCTACCATATCTTATGTTCTCAAGAATAGATGTTGGGAATAATGTGATGTGTTGTTCCACCAGCGCAATAGAGGACCGCAAGTGTTTCAAAGACCATTCTCCAATATCCTTTCCACTCCATATTATGTGACCGGAAGACGGTTGGGCAAACCTGAGCATAAGCCTAGTTAGAGTCGTTTTTCCTGCTCCCGTCGAGCCAACAATGCCAGTGGTTTTTCCGGCTTTCAGGGTTAATGATAAATTTTCAAAAGTGTTATCTCTGTTGGAATAGGCGAAAGTAACATCATCGAAAATTATGTCACTGTGTTGTATTATGTCTCTGACAGGAGCAAAATCACCCTCTTTTATCTCAATCTCTGAAGTTAGCACATCTAGAACCCTGGTAGATGACGCCATAGCACGTTGGTATAAGTCAAAGGTTTCACCCAAATGGGTCAGTGGCCACAGCAATCTTTGAGTCATAAACACCAATACAGAATATGCGCCAACCGCCAACTCACCCTCCAAAGTCAACCAACCCCCTAGTAATAGAGTTGCGGTGAAGCCGCAGAGTATCGCCATTCTAATGAGTGGAGTAAAAGCTGCAGATAGCTTGATTGCCTTTCTATTTGCTTCCCGATAACCCTCACTCACCGCTCTTACTCTAGCGATTTCAATTTCCTCTGCAGTGAAAGATTGGATAGTAGACATACCAGATAAATCATTTTCCAATAGAGCATTCATGGTACCTGCAGCATTTCTTACATCGGCATAACGTGGCTCTAGACTTCTTTGATATCTGAATGAGCCCCAGATAACAACAGGAATCGGCAGTATTGCAAGAAGTGCAACCTCCCAAGAGATCATAATGAACACAGCACCAACTACAACAACAGTTGTTGAAACCTGAAGCAAATCGTTAGCACCCTTATCCAAAAATCGTTCTAATTGGTTTATATCGTCGTTAAGAACTGCCAAAATATCGCCTTTCTGGCGTTCGTCAAACCACCCCATACCCTGTTTCTGAACGTGATTAAAAGTGTCAATTCTCAATTCGTGTTGGACAGTCTGCGCTAAATTTCGCCATAATACTCCATAGAAATACTCAAACAGTGACTCCATCCCCCATATTAGGAATGTCAAAATCGATAATAAAATCAATTGATTCCATGGGTCGGTGTATCCTAGCCCAGCAAGAAAAGACCCCTCCTTTAACACAACCACATCTACTGCCAGACCAATAAGTAACGGCGGTGCTAGGTCCCAAATTTTGTTCGTAATGGAACATAACGAGGCTAACCGAATGGTCTTCCTATGGCTTTTCATATGGGACAATAGTCTCCTGAAAGGTCCCACTTCGCTCATGGTGTGGCCAAACGGTCTTCGTTCATAATCTTGTGATTGAGCCCTAACACATGCCGAACTCCGCAATTAATATGCGGTTCATGACACAGCGGTTAATGATTGCAATGAGACGGGATGATGAGACAGTTCTCACATACATTACAAAAAGTGGTGAAAAAACCCGCCACATCACCCTTATTGATCCAGCAAAACAAGCGCCAAAAGTTGCAGCAGAACGCGCTCTTACCGCAATAGAATCCGGCTCTTCAATGATTTTTGTTGGTGGCTCTACAGACACTCCTGACGAGATTGTTCACGCAACTTGCACAGCAATCCAAGAGATGCTTGAATTGAGAATATTTGCCGCTAGCCAATCACCAGATAGTGATGAGGATCAGTGGAAAGTACCTGTTGTATTGTTCCCAGGTGGCTCTCACGCGCTATCACCGGCTGCGGATGCGATTACATTTATGATGCTCATGAATTCACGGGAACGCCGGTTTTTGATCGATGAACAACTAAGAGGAGCGCCGTATATTGACAAGTTTGACATTGACCCATTACCAACTGGTTACCTTGTATGCCATCCTGGTGGTAAGGTCGGTGAGGTTGGCCAAGCGGACTTAATCATGCCTAACGATGTTGATTTAGTAAAATCCTATTCATTAACAGCAGCGATGTACGGCTTCAAAATTCTCTATCTTGAAGCAGGAAGTGGTGCGGACAGCCCAGTGCACGAAGATTTGATTCGTAGTGCAAAATCTACTTCAGGGCTTACTTTAATTGTCGGTGGAGGGATAAGAACTCCAGATCAAGCAAAATTAGCTGCAGATGCAGGTGCTGATTGGATTGTGACTGGAACTTTAACTGAAGATGCAGATGACCTGAAAGATTTAGCTTACAAAATATCAGCAATCAATTTTTTCCTATCCAATTAACCTTAACAATCAAAACCGTTTCAGTGTTTTATGCCAAGATTAACCCCAGGGAATCCAGCGCCAAAATTAGAATTACGCGCAACCGATGGGACCTTGTTTAAGATGAGCGATCATCTCGGTAAACGAGTAATACTTACATTTTTTAGATTTTCATCGTGTCCATTTTGTAATGTTAGAATAAATCGTATAATCAAGCGTTGGAATGAATTCGCAGATGATACAGTGATGGTTGGGGTGTTTTACGCAAAGATTGGAGAACTAACCAAACGGATGAAAAAACATAACGCACCGTTTCATATTGTTGCAGACGAATCGTTTGAGCACTTCGCACAAAACTCAGTCATGAAATCATTTGGCCGGTTTTTACTTGGCACACTTCGCTCGCCATTAACATTCATTCAAGCAACACTGAAAGGCTACTTACCAATGACCCTTTCACCGGGAAAACTGTCAATCATTCCAGTTGATATTTTAATCGACGAGCAAGGGTTAGTCGTCAAAGCACATTATTGTAAAGATACAGTTGACCATATTTCAATCGATGAATTAATAGCATTCTCTAATGGTAGTTAGGTTAATCTTCGTCTTCGAAGATTACTGGGTCACCACTACCGCCTGGTGCATGAGGCCGATTGCCATCAACATCTATACCGGGCTCGATTACAGTTTCCTCAACACCAAGATCAACCCGACCTCCTTCAGCTAAATTCGCCATATCGTCTATGTCAGGGGTTGCAAGTTTCCTCTCGACATCAGGCGCCTGAGCATATGCTTCTCGCTTCATTTCCCTTTCATCATGCCCTCTAACCAGCGATAGCGAGTCGGCGAAGACTCTGCCGACAACTTCACGAGTACGCTCCCCCCGACGAACAGAGTCTAACTCGTTTGACATTGATTCGCGTATATCTTCTAATTCTCTTAATTCAGCAGTCCGATCTTGTAGCGCAGATTCTATGTCACTCATTGTTAGAGACATTTGTTGAATACGCTCATCCCGCTCAAATACATCACTATGAAGCCGCCTTTCCCGTCTTCTCAGTGATTCATATTCTCGATTTCTCTCAAGTAACCTTCGCTTCAACTCCTCTATTTGCTCAACCAAATAGTCATGTTCAGCAGATACTGACCGTGGACCCTGCATTACTCTTTCCAATTGTTCTTCTAGTTCGGTTAAACGATTATCTCTTGCATCTAGCAGACCACGTAGTCGATCAGCAATATCGCGCAACCGTTGTCGTTCCTCTTCCAACGCTTTATTGGCCGCTGCCTCAACTTCATATTGTTTAGTCATGTTATCCACTTGAGCCTTCAAGCTCCGAACTTCGTCGGCGGTTACCGAGGTTAAACCTGCATCGGCAGCCCTTTCCAAAGCTTCAACCATCTGCGAAACACGGCCTTCTAATTCTCCAATCACTTCGTCTTGTTCAGAAGTCAACGTCCTCAAAACTTCAACCTCATTATCAAGCCTACTCTTTTCTTCATAAGAAATCGCTGACTGTTGTGCTGCTAAGTCTTGTCTTGCATCTGATAGCAACCTTTCGAGGTGAACCATTTGACTTCGACGTTCTTCCAATTCTGCCTCCAAATCATTCATTCTCGCAACTTCAGGTGCCACCATATCTTCTCTTTCAGCAAGATCTAGTTCAAGCACTCTCAGGCGCTGTTTAACCGACACCATCTCGTCATTTCTTTTGGCTAATTCATCCCAGGCGATTAATACCTCTTCGACGAGTTGTTCAACAGGGTATCCCTGTAACATTCCTTCTAGTGCTGCCCGCTCTTCTAACGAGTTGTCACCGACTCGTTTTATTCCGCTCGGTGACGAGGAGCCGACTGTCATATGACGGCTATCGGTAATCAACCACTCTTGAACTTTCCCAATAGTTTTGGGTGTATTAGGCCGTATTGGGGACCTAATTGTCAAAACCGCGTTTGAGTTTAGTTAATCGCAATATATTCACTGTCTGGCATTTCTCCTGCCAGTTTTAGGGCACCATTTGCGACGCTGTTTATCGCATCTTCAACGCACCAAACATTTACATCACCAATATCCGCAATTTCATCAGCCATTCTTGCAGCAATGCCGTCAATCAGCGAACCGCCTCCAGAGAGAATGATATTGTTTCTTAGTATTGGTTGATATTCAGGGTCAGCTGTAGCGACGATCTTTTTTATTGCGCTGGCAACAAGCGGGATTATTGACTCACATGCTTCAAGGATTAGGTCTCCAATATCGACTACCTGCTTCTTCCCTTCAACGGATAATTCGACCATTACTTCGCTGGCGTCCTTGCCAACATAAGAAGACGCTTCTTTCCATCGTCTTACCATGTCTTTGGTAACTTGGGCCCCAGTGTATTTCTTCTTAACCAATTCCATTAGTTCTAAATCGAGCCAATCTCCAGCTTCTTGTATGGTAATTTGATCTTCTTCGCTTGGGAATGTCCCGTGTATTCTGGCGATATCAGTGGTTCCGGCGCCAATATCAACAACAATGGAACCGGGCAACACTTCACCAATACCGTATGCTGTAGCAAATGGTTCAGTAACGACCATAATCGCATTAACTTGGCCCCTCAGGGTCGCAACTAAATTTGATTTATCGGTAAACGAAACATGGCTTGGCGAGCAAATCACTCCAAACACTTCATCATACTCTTCAGGGTCTACAGTCTCTAGTAGGTGTGAAACGAACGCCTTCGCAGCAGCAAGATTCGCTTCATCATCTTGTGCAACACCAGCCGCCATAGGGCGATACAGGTTACAAGCAAGTTTGTTCTTCAGGGCATCATTGCCAAATAGCACGTCGCGGCCAAGAAAATTTCTTGCTACAGGGTCTTTCGGTCTTCCTACAATAGTCTCGATAGTGTGGCTTGCACCAGCACTAGAAGAGATAGTAGATTGGTATGTTCCTAGGTCAATTCCTACATAAAGGCGGTCACTCATTTCATTCACCATCCCCTTGGGGATATATAGGCCAAAACGACATTGAACTTCAAGGTTCACCTTGTCAATCAGTCAACAAAAGCGCCGTGTGCTAGGCAAAATATAAGCGCAGTCACTCGTTTTCAAAGGTAACGAAAGGGCTATCAGGATATGTTGCATTATTTCTCGGTTCGGTCGTATTTTCATTGATTACACCCCACAACTTTCGACACACTAATGCAATAGCAAAAATCGTGATTATCCCCCACCCGATTGACCGAGCCGAACTAGCAACACCAAACTCTTCATTATGATTTTCACCAGCAATGCTTTTTGCGCTAGCGGCCACAAAATACAACTCAGAGTCAATGTATATGATGTCGTTGACTGCTTCTGGTGACTGATTGAGACTCTTGGCAAAAAATTGAATGTGGAGGCCATAATCACTGATATCAAAAATCGGTAAGTCTCGATCGCCATGCCAGCGACAGATGTGAGTGTTGTTGTCTATTGTAACATCTTGCGCAGTACAGGTGTTGATGGGAAAGAAGGAATTATTTCCGGTTTGATTAATCATTATACGTGCGCCCGTCAAGTATGGGTCAAAATCTTCATCGATTATACGCCAGGTAACCTCGAGTGTAGTGGACCATACCCCTTCGTCTATGCCGGCAATTGTAATATTTGTAATACTTATTTGATTATCAACTGGACGACAACCAGTATCATTTACTGGGTAATTATCATCAATTGTTTTTGTGACACACAAATCAACATCGTCGCCGATAGTATCTCCGTCAGAATCATCGATGCAACCATTTAAGTCGTTATCATAACCACTAGAATCAGTATCTGGGCATAAATCATAGACATCAATTATTTCGTCATTATCGCTATCATCGGGACAACCATCATTGTCACTATCGAATGGTTGTGCGTTTTGGTTAGGACAAGCGTCATTTGCATTGGGCAAACCGTCACCGTCTGAGTCTTCCCAATTTATCGAATCTCTGATGACGCCCTTCGCTGCTAAAGCAAAGCCGCTACGATCCCCATCAACACCTACACCCCCAACACTATTTCCCGGGGCGATATAATTAGCGACAACTTCCACATCCAGCCATTCTACACCAACTAAGTCATCTGCAGAAATTTTTACACCAATACTAGTTTCATTACTTTGGTTGAAATTTGCCAAGTCGAAAGTGGCATTATTGAAAAACGACGAATATCCATCAACATCGTAAACCTCTCCCGTGGTGGTAAAACCATTAGAAAGATTCACGATTAATCTAAGATCATCAACACTAAATGGTTCAGGTTTTGCTGGAAACGACAATACAATTTCAAAATCCTCGTATTGGTTGGGGACTAATCGCTTTTTCCAAGTTTCACCGGACTGTAAAAATGGTCCAACAGCCCCGTTCCCATTCCATGGATTGTCAGAGATATCAGCTGTTGATACACCATTTAATCGTGTCATCACCCAATCTGTAAGGTTGATTGTACCCCGATAACTATCGTGAATCCAAACATTCGGTGTAGCGCTCAAATTATCTTCTCCTAGAGAATTTTCCAGCGCGGCTAGGTCAACCAACTCGTTTAATGATAAGGCCCCCCAACCCGATTCGACGTTTCTTACAAAGTATCCGTCATCTGTCATCATATCCTTGGTTGCTATCGCCATTAACGATCTCATTAGCGAGCCAGATGGAGTGAAACCTTCTCCGAGATATATACGCTCATTAGGTAAATCCGACCATTCTGGCACTAAGTTTGAGAGGTTATACTCTGTCAATAATTCATTGGAACCAGTAAACCATCCTTGCTCAACCATCTGTTGGATAATTCCGCTAAATGACGCGGCAATAGGGGTTGCCATACTCGTCCCACTGGATACTCTTAGTGCATTATTCATTGAGTTATCAAACCCATCAGCCTTTGCGGAATTTATTGAGGCACCGGGCGCACTGGCAAATATTCCATACGTACCTAATTCAGTAGGTCCGACGGAAGAAGATGCCCACATATCTGGATTTGTTGATTTTGTTGAAGCGCTCACTGCAACAACATTCCGACCGTTAGCAGGCTCTAGCAATTGCCCTCCTGTATTGCCCGGCGCGACGAATGCCAATGACCATGGGACTTCGATTGCCCATAAATCAAAATCAGCAGATCTATCGGTATACGCAGTTGTATCGTCACCCCAAGAATTGGAATGAATTAAACCTCCATTGATAGTATTTTCAAATAGTAGGTCCGTGACATTCTCGGGAGGTACCCAACCTTCAGGGGACACGATATCTTGGAAAATGAGCTTAGCTCCATAAGCGATTGTTGAAGCGTTGGTCGGGATTTCATTATTCAAGAAATTGTATACATCGTGACATGCGAGTGATCCAGCAACGTGAGTGCCGTGACGGTAGTCGGATTGCCCGGGATTATCTCCATCATCAATGGTTATATTGCTAATCAAAACCTTGCGATGTTGAGCACCGAAATCTCCTACGGCATCACTTGTGTCTCTGAAACACGCATGGTCTGCATCAATACCACTATCGGCCGTGCCAAGCACAACACCAGCCCCGTTTAAACCAAATTCCCAATGTGGCTGTGTACTAGAATCACCATCACTCATGTAAGCAGATGACGCCAAATTACGACCTACAGTGGGCAAAACTGGTTCAATCCACAAGATACCTGGCAGTTTTGCTAGCACAGTGAAATCATTGATATGTTTCGCCGGGACAGTAATCTTCTGCGGCATTACTGAATAATCGAAGTTGCCGACGTGTTCATTTTCAATACCTATGGCGCGCAAATCTTGCTCTATTTGTGTGAACGCCAAAGCGGGTAATCTTGGCTCAAAAAGAATCTTTATTTCCATCACAGGTAAATTGGTCGGGTCAAGAGTCGAACGCCATTCAGCAGGTTGAGATTCGAGTATTGTGAATTCACTGCTGAGAACTATGTCGTTGCTTTGCCAAACTAATAATTCTTGATGGTTTAGGACTCTAATAGGATAAGCACCAGCCTCATTAATTTCTTGCCAAAGACTAGAGTCCCAATTATCAGAATCTAGCACAATAACAACCTCACTCCAGCGAACTGGCTCAATTTCACTAACTTGTGGCGGGTCTAATGCTATGGCATTTGCCATAGGCAGTAGTATTATCAGAGCAACTAATAACCCCCTCCGCATGATACTGGTCACAACCTCAATATTAGTCAATCTCTCGGAAGAATAGACTCCATGAAGCGCGACGGGAAGTTTAAACCAATCATGCAAGTCGCCGAGTCGATGAAGGCATATCGAATATCCGGAATAGCACCGTTTGGTAGCGTCAGAAATAAGTTTAGTCTTGACCTTCCAGCAGAATCAAAAGACGCTGCTGAGCACATGGCCTATTCGATAATTGGTTCAAAACATAAAGCGAAGCGTCGCTCTATCACTATTGAATCTATTAACGAGATAGATCCAAGGACCTCCTCAGAGCCAAAAATCTTGCATGCCTTTAGAGAAGAAATTGAGCTTGCTGGTGGACCGTTATCCATTGCTGCAGAAGAAGAATAATCTACATACGACTTCACTCCATCGACGGGTTGAATACAATGGTCGACCGTAATGAACTACAAAATAAAGCGCGACTGGTTGAGAGCCACAGGCAACATTTGGATGAACTTGAACGACGCATGGAACAAATAGTCAACGTCATCAATGAGCATCAAATCACCGAAGAAATACTTTCAAGGCTCGTAACTCTGTCATCCAATGAACAAGCCAAAGCTCATGTCTCAATAGGCGCCGGAGTTACGTTACATTATCATCATCAAACCGATTCGGAGGGGACGGCCACAGTAGATTTGGGCTCCGGTGTTTTCGGTGAGCGAAAATGGAGCGAAGTAATAGAGATACTCGCAAACCGCCGGAGTGAATTTAACGAATTACATGCGACGTTACTTAAACAAGCAGGTGCTATAGAATCAAAACTCGGTGTTCTTGCTCAGGAATTTAATCAAGCTGCTGAACAACTACAAAATATCGCAGCCGAATCAAACAATCCCGAGTTACCATCGGATAAATCAGATACTAGTGATAAGAAACCGTCGAAAACAAAACAACGGCGTCGTAGCGGGATGTTTAGTAGTGAACTTACTTTGGATGATTGAGGATTTTAGATGGGGCTGTTCGACCGGTTTAAGCGACGCGTCAAGGAAGTAGCCGATGAAGTTGATACAGATTCATTAACCGTTAATGAATCCTCAATCGAAGGACAAGAGCTTGCTGCGGCGAAACAGCAAACAGATGATTATCTAATCAACAATCAATCAGATGGAGAATCTTCGGATGACAACAATGTAGAAACCGATGAAGATGATTGGGAAATTTTTGAAGATGAGCCAACCTCTCAGATAAATGATGGCATTGCTGATGACGATGATTGGGAGGACTTAGATGAAGATGATGACATCGTGCCGCAATCATTAACAAGAAAAGAGCGGAAACGTTTGCAGAAAGAACAAAAACAACGAGAAAAAGTTCAACGTGCCTATGAAAAGTCGATGAAAAAGCGCGGCGCAACGGAAGTAGCAAGACCAGCCGGATCTAAGGTTGACCTTTCTATGATGCGAACGACTACTGGTAGAAAGTTAGTTCAGGTCGCTCAAGCACCAAAAGGCTCGACAAAATCTGCCAGTATTGAAACCGAGACCGGCTCAACAATTGAAGTCGATTTAGGCGGTGGCGTTGTCGAGCAAGGTGGCCGGTTAATCAAGGCAAGTTCAGCTCTAGACAATCTCTTGGAGGAATTAGAGTGGGTGTTGCTAGAATCGGATATTTCGAGTGATGCTGTATCTGCTGTTATTGATGCGCTACGAGATAATTTAGTTGGCTCGAGATTAAGAAAAGGTGCAGACTTGTCGAAAGTCGTCGAAGCGGCGTTGAAAAGGGCACTGAGAAATATACTGAAAGCCGGATATTGGGATTTTGATGCATCTATTCAATCATTTATCGACTCTGGCGACGTTCCAGTTGTCGTTATGTTAGTTGGAGTGAACGGCACGGGGAAAACAACTACTGCGGCAAAAATAGCCAAACGCCTACAAAATAACGGACATTCTGTCATCGCTGCGGCTGGTGATACTTTCAGAGCAGGAGCAATTCAGCAACTTGAGGCCCACTGTGAGAATCTAGGTATCCGGTGCATCTCTAGTCAGCGTGGCGGTGATACTGCGGCTATTGCTAGGGATGCAGTAGAGTCAGCCCAAGCAAAAAACATCGATGTTGTTTTGGTTGATACTGCAGGTAGAATGCAGAATAAAACCAATCTAATGAACGAACTAAACAAGGTTAGGCGGGTCGCAAATCCACACCTGACGTTATTTGTTGGCGATTCTCTTGCTGGTAATGATGCAGTAGACCAAGCTAGAATGTTTCAACAAATTATGAAGTTTGACGGCGCCGTTTTGACAAAATTAGATACCGATGCCAAAGGCGGCGCAGGCCTTTCAATCGCTTTTGCTACAGGACGACCAATCGTCTTTGCTGGCATTGGTCAAGGTTATGAAGACTTAAAGCAGTTCGATCCTGATTGGTTGTTAAATCAACTCTTTGAGTAATCCATTAATCTCTTGAACATAAGTTGTCTACGATTAACAATGGCAGATATATTCAGCGACAATGATACCACAAAATTGTTCCAATTGGTCCATATGTTCCAGCGTAGTGCTTTACTACATATGGGGTATATTCCCGATCAGCAAGGCAACAAATACTACGATTTGGCTGAAGCTAAAGAAGCGATAGACTTACTATCTATGCTGCAAAATAAAACTAAAGGCAATCTAACCGATAAAGAGACACAATTATTTCGTAGCGTAATCAGCGAATTACAATTACAATTCACTCGCGCGCCCAGCCTAAAAAGACAATTTGATGACGATAATGCTGCGTCAGAAACTATTCGGGAGACATTTGCTAACCCAAGGGACGGGCCGGTCGAAGATTTGTCGGCAGATAATGAAGAGGAATAATACAAATTATCCGGTTGATTGATTTGTAAGTACTAGTTGGGCAGGGTAGGTTGACATGGCATACGTCTCGAATAATTCTGATGAGGGTTCACCGACTGTCCTCATAGTCGAATCCAACACTATGTCAATCCAACGCTTAGCCTCGATCTTTAAAATTAAAGATTTCAACATTGAAATTTGTCAAGACGGTGACCGCGCAGTTGACGAATATATTAGATTAGACCCAGAGTTAGTGGTCATATCCCTAGACATACCATCTCTTGATGGTCACTTAACTGCGCTTGAGATGAGAGAACATGGCGGCGATGCAAGAATCGTTTTCGTAGCTCCACGCAGACTTGCAAGCACGGCCTCTGATGCCAGATTCTCTGCTGGTGCCGTTGCTTGGCTACAAAAACCGATTACCGCCGCAGTGCTAGATGAGCAATGGGAAACTATTCTCGGCCCCATTCCAGAGGCGCCAGGGTTGGAGGATTTGGACGAACTCTACCCAATTGATCGTATCAAGCCAGAAGAAGACGACGGCCCTATGCCACTTCCGGCACTACCGGGATTGCCATTGCCCGGGATAGATTTAGCGCCCGGAGAATTAGTTGTCCCAGAATTGCCGTTGCCGCCGCTTGAAAATAGTGCAGCAAAAAAGCGTAAACCCCGTCTTGTATTATACATGGTTATTGTTTCTTTAGCAATTGGTATTGCTTATTACCTTTCGTCAGGTTATCTGCTCTGAACTTATTGGAGCTACGACTAGACGAGCATTTTCCGTAACAATCGTGCCTGTTGGTGCTGACACTATCTGTGTTATCTTAACACTTGAGTCGGTTAGTAAAGTGTTATCACATTGGGCCAATCTTTCACTGAGTAAACGGCTCTTTCGCCATGCATGATAAAGTAACCAAGTGGGCAAACTTAGACACAGCAAGGCAATCAGCCACAGGAACAAATCACCCATCATCTCACCTATCTTGAAGAGCCTTCCAAGAGATTTTTGCATATTCTTTTGCCGCTTCCATCGGACTTTTTGCTCTGTGGATGCCCGAACCAACAATAATACAATCGGAGCCTGAGAGAATTGCTTGATATGGATCACCATAACGCTGGCCTAGTTCCCCATCTCCAATGGCAAGGTTGACCCCGGGCGTCCAAATCATTTTTTCTGGGCCCACTTTTGATCTTAATTTTGTTAACTCTTGGGGCCTTGACCCGTTACCGATGAAACCAAGCACACCTCTAGATTCCACACCCTTTCTCACTACACTATCCGAATAATCACCCGTGAGTAGGTTGCCCCGGCTTGACATTTGTGCCAATAGCAACACGCCTCCTTGACGGCCAATATCTTCCCAACTGGAATGTAATCCATCTATGATGTCCGGACCAGATATGAGGTGCGCCGTGACAATATCAGACCAGTTACGGATATCATAAACCCCTGACATTTGTGACTTGCTAATTTTACCAATGTCTGCAAATTTTCGATCCTCAAAAATTAGCAAATCGTATTCAGTTGCGGTTCTACAGAATTCTCCCCATGCATCGGCCGACCAATCTTCTACCAAGTCGACATGAGTTTTCAGTACGGTGACATAAGGGCCTACTTGATGCAATAGTTCGAATAAATCCGCCATCGAATTCCGGTCCGCCGCCAAACAGACCAGACTTTGTTTTCTACATGCAGCCTCCATATATCTTCTAGCTATGGGCAAATTAGCATTGCTCCAGCGTTCACCCCATACCTTGTCTGGCCCCATGGAACAAGCCAATTGATGGTACAACTCATAACTTGCGGATTATTTTTTCAATACATCAATTTATTGATACCGACCATAACGGGCAACCATGCGTCAGGCTCTGTTGATGGCTATGCTATTTGTCATGTGTCCGCTGTCTGGCTGTTTCTCACCCGACGAATCTTCGGATTCTAAATCCGAGTATTCAATATATCCTGACATCTATGAGCGCTACGAATTGGAATGGGATTGGGATGGCTCTTATGCGATGGTGTTGGAGCCGGGGCCTCATGAAGCGTTGGATGTTCAAGAGGCAACCATAACAGTTGACACATCAGGCGTGTGGGGGGGCGGACCTAATAGTGCCGATGTCCATCTTTCGTATTGGTTACCTTCTAACACACAACTTGGCGAACAGGTCCCAGTTATTGCAGTAGTCAGTCCGTACTTTTCTTACGGGCAACCGGGCGATGAGTCTAATCCAACCAACATTGTTGGTGCTGGCCGTGGTGAGTTTATTTACGATAATTTCGTTCCACACGGATATGCATTAGCACAAGTTGCAGTATTTGCTACTGAAGAAAGCACCGGCTGCTTCGACTACCGCGGTGATGGTGAAGGTCTTGGAATCCACTCGGCGGTCGAATGGCTAGGCGACCAAGAATGGAGTAATGGGAATGTGGCTATCTATGGCAAGTCTTACGAGGGCGCAACTGCATGGGAAGCAGCAGCATTAGGCAGTGAGCATCTGAAAACCATTGTCCCAATTTCCGGTACCACCGCTCTTGGCCCCTTGCTTTACAAAAACGGTAGCGCCGAAGCAAGGTCTCAGGTAATGCACTCGAATTATGGCAGTAGTATTCTAGACTATGATGATGATGACCTTGACAATCTGTGCTCAGATGTAGTTGAGGGCTTTTTAGCCGGGCCTATGAGATACGGCCTCGGGGAAATGGACCCTTATATGGCAAATTATTATGATGAGCGCAGCCATATTGACAAGGCACTTGGGAAATATAACGGAAGCATATATTGGGTTCAAGGAATGCAAGATTGGAACGTTGACCCACACCAAGTCTTTGGCGGGCCACCAGGGACAAATTGGTATCAAGCATACATCGATGCGGGTTATGAAGTTGCAGGAATGTTGGGACAATGGGAACATAATTACCCAGATCAGTGGAGCAAGCACAATGCCCAAGATTCAGGATATGGTGGAGAAGCGATACACAATATGACGAGATGGGATTGGGGCCAAGATCTATTTGAATGGATGGAGTATTATCTCAAAGGTGTCGGGCCGAAACCTCAGTTACACGCACAAATTCAGCGCAGTGACGGTGAATGGCGCATTGAAGAGACGTGGCCACCGCTAGATGCCGAGAGGGTTCAGTTACCAATGTCTCAGTGTATTTCTTCTGGCTTCTTTACTGGTACAGCAGGTATCGCATTTGGCGGCGAGGCAACGATAACCGTTGAGTGCCCACCAATATCAACAGAAAATGACACACACATTTCAGGACTTGCGACATTCCATTTAACCGCAGTCCCATCATTTGACGGCGGCCAGGTATTCATGGAAATGCAAGATTCAGTAACTGGAATTAGAATTGGCCATGCGACAATGGATGTCCGATATCACGCAGGAGGCTATGAAGCACAGACAGTTATTCCTGGAGAAGGCCTTACCATGCTTATGGAATTCCAAGCAATTGATGCATTACTGCCTGCCAACCATGGAATCACGTTTGTTATTTCTGAATCTGGTGAAGATTACCTTCCTCCGGCCTGCACTCCTTCATGTTCTATGCACGTAATCCCGACAACCTCAACGGTTGAGATACCGGTAATTCACCGGGACGGCAGCAATGTTCTGATTACCCCTCAAGGAGAATCAGCGGCTAATAATCAGTAACTAAGCAATACTGTTCAACCGTAAAGCTCTAACCAAATCCATCTTACTAACCAATCCAACGAGGTAATCGTCTTCAACAATCAACAAAGCCTCGACTTCAGTCAATCTTCTACGAGCCTCAGCAACGGATAATCCAATATCAACGATGAATGGGTTGGTATCCATTACTTGACCTACAACCCCATTACGCTGGGCACCTTTTTGGAGTATACTTCCTTCTGAGACAATACCGACAATCCCCCCGTCTTCAGATAATACCGGCAGTTGACTGATTCCGTCCTTGACCATTCGTTCTATTGCAATCTGTATTGTATCATCAACCTTCAATGCAGCAACATCAGTCGTCATTATATCCTTGACAGTGTGTAACATCTCTGGATTTTCAAATCTTGATAAAGCCTCAACCAACTTACGTAGTGTAGAGACACGAGGGTCAACGGTTTCATTTTCTATTTTAGCAATGATGGATTGAGCAACCCCACTCAGTGATGATAATTTCACTTGGGTAATATCAAGAGATTTACGCCAACGACGGATGTGATTTCCGGTAGGTACTTCCATTACTTCAACCTCGCAACAATGTCGTTAAAGT
>MDTA01160348.1_pt1 | contig 16262 bp, 5 predicted proteins | sample 811151 | NCBI WGS metagenome assembly MDTA01 (sample SAMN05326648, study PRJNA326480) | marine metagenome | isolation source: seawater | place: Indian Ocean: South | collected 2010 | reverse complement strand
TGAACTCCTTGAATCCCTTGAATTCCTTGAACCCCTTGAAATCCCTGAGCCCCTTGAATCCCTTGAACTCCTTGAACACCCTGAATCCCTTGGTAACCTCTGAATACAGCGGCTCCATCTACCCCTTGAAAACCTTGAGCTCCTTGAATTCCTTGAATCCCTTGAACTCCTTGAACTCCTTGAATCCCTTGAACTCCTTGAACCCCTTGAACCCCTTGAATTCCTTGATGACCTTGATTACCGCATTTTCTTCCCGTGGAGTCCCTTATTGTAACCCCTCCACCAATAGTGGTGCAAATATTATAAGCAACATCAATGGGCGCGAATATTACTTCTCCATCATTAGTTCCTCCATCACAGGAAAAACATTCGCTATATCGTGCTTGTGCTCCTTGAACCCCTTGAACCCCTTGAGCGCCTTGAAAACCTTGATATCCTTGATCTCCTTGAACACCCTGAACACCTTGGAATCCCTGAGCCCCTTGAATCCCTTGAATTCCTTGAACCCCTTGGAATCCCTGAGCCCCTTGAATCCCTTGAATTCCTTGAACACCCTGAACACCTTGAACACCTTGAACACCTTGGAATCCCTGAGCTCCTTGAATTCCTTGAATCCCTTGAACACCTTGGAATCCCTGAGTACCTGCGGGAGTACAAGGACCAGTGCAAACAGTTAAAGTAGTATGTTCACACTGATCCAGATTATCTGCAATGTTATTTGCTTCAAAAAGTACGTATCCTGCATGTACTTTTACCACCGCTTCAATATTTGCGACTTCTCCATTTTTAGGACACGCACCTCCTGCGTATAATAAAGTAACACAAACGGCCTCATCGTCAGTCCATCTATCTAAATTAGTAGTTACCTTTATTTCATCTGGCTTAGATGGGTCTTGTTGGTAGTTCGTACCATAACTAGCGCACGCTGCTATTCCCGCCCCTCCCTGAATCCCTTGAGCGCCTTGAACGCCTTGGTATCCTTGGTAACCTCTGTTTACGGCTGCTCCATCTACACCCTGAATTCCTTGTGCGCCTTGTGCGCCTTGTGCGCCTTGTGTACCTTGAGCGCCTTGATTACCAATAAAACCCCGAGCACCTTGAGAGCCAACTGAACCTTGAGCGCCAACTGTACCTTGAGCACCTGCCGCGCCCTGAGCTCCTGCTTCACCTTGAGCGCCTTCGGCTCCTTGAGAACCACTAGCGCCTTGAGCTCCTTGGGCCCCTTGAGCCCCGCCTGTATTTCCTTGGGCTCCTTGAGCACCGCCTCCACCTTGAGCGCCTCCCGCTCCTTGGTCGCCTTGATTTCCGCTTCCTGTAGTACCTTGAGCGCCCCCAGCACCTTGAGCACCACCCGCGCCTTGAGCACCTGCGGCTCCTTGAGCACCTGCGGCTCCTTGAGCTCCATCAGAAGGCCCTTGATGACCTTGAACTCCTTGAATTCCCTGAAAACCTTGGTCTCCATCAGGAGGACCTTGATGACCTTGAATACCCTGAATCCCTTGGACCCCTTGAATTCCTTGAATTCCTTGAGCCCCTTGAACTCCTTGTGCGCCTTGTGCGCCTTGTGCGCCTTGGACTCCTTGAACCCCTTGAATTCCTTGAATTCCTTGGGCCCCTTGAATTCCCTGTATTCCTTGAACTCCCTGAATTCCTTGAATTCCTTGAATTCCTTGAGTACCGCCAACGCCTTGAGCACCACCTGAACCTTGAGTGCCTTGAGCGCCCCCAGCGCCTTGAGCACCTTGAGCGCCGCCAGCACCTTGAGCGCCGCCAGCACCTTGAGCGCCGCCAGCACCTTGAGCACCACCTGCGCCTTGAGCACCACCTGTGCCTTGAGCACCACCCGCACCTTGAGCACCACCCGCGCCTTGAGCACCCTCAGTTCCCTGTACGCCTTGAGCTCCTTGATTACCAATGAAACCAAGGGCCCCTTGAATACCCTGAAAACCTTGTGTTCCTTGAGCTCCGTCTGAAGGCCCTTGAGCTCCTTGAACTCCTTGAAATCCTTGGTCTCCATCAGGAGGCCCTTGAGCTCCTTGAACCCCTTGAACACCTGAAACTCCTGAAACTCCTTGAACTCCTTGGAATCCTGTAACCCCTGATGCTCCTTGAAAGCCTTGGAATCCTGTAGCCCCTGATACTCCCACTGCACCTTGAGCACCACCTGCACCCACATCACCTTGAGCTCCTTGATTTCCTTGAAAACCTCGTTTTAAAGGAGCGGTACAAGCTAAAATTGGGCCGAAATTCTGACTTGTACCCGAAGTACCCGTAGTGGTTCTTCTATCTCCAGTTATGTTAATTGCCTCAAGAATTCCGCAATCTCTTAAAAATACTGATCCATCATCACTTAAGCCTTCAATGCCAGGCATTCCATTAGAAACAACTTCGCTCTCATTTAATAAACTGCCTAATCTGAAGTCACCAATTGCATTAGTGGTATAAAAATAAACTTTAGTTCCAGTAGGATAACAAACTGGAGTTAATCCTGCTGTGCCAGAAAATTTTATTATACCAGAACCTGAAGTAGAAGTTAGCACATGATCGCCCGTTTCTGAAAATCCCCCACAACTTACCTGTTGTCCATTTGAACCAGTTGACGTTTCTCCAACGTAAGCTAAATTTCCCTCTGGTATTGTTTGACACTGAGGGCAACCTTGAAACCCTTGGGCTCCTTGAACACCCCTTTGTCCCTCTGTTATACAAATTTTTGCATCAATTCCATTTGGAAAACCTTCAGAATCAATAGAACTATCCCACGATGGTGGATATTCTTGACCAGGTATAACCGTAAAAGCTACTGGCACGGTGGATACCGAAGACGTACATTTTGTCTGAGTTATACGAGATATGCCGTCTCTATCTGTATATGTAATCGTAACTATTCCATTGGCTGATGCACTCGGAGGGAAAGGTTGCTCTGTAAAACACTCTCCCGATCTAGCAGCGAGAATTTCTAATTGTGGGTCAAACCCACTAAATACACCAACATCAGAATCATTCCCAAAATAAAAAGCACTGTAAGTAGCATTATTTTGATACCTATATCCACCTCCTGTATTTTTAGGATCATTATTGTTTCCACCAGTAAAACCAGCTCCAGTATTCGTTCCAGCAGCATCAATACAAGCATCGCAACCATCTCCTCCTTGAAATCCTTGGTAACCCTGAAAACCTCGGGGGCCTATATCTCCCCCTCTACAAAACGCGGCTCCACTTACTGATTCAGTTAAATCTTTTACTATACGACCTGGAAAATCATCTGATGCTTCACATATTTCTTTAAACTCGACCGTTCTCTCATTGAACCCAGCTGCGGTGTACTTTTCCCCCAAGGGAAAACATTCAGTTAATTTACTTTGAGTAATCCCTGAAAATACTACATATTGCCCATAATCAATTCGAGTCGCGCAATCTCCAAAGAGTCTAGCCCCTTGAGCTACGGGGTTCGTTGTTTCGCCTTGACAATAACCAGTTGGACTAATAAGAATAGAAGGCTCAAAATTTTTAGTAAAGTAAGCGTCATTATTAGAATATAGAGAATCAAGTGAAACTCCCGTTATTATAATTGCCTCATCGTCTACGCAGCTAATTCCAGTTGCGCCACAAGGGTCGGGATTAAGGAATTGGTGTACTCTATAATCCCCGCATCTTCCAGTAAGAGTTGGCCCTAGATTAAATACCTGTTCGACTGAACCATTAATAGTTACTGAACTAAGGTGATCTGAGATACACTCAAGCAGAGGATCAGATTCGTGGGGTTTTACATAAGCGTTTGGAGGACTCGCTGGCGTAAATCCCGTTACTATGCAACCAGTTAATTCAGCAAGCCCACTATAAGTTACTAGTTCTTGGTCAGTAGTACCTATTACACAAGAATTACAGCCAGCTTGGCCATCTGCGCCTTGATCTCCTTGGTATCCTTGGTATCCTTGGTATCCTTGGTGTCCTTGAGCGCCATTTCCGTCTCCAGTTCTTCCTTTGAGGGAACGATTGTCAACGGCAACATATTGATAAAGTAATGTACCGCCTAAACCATCTGGTGCAGGATCAAGATTAGCTCCATAACTTGCTATCAAATTAGAAACAATGGAATCAACATACGCTCCACCCTGTTGTGTTGCAGGATCATTATACTTCTTACAAGGAACTTTAAAAGTTATTTTATTTAAATTGCCATCTGCTTGATCTGAAGCGAATTGACTACTACCGCTGGCTACATAAGGCCCAGCTATTTCATCATAATAATAACCTTGTTTTACTAATTCAGTTTGGGGCAATGATGATTTTCTAAAGCCTTCTCCTTTTTCTACAACATAGTACCTATTTTTTCTTGGTAAATATCCTATAAAAAAACTACTAAGTTGTTCTAATGCGGCTCCGCTATAACTAGCAGCTATGCCATTTTTATAGTCGTCTAAAGCGACGATTATCAGTTCTTCCGTTTCAGAAGGCTGATTTGTTATTTCTATAAATGTTGACATTTTTTATTTAATTACACCGCTGTACCAAAACCTGTTACAAAAACTGAAGTCTCAGAACCACTTCCATGTGCCGTAAGTTTAGCCACCAAAGGCAACGGGTCATAATAATTTAAAATACCAACTCTAGCATCTATTTCAGATTCTACCCCTAAAGCAAGTCCTGTATTTTGTTTAAAAATTACTTTTTCACCAGTATAAGATAAATTACCGCTTGTTATTTGTCCAGCTTCCCTAAAATTGAAAAAATTATCTCCAGAACCAGTGAGCAAATTAAATACACCAGTAAAATCTTTCGTGTATTCACCCGTCAAACTTACCGCTGAAGCTCCCGAATACATTACAACGGTAGCATCGAGACCTGTACTTAAAACGGCGGTTCCCGATCCTGTTAGAGCCGCTCCTCCACCAGAAAGGGTGATATTTGGAGTTCCGCTAAATCCTGAACCTCCCGAAACTAAATTAAATCCCGTAACAAGCCCCGAATAAACAGAATCTGGACTTCCAGTTAAAGCTGTAACCTCTACACCTGAACCTCCTCCACCTTGTACTAAAACGTTTGGAGCACTTGTATAACCTGACCCAGAAAAATCAAGGGTGACTCCGCTAAGTCCTGGCAATATGTTTAAAGTAGGCACTCCTGTATATCTACTTCCAAAGTCTGTAATTGTTATAGTGTTTATTGTTCCACCTTCTAATAATACAGCATCAGCTATTGCTGAAGAGCCCCCATCTCTTCCCCCAGAAAATTCTATAACAGGCTTACTAAAATATCCTGCTCCTACATTTGTAACATTTAAAGACGTCACTCCCGAATAAATCAAAACATGTGGACCACTGGATAATGCAACTCCTGATCCTGTAATACCTGTTGTCCCTCCTGAAAAAGTTAAATTTAAATTTTCATTATATCCTGATCCACCTGACACCACTTCCAATCCTGTAATAAAACCTGATGTGCTTGAAGTAGGGTTTCCTGTAAATGCTATTATTGACCCACCGACTCCATTTCCCCCAATAATTACTTCTGGAACCCCCGTGTAACCGCTTCCTGAATGAATTAAATTGGCTCCTGTTATAATGCTAGAATAACCACTTCCTCCTTTGACTACCTTTATCCCTGTAAGAGAACCATTTCCTGAAACTAAACCTGTTGCAGTTGCTCCTTCCCCATTGCCTATTATTTCTATATCAGGTAAAAATATAACAGAATAATTACTTCCTTGATTTATTACATCAACACCTGTAAGTACGCCGCTAAATTGCCCTGTATGCCCGCTGTGATAACTTAGCGATAAATTTGTTTGTAATCCTGTAACATAATCTGGACTACCTGTAAATAAAACATTAGTTACTAAAAATTCTCCTGTGCTTTTGGTTAAAGGAAATTCTCCAGACTCAAGAACAGAAAGATCAGTTAAAGTTAAACTGGGTTTATTGAACGGAGTTATTCCTGATACTCTGAATGTTTCTGTAAGTTCCCCAAAACTAGTAAAAAGGGTGGTATCAAAAGAATAATTGGTTTGATTTTCAATTCCTGTAATCCCGCTTATACCCAAAGCGCCCGTACCTTCAATTCCTGTAGAAAAAGTAGTTAAAATTGAAAATAGACCAGTTAATTCATTAGTGAGTATTTCTCCTGAAAAAATATCAAATTTTCCAGCTTCAGGATTGCTAGATACAACTTGACCAGTGAAAAATTCTCCATTACCCAATTGTTGATTCATGTTCTGAAAAGTAAGAGAGGTTTGACCTGAGCCATTAATCTCTAAATTTTCAACATTTAAACTGCATCCTGTGCAGTCAATAAAAAAGTTTTCTATCTTAAAGTTATCTTTTGTTCCACTTAGATTTATTGCTTCATTATTTACATAATAATTATAATTTTCTTTATTTACATTTCCAGAAATTTCAAATGATCCAGTGTCATAAGAAAATGTATAATTATCATTATGATCTATTATTTTTCCTTCTATAAAATCAAAAGCAAACTTTTTTCCACTTCCTGAAAAGCCAAATACAGCACTGCCTGTAGTGTTATCAATAGAAGCATTTAAAAAAAAGTTATAATTTTCTTTTTCTTGAACTTTTCTGAAGGTAGCCTCAGTAAAAATCATTTATAATAAATTCTTTCTAGAAATAATTTGAGGTACTATTTCTTGCGTAAATAATTCTGATGATGGAAGAGTAGCGGGCCGATTACTCCATGAAGCGGAGGCGTTTATGCCTTGAGCATCTATCGAGCAAGATAATTTATTTAAGCCAAATTTTGCATTCAAAAACGGAGCTAAAGTACCAAAATCTAAATTTCCAAAAGAAACTGAAACGTCATGTTTTATATTATTATTTTCATTACTTTGAACCTCTAATTCTTTTATAAATTCGTGATATTGTTCTAATGTCAAAAATCCAATTCCAGTAACGTATACTTTTGTAATTATATTTGGTTTTCCATCTGAACCTATTCCCGCAAAAAATGGCTCGTTAGAACTAACATTATTTAATTTAATCTTTACCTCTGAAACATTTCCTGGCGTCGTTAATTTTTCATCACCTATAAAAGTTTCTACTTTTGGAGTATAATTATCGCTTTTTACGTGCTCTTTATAATTTGCTAAATAAAGATCATTTACATTGCTAAAAGTGCCAGCGGGAGCAACTATAGTTTGTGGGCCTCCACCTCTTGGAGGTCCATTTACAGCACCTTTTATTATGGGAGGTGCAAATAATATACTAAAAGCTCCACCTTGAAAACTTTGAACTCCTTCGGCAAAAGGCTCGCCATCTTGTGCTCCATAAATTTTTCCCACTGAATTTTCAGGAGTTACTGTTGCTGGTTCAGGTTGTGGATAATCACTACAGTGATTTTCAGGTTTGCAAATTTCTTTATCCATAGCTTGCTGAATTTCGCATTTAAGGCTTCCTTGGCAATCAACCTTGTTTCCCATTCCCTTTCCTTTATTTAAATAATAAGGAGTTTCATTTGGGTTATCAAAAACAAAATATGGACTTATTTGTAAAATTTGACCTAAGCGTGCGGGCTTTGGCGCTATCATTAAAACGGCGCTAGCTTGATTTTTTAAATTATCAATGAAAGAACCTACGTCAAAAGCAGTATTTCTAAAACGAGCTCTTAAGCGGGTTTCTAACAAGCCTTCTATTTTTTGAAATCTTGGAAGAAATGGCTGCGCTAAATCTTTTACTCCCTCTGAAGTATTTTGCTTAAATACTCGTTCGAACTGTTCTTGAGTTGCACTCCAAGGAGCCTCTGAACGATTAAAAATTTTTATACGTGGATCACTAAACCAATCATAAAATTTCCAAGGATTTATCGGAATTGGACCCCATAAATTTTTACTAAAAGGTAATTTAGCTTGATTAAAAAGTCTTGCTGAAAGATTAGAAGAATTTAAACCGCTCGTAGAAGTAGGAACATCCATAGGTTCAGGACTCATTGAAGATTCAATTTCATATCTCCAATCTTGCCCAGTATAACATAATTGAAATCCTCCATATTTTTGATCAGCAAAAGAGTCAAGATTAGTATACCAATATTTACCCATGAAGTCTTCAGCAAAACTTTTTTCAAAATCAGCATGTTTTTTAGCAACATCTTCGCTGTAAGCTCCTATTATCATATCATAATCAAATATGTTATTAGCAGTAAAATTATCTACAACGTCATTATAAGTATCTGTACTTAAACATTCGTCTAATATTTCTCTTTTTAAAAGAGGAAGGTTAACTCCTATTGGTTGGAAAGCCTCAAATCCTAACGCACGATATATAAGACCATCCCCAAAACCTGAATTATATCTAAGTCCTGCTAAGAAAGTTAGGTATAAGGCTCGTATACTTTCATCATATTTAGCTAGCGAACAAGATAAATTAAAGGCTCCTACTCCTCTATAAGACCTTGCTTCAAGAGTTAAAACATCCTCCGTTTGAAAACATTTATATGCTGTTCCATAAAATGTATTTTTATCATAACTTCTTAATGTTCTTTCTCTTCTATAGGTTGTAACTAAATTATTTTTATATGACCCTTTTATTGTTTTATCTTCGGTTATTTGCTGAACCAAAGAAGTATCTCCCGCTTTTATTAATTTAGCTAAATTAGCTATCTGATCTATTTCATTACTTAATGTCGGTCTACTTAAATCTACCTCTCTTACAGTGGGCTTCAATAATGAATAGTCATATACAAATGAAACCCCAAAATCTGCACACCAACTTTTTAATACTTCTCTTAATGTTCCCCAATAACTCCTTCTTAATGTCGAAACCCCTGAAGGAGTTTTGGATTTATCATTTATTTTAATATCTATTTGCATTTTAGCGCAAGCCGTCACAAGTTGATCAAAACTATAATCCACATCCGCTAAATCACAGCTTGTCTCAGTAAATTTTTCATCTCCTAAAAATATATATCCACCTCTACTGTTATCACCTATTCCATTTAAATTAGATGTTTTTAAATTTCTTTGAGTAAAAATTGGAGGCACATAAACTTTGTTACTAGGAGTGGGAATTTGACTTGTTGCTATTACTAAATCTGTAGCATTTGGATCGGGTATTTGAATTATATTATTTGCATAACAAGGTGGGCACGTTACAGGGATTTCAGTTTCCGCTACAGTATCTCTCCAAAATTCTTGCCGCAAAGTATGAACCCCTACACCTCCAATGAATATTCTGTCTAAAATATGAGAACCGTCTACAAATTCTAGCTCAGTGGTCTTGTTATCAGTAGATGTAGACTTTTTTTGACTTATTAAGTAGCACCAAATATTTAAAGAGTTTCCTAATTGTAAATTATAAGCATCTAAATAACTTAAATTTTGATCATTATATTGACCTAATGCATTAACTAATCCTACATTGATAGAGGTGGGATTATCTGTTATTCCGATGTCAATATTTAAAGCTTTGATGAATGCATTATCAAACTTTCCTTGTTCGACAGCGCTTGAGCCCCCTCTTGAAAGAGAAATACTAGGTATAGATTGTATACTACTTGCGTCAGGCATCCTTTTTCCTTTTTCCTACCTTAAATTACACAAAAAAATAAATTTTTAAATATTAAAAAAGTTATTATCATTATTATATATGGTATTATTAAACCCAGTTATAAATTTAGGGGATTTAGATAAACCTTGATCAAAAACTTTGATATAATCTTGATTTATTATGATTCTTTTCCCATTTAACCACACTTGCTCATCAATTAAATCTATATTTGTATCAACAAATTGCTCTGCAATCCCTGTAAATTTAACAAAATTTTCAGAAATTCTCGGTAAAAATATTACATTTCCTGTAGTATAACGAGAATTTTGTATTTGAGAACTTATTAAACTAATTTCAGAGCTAGTTTGAGTATAGTCAATACCTGAAACTAATTTATAACCAGCTAAATACGGATCATTTGAATTACTAGTGGACAAAGTATAATTGCTTTGGTCTATAAAGGCTTCTCCTGAAGCATTAATAACAGCACCACCTCCAGTTATAGAAATTGTAGGAGCTACAACATGACCCGACCCTCCTGATTGTAAAACTAACCCTGTTACCTTTGTAGTTCCATCTGCACTTCCTGTAAGCGCAGTGGCAAATGTATTTTCTCCACCAGAAAAAACCACATCAGGAATCGAAGTGTAACCGCTTCCAGACGAGGTTAAGCTTAGTCCCGTTACCTCAAATCCTGAAAAAGTATGAACCGAAGCTTGAGTACCTGAAATTATGTCAAATACTACAGTATCTGTTCCACTGAAATTATTATTTGTAAATTTTATGTTTTTTGCACCTAATTGATCATCCACTAAAGTAAACTCGGTTCCTGAATACTGAGCTAGTCCATTGCCATAGACATTAATGTTACCTTCTTGATAACCTGTTGTGGTAAAAAAGAAATCTGCCCCTCCGATATAACTAGAGTTTAAACTTAATTCATTGTCATGAAAAACAGTAAAAGAATAAACTTCAACCACACTGCCAGATGATACTTTATTTGTAAAACTTATACCTTTCTCTGCATATTTTAAAGTTTTTGAATAGTCATGTTCTTTACTACTAGGAACATTATCAAAAACTGAGCCTGTGACAAATCCACTTCCCGTAAGGTAAGTTACTACTTCTCCAAATAGTTCTCCTGATACCCCTGAATCTCTGTAAAAATTTATATCTCCGCATAAACATGACTCTATAGTCTTGTATATCTGCGGAATAAACCCAGTTACCCCTGTTCCTGTTACCCCTGAAAGATTTACATCTACTCCTGTTACTTCTAGACCACTAACTAAAGTTTCTTGTACGGAGCCTTTTTTTATTCCCGAGAAAAAATAATCTTCAGCTATTATATTTTGAATGTTTCCCGCTAAAGATTCATTATATAAAACAAAAGAATCCATACTTCCGCTGAATCCCGAATATTTAGGATTAGTTCCCGTTGGAAAGTTACCTATATATAAAGTTTCTGATTCATTAAAATTTGAAATTTCAAATTGCTCACTTTCATGCTGAAAAGAACCAATGTCATGATTTGTTATAATCAATACGTTATCGCTTTGAGAAACAGAAATTAAATTATTTGCCCCCAATTCTTTAGAGTGGGTATGAATTCTTTTTTGATTTTCAGAATTTATATATTCAAAGTACGCCCTATTAGAGCCATTTATTCCAAAGTTAAAACCTGAAGCTCCCGTATATTCATCCATTGTAGAAGCTATAACTTTAGCAAAATTTCCATTGTAAGAATCTGGCTGATTATAATCAACAAAAAAGGTCCAATTTCCAGTAGATATTGGTTTTACAACTTCCAATGACTCATTACCTGTAAATAAACCTGAACCCGAAAGATTGTTTGTTAAATGAGAACTACATGACACAGAAACCGCTGGTGAAGTTTCTAAAATTGGACTAGTTATATCTCCCGTATAAACTTGAGAGCCAGTAGTATAAAAATCGTTATAAACTATGCAGCCACTGCCACTTTCAAAAGTATAAACCGCTTGGATCATACCCGTGGGTAAATTATTTATATCAAAAATAGTTTTTAAAGTATCTGCATTCATTCTTTAATAAGTCTTAAGAGTAAAAACTACTATTGACTTCATAAGTATAACCTTGGCTAATTGAAGAGTCAAAGTTCTGTTGAAGAGCAGAATTTGGAGAATAAACTTCTGGGGCGCTTGGACTTTCACTTTCTATAACTATATCTGAGGCTGAAGCAGGAATCATTGCAACTCTCAAAGTGTTCGCGTAATCATGCATACTTTTTAAAAAGTTAAAATTTCCGTTAGCGTAAGTATCTTTGTCAGCTTTTGAGCTAACGTTTAAGTTAATTTTTTCACGAGTTTTAGTATTTAAATCAAATACTTTATAAAGCCCATTCTGATTACAACTAGGTTTAGCTGAGTATTGGCGTAAAGATGGAGTTACATCAACCTTATAAGTAAAATTTTTATAATTAGATTTAAAATCTTTATTATCAAACGAAGCACTACAATTAACTGTTCCAGCTATCGGATTCATTGTCACATCAGAATTTGTAGCGATAGGGTTTAATGCCCATGCAGCATTACCATATAGAACGTTTAGATTTACACCTGAGTAAGTTGAATTAGCTAAAGAAAATAAAGAATTTTTTATAACATCGTGATAATATCCAGATTTCAAAGCAAACTGAGCCCGATTGTTACCTCTTGCTTTTATTTCTCCATTTATAGATACGGTAGCCACATCTGTAACATCATCTGTAGAAACATCAACATTATAATCAAAATAAACTCCTGTATTTAAACTTTCGTAAATAGTATTATTATCATAAGTAGCGGTTACCGCAATAGATTTATTGGTATCCGCATTATCATCCACATCTAATGACAAGGGTAAAGAACATATAGTCGTTCCTTTTACTGCTCCAGAAGCGAAAGAATGTAAAGTGCCTGTAGTTGGTTTATTATTTCTTACTGAGGTTGGAGTAGCGTACTTATCTCCTTTAACACTATAATTAACAGTTACGGTTAAAAAGTCATCTTGAGCTCCTGAAGAAATGGACGTGTCAACCATGTTAACAATACCAGCTTGTATAGCTAAATTTTCTCCACTCCCAGTACCCGCTGGGATTACTCCCGTTTGTACCATATAGTTAATCGTACAACTGTAAGTCCCATCTACTCTATTTATTTCTCTATTAATGTCATTTATAACTAAATTATTGTTAGATATACCTGAAGTAAATTGAGGTATAACTTTATTAATGTCATAACCAGTGCGACTTTCCACAAAGTTTTTAGCATTAACTATCGCGACATTAGAACCTGCGGAGGAATTAGTGGTAAATCCTTGTGCAGAAACTGTATGAGAAATACCTAAAGTTCCATCCCTATTATCAGTAAAATTTACAGACTCTTGAGGCTCCATTACTCCAAACGTTCCTTGGAATTCGTCGTTCTCAAGGCACTCAATATTAATTGAGTAATCTTGAACACCATAGTTCGCAGGAGAAAAACTAATATCTTTAATTATACATCCGTCAAAAATTTTATATGCCGTATTATTTTCATAAATAGCTAACTTATTAAAACTTTCCGAAAAACCTGATAATATTTTTTCTCTATCTTTTTTTATTGATAAGGTATTTAAACTTTCACCAGAAACAGGTTCGGAGCCTATAATTTGTCCATCTAAAGTAATGGCTGTTAATTGACACCATTTTCCCCCATAATAAACCATTTCTTGGTTACGAGAAAGATAAGGGGTAGGCATTCCCGAAAAATCAAAATAGTTATCGGGAGAAGAAAGGCTGCTTCCATATCTAATTTTTACTGTACTTTCCATTTTATGCTACTTCTCCTGAAAGAGATAAATTTAATTCAGCATTCCCGTTGACTCTCAACATGCTAAAGGTAGCATCTAAGCTCATGCTAAAAGTATTATTAGAGTCATAAGAATAAGATGCATTTGTTACATAAACTCCATTATTAGCAGTTCCACCAGGAAGAGTTCTAATTAAATTGTTGTCAACATAATAAGAATAACAGTCTTGTAAAGATTCAGTTTTAGCAGTATTAATTGCTGAAGTTGGAATGGGCAGATTATCTATATTGTTAATATATGCAGTTCTTCTTAATTGAGATTCAAATTTAGTTGAACGAGTTCCTAGTGAGGTTTGTCCTGGTGTATGTAAAACTTGATTGGCTACGTTTGGTATAATCATAACTCCCTGAACTGGAACACCTATCTTATCACTATGGGTAATAGTTTTTCTTGCAAATACAGCATCTTCATCTCGGTCAAAAACACTAGCATCATCTGAAAAAGTAAAATTATAAGAAACTTGCTTGCCAAAGCGTGGCACGGTAATTTTGTTACTTATATTTTTTAAAGTATAATTATTACCATCGGGCATGTAATCATCATAAAAATTAGAGCACCTTTGTTTTATCGTAGTCCTAGAAGGAATAAGTGGATATGGATTAAAGTCGTTTGATTTAGAATTTATAGAAGTTACCGTTCCGTTTTCTGTGACACTAACAACATTATCATTACTCACTGATAATTGTAGTTCTCTAGTTTGAAGAGAGGTTAAATTCTGAAATTGAAGATCGTCAGTATACTCTACAGAATAATTAGAAACTGCTGAACTATTATTAATACTTCTCTGCTGAGTAACAGGTTGATTAAATAATGTACCTACGTTTGTTCCTAAATAATTTTTATAAGAATTATATACTGTACTACATCTAGAAAAAGATTTTCCTATTTCGTCTTCTAGCGCAGCTTTGGCTTCGTCAAAAAAATCAGTTGAACGCGGTTCGATGGTTCCATCTTCACTAACTTTTATTATGCCAGCTTGATCTAAAGAAAATTTATTTGATACTGTAAGGGAATAAGTGGACAGTCCACTTGGTAAAAGTTGAAAAGTTTTTTCAAAGGAGCAGCTTCCATCTATTAGACTATAATTTTCAGTATAATATGACCGAGCAGCACTAGCAATACCTCCATAAGAATCAGGAATTATTGTTGAATATTGAGACGGAATTTGAGCAAATAAACCCGTGGCTAAACTTTTTGCTCCGCTTATCGGATCAAATGCGCTAGCGGAGCCTCCTGAGCCAGTTATTACTCCCGATAAATAGGTGATATCTAAAGAATGAGTTAAATTATAAATATTTTGCTCATCCAAAGAAATGCTAAGATTTTGACTAAAGCTATCTAAAAACTGAGGACTTGGAACATCGTAACCTTCTAAAGAATCTCTAAAATTACCAGTGTTGTAGACTTCTATGTTGGCAGTATATTTACCAATTCTTATTTGGTTTTCATCAACACTCTGTGAAGCGGGAAAATCTAAACTAACTATACGTCCTGTTCCAAACCCTGTGCCATTAATATTAATTTCCTGTAATACATTTTTATTATCAGTGGGGCTGATAAAATTGCTTTCAATTGCACTTAGCGTTTGGCGTACACCTGAAAAGTCATTAGAACCACGAACGTCTATGTATCCTTCTACAGAAATTGTATCAACGCTTCTATATTGCGCTGTTCTTTCGCCCAAGTATTGATTGTTACGATCTACTCCTACGACATATGCATTTGTAAAGTTCATTATTATTACGATGGTAAACCTGTAACAGGATCAATAGTTATAGGAGCACCGCTATCTCCCGCAGTATTTTGTCCTTCTAAACGGTCTAATCTATTTTTTATAGTATAAATTTCTCTTTTCCCTGTTATAGAAGCCCCCGCAGGAACTATGATATTTATAGTTTGCTCCTTACCAGTGTCTCGAACTTGTTGCATTTGTAATATTTGTTCTATAAAGGCAGCGTTTGTTTGAGTGGTATTTATTGCGTTTTGCTCAACCCTCTTCATCATCTCTTGCATCATTGCTAATCCTATGCGAGCTGAATCTGAGCCTTCGCCTCCTCTTTGGATTGCTTGCTGGAAATGAGCTATATGCGTTCGAATAGTTTCCATAGCTCCTTCCCTATCACCACTTGCTGCCTGGCCTACAATGTTAGTCCTCATGAAACCGAGCGCAAATTTATTAAATGCATTTAAATCTCTTCCGTTTACTGCTTGATCATCATTAGGGGTCATGTCTGGGGCTGGACGAGAGGTATTGTTGGGCTGTCGTGGGTCTCTTAGTTGCTGTATTGCATTGGCTATTGCAGGTCCAAGATTCTTAAGGTCTTTATCACTTATGCCAGCGAACCCTTGTTGTTGTAGTTGTATAGCCGAAAGTGCACGATTAGTTAAGCCTTGATCAAATTGTGGGCCCATTGCTGCTCTAGCTTCTGGACTCATACCTTGGGCGGCTTGAGCCATATCATTACTCACTACTCCTATTTCTCGCATTTTACCTTGGATTTTTCTAATTTCTTGAGCATCGAACCCATCTTCACCCATTGTTTTTACCATATCTTCAAGTTCTGTTTCTAGCTGAGACCTTTTTCCTGCCATATCTTTAAGCCTATTAGCTTTTAATTCAGTAACTTGAGCTTGAGTAATAGCATTTGAAGCAGTTTGCATAGCACCCGCAGCTTCATCCATTGAGGTTTGTATTGTACCTAAACCTTGCACCGCGGGTGCAGGAAGATTTGCTACTGCATTTGCCACACCTTGAGAAAATGCTCCACCAGTAAGGGCGTCTGCCATTGTTTTTGTATTTTCAGCAGTTAGACGGTTTTGTGCTAAATCCTCTTGTTGAATCTGCCTAAGTTCGTTTTGTACATTTAACATTGATTCAATGTTAGCTGGCATTTTTTGGCG
>MDTA01003221.1_pt1 | contig 16268 bp, 18 predicted proteins | sample 811151 | NCBI WGS metagenome assembly MDTA01 (sample SAMN05326648, study PRJNA326480) | marine metagenome | isolation source: seawater | place: Indian Ocean: South | collected 2010 | reverse complement strand
GGGTGTGGAAGTGCGGTAACGCATGTAGCTGACCAGTACTAATAGCTCAATTGGCTTGATTTATGCACTGAAAAAAATTTTTTTTATTATTTTGATTTAATTTTTATTACAAGAAGTTCTGATGTTAGATTTATTCTATTGTCGTAAATTATATCAAATTTGATATTGAGATCATTATTAAGTATGTTGATAATATTTTTATTAGCTACTCTCTCGTCTATTACACTTTTTATTGTTGATCCAAATGAAATTATCGTATTTATAGACGAAAGTTTTACTAAATTTTTTAAAACTAATTTAAGATCTTTACAATAAATTAAGACCCAACCGACAGTAATTAGATCAAATTTAATATCATAAAAATCAATAGTTTCTATTGCTCCAGCATTAATAAGAGGAGAATAAGAATGAAGATCTACTGCTTTAATATTTTTCTTATTTACACCTAAAGTGATAAGAGAAAATATTTAACCCTCGTTTCTCGGTCCCACACTTAAAACTTTTAAATTTTTATAATCCTTTTTGGAAAAATGCAGATTACTTGTAAGCCTAAATATTCTTTCACCGTTAAAATTTCGAATTGTTTTTTTAAAATTTTTTTTTATAATTTGATTTCTGGCTTCATATTTTAATACTGTATCTAGATATTTATCCTGGGAAAATTGCTTAAAAGATGAAAAATCTATATCTTTTTGATTAACGAATTTTTCATCCAAGGTCTTGCCAATTTCAAGAATATTATATTTTTTTTTTATTCTAGTAAAATAAAGATATCGTAAAAAACAATAAAATCCCCTAAAATGTCTATTCTTTAAAACTAATGTAAACATTTTTTAATTAAATTTTTTAGCTGATTTAATAATTGAATTTTAGTGTTTATTTTAGCATTTTTTTTTGAATTGGCATTATCTACATCTAAGTAATGACTGTCTTCAAAAAATAAATTAAGGTTTTCAGAATTAGAATTTTTATTTGGATTAAAAACAAATTCTAAAAAAAGCACGTCTCTAAAAAAAGTCTTATTTGGTATACCCGCTTTATGTAACAATGTCGTTGTATCACACAGTAATACATCCCCTTTTTTACCAATGTTTCTATAAATAAATTTGTCATCTTTATTGGTTATAAGATTTAGTCTATAATTATTACTATTTAACTTTTTTTTTAAGATCTTGTTTAATGGTTTTCTAATTATTTCTAGAGGACCCTTATCCATATCAATATCATCTAAATTAATAAACATTTTTTGCATTAAAAGAGTGTAGCCATCAGTATGAAAATAATTACTATACGCCTCACTGTCTTGATTGATATGATAATTTCTAACAATTTTACAATGAGATAATTTACATTTTGATTTATACATTTTCTCTAAATTTTTTAAATCTTCCCTTAAATTGTCTTCAACAATTTTTTTTATATCCTCAATAATTTCTTTACTCAATTTTAATTCAAAATAAGCTCTCCCCTTTTCTGAACTTGCTTGTTTGTTAAGCTCTTTATTTATATTTAAAATATATTTTTCATTTATTGACTTTAATTTTTTAAAGCCACTTTCAAGATAATCTTTGTAATAATTATTTTTTTTAATAACAAATGTTTTATAAAAAAAATTAAAAATATTATGATTTAAGGAATTAGTATTATTAAAAAAATATAAAGAAATGTTTTTACCCACTGACATAATATTATTATATACGATTTTTCCTCATTAAACTCAATAATATCAGTTAATTCACTTTATATATTTAAATCAAAGGTTGACTGTTCAATTATTGAACTATATATTTTGAGTTAAATTAATTTATTCAAAAACAAAATTTTTTAATTTTTTTTGATAAAATTAAATCTTATTATTTGTCTAAATTTTTTTAAAATTATTAAAATAAAAGTATTTTAGATGGGTTTCCTTTATTCATTAGATAAAAAAATGTCTAGAAAACGTTTAAATAATTTCATTAAACAAGATATTACTGATTTTAAAAAAAGAGAAGAACCTAAAATTTTATTTGTGGGATCTGGAGGAGAATTAAATGAATACGTTAAAAATTTTTCTTCTTATTTATATTCTATAGATATTGACCCATCAAGAAAACCAGATCAAATAATAGATTTAACTGATCCTAATTTTTGTCAAAACTATCTTGGAGAAAAAGTAAATTTGGTTTGTATTTTTGAAGTCTTAGAACACACCAAAAACCCATCTTTAGCAATTAAAAATGTTTATAATTTAATTGATAAAGATTCAGTAGTACTATTATCAACCCCATTTATCTTTAATATCCATGATGCGCCAAACGATTTTTATAGATTTACAAAATATGGATTAAAAGAAATTTTTAAGGATTTTTCTAAAGTAGAGATAAAAGAAAAAAATGGTTGGCTTGAGTCTATTTTTGTCCTTATTATGAGAATAAAAAAAAGCAGAAGTTATTTGAATAAAATTTTAGGAAACTCGTTTTTACTGCTATATTTTTTTTTATATCCATTAATTTTAATAATTCAAAGCATCTTTAAAACAAATAGTTTAACAACTGGATATTATCTTAAAGCAATAAAATAAAGTTTTTTTATAATTAACAATTAAAACTATAAAATCTTCACAAAGAACTAGACAAAAATAAACAAAATCAAAAATATATTAAACAGAAATTACTTAATTAATTTAGCCTTGACTGTTCAATTTTTGAACGTTATAAATGTTCATTTTTTGAACATATGAAAAACGATTTAGACGAATTTAATGTATTGAGAAAAATACAAAGCAAACCAGAGTCGACTCAAAGAGAGCTCGCTAAAGATTTAGGATTTAGTTTAGGAAAATTAAACTATTGTTTAAAAGCTCTGCACAGCAAAGGTCTCGTTAAAATAGAAAATTTTAAAAAAAAAGAAAAAAAACTCTCATATATTAAAAAATACATTCTTACACCAAAAGGAATCGATTTTAGAATTAAATTAACATTTCAATTTATGCAAAGAAAAATGAAAGAATATGACGAATTGAAATCGGAAATAGATAATAAGGATTAAAAATGTGGATTGTTTTAAAATTTAAAAGGAAAGAACAAAATCATTTGGTGAAAGAATTAAAAGAGAAAGTTGGTAAAGACGTTAAAATATATATACCTAAAATAAATATTAAACTTTTTTCAAAAAATAAAGTAATCAATTCAAAAAAACCATTATTAGGAGATTATTTATTCTGTTACCATTCAAATTTTAAAGACTTAAATTTCCTTAGCACTATCAATTTTTTAAAAGGGCTTAAATATATTCTCAAAGATTTTATTAGTTCTCAGAAAGAAATAAATTTTTTTATTGAGAGATGCAATTTTTATGAAAACAACGAAGGCTTTTTATCTCAAGATTTTTTTAATTTTGAAAATTTAAAAAGATTTAAATTTCTATCAGGTCCATTTACCAATTTGGTTTTTGACTTAATTGAAAAAGAAAACAAAAACAATTTAAAATGTCTAATTGGAGATTTTAAATTAACTATCACTGGAAAAAATAATTTATTTTTTCCAGCTTAATTAAAGAGCTATGTATAATGTAAAACTCAACTTTTACAAAGTGCGGAGCTTTGCCCAATTTAATTAAACACAGGACATAAAAAACTTTTTAAAATGAAAAATATTATTATTTTTGGTAGTGGGGGACACGCTAAAGTAATTCTGTCAGAGATAATTAAATTAAAAAAATATAAAATAATCGGTTTTGTAGATCCAAAAATTAAAAAGGGAAAGATAGTAATCAAAATAAAAAATAAAATTTTTAAGAATTTAGGAAAACTCGAAAATATAAGATTTAAAAAAAAGCTATATGGCGTGATTGGTATAGGTGATAATTATTTAAGAGAAAAAATATGTAATAGCGTAGAAAAAGGTAACATAAATATAATGTGGGAAAAAATTATTTCAAAAAATTGTGTAATCAATGAAAATGTTAAAATAGGTTGTGGCAGTGTTGTTTTTGCTGGCTCAGTGGTTAATACAGGCACAATAATCGGCAAACATTCTATAATTAATACATCATCATCAATTGATCATGATAATATTTTTGAAGATTACTCGAGTACTGCCCCTGGAGTAGTTACGGGAGGAAATGTTAAGGTCAAAAAAGGATCTTTTTTAGGATTAGGATCTAAAATAAAACATAAAATTACAATTAGTTATAACACAGTTGTTGGTGCCAATTCTTTTGTTAATAAAGATTGTCTACCTAACAATATTTATTTTGGTAACCCTGCAAGAAAAATTAAAAAAAGAAAAAGAGGTGAAAGTTATCTTTCATGAAAAAAAACTTTAGAATAATTCCAAGATTAGAAATTAAAACCAAATTCCTTGTTAAAGGAATGAGAATGGATGGATTAAAAAAAATTGGTGACCCTTCTCATTTTTCTAAGAATTATTTTGAAGAGATGGCAGATGAAATTTTTTATGATGATATTGTTGCCTCGTTATATAATAGAAAAATAGACATCAATTTAATAAAAGACATATCTTCTGCAATACAAATTCCCTTAACTGTATCTGGCAAGATCAAAAATATAAATGATATATATAAAATATTTCGATCAGGTGGGGATAAAGTTTCTATTAATACTTATGCATTGAAAAAACCAGAATTTTTGTCTGATGCAACAAAGGTTTTTGGGTCTCAAAGTATTTGTGTGCATATGCAATTTAAAAAAATAGGAGAATACACTTATGAAGTATTCTCAGAGTCTGGCAGAGAAAGAAATAGAACCAATCTTTTAGATTGGGTGAAAGAAACTCAAGATAGAGGTGTTGGTGAAATTTATCTGTTTTCGATCGATAATGATGGGGTTAGTGAAGAAATTGATTACTCCATTTTAGAAAAAGTTAGAAAAATTTGCAAAGTACCACTTTTATATGGTGGAGGAGTAAGAAGCCAAAATACAATAAATAAAATTATAGACCTAGAATTAGATGGAGCTTGTATTAGTTATGCTTTACATAATAAAAAAATTTCCATACCTGAAATAAAAAAGAATTTAAAAAATCCGATTAGAAGATACATAAACTCATGAAAAAAAAAATTGGAATTATTGATTATAATACAGGAAATACGGGAACTATTTATAAAACATTGAAAAAACTTAATTGTGACATCAAAATTATAGAGGAACCAAATGATTTAGACAAATGTAGTAAAATTATTTTACCTGGAGTTGGGTCTTTTAGAACAGCAATGAAAAGTTTAATTCGAACAAAATTAAACAAAAAAATAGCAACTTTTTATAAATCTGGAAAAGACATTTTTGCTATTTGTTTAGGAATGCAAATTTTACTTAATAAAAGTTATGAGGACGAGCAATTCAGAGGATTGAATATTTTACCAGGTAACGTAATTAAGATTAAAACAAAAAAAGCCCCACTCCCACACATTGGATGGAATAAGGTTATTTGTAGTAATAAACAAAAATTTGAAAAATTTTTAAATAATAAATTTTTTTATTTTTGTCATAGTTATATTTGTCAAATTCATAAAAAAAATATTAAAAAATCTTTTTTCGAATATGAGAAGACAAAATACATATCAACTTTAAATAACAACAACCTATATGCAACACAATTTCACCCAGAATTAAGCGGAGATAATGGTTTAAGATTACTTGAATGGTTCATAGAAAAAAATGACTAAAAATAAATCATTATTTGGATTACCTGAAAAGGTACAACATTGTACAAAATGTTTACTTACAAATCAAAAGCCATTTTCTGTTAATGAAACAAAAAATAGCAAAAATTCATCAAAACAAGGTTTGCAATTTAATAGTGATGGAGTTTGTTTAGCATGTCAATATTCAGAAAAAAAAAATAATTCAATTGATTGGGATGAAAGAGAAAAACTTTTAAATGAATTACTAAATCAATTTAGAAGATCTGACGGTAGCTATGATTGTATTGTTTCTGGAAGTGGAGGAAAAGATAGTACTACTATCGCTCATATCTTAAAATATAGGTATGGAATGAATCCATTGACCGTTACTTACTCGCCCATACTTTATACAGATATCGGATTTAAAAACCATAGAGCTTGGATTGATGTAGGTGGTTTTGATAATATACTATTTTCACCAAATGGCAGAACTACTTCTATACTAGCTAAAGAAGCATTTCAAAATCTTTTACATCCAATGCAACCATTTAAATTTGGAATTAAGTCAGTTGCTGCCAAAACAGCTTTAAAATATGGAATCGATTTGGTTATGTTTGGTGAACCTTATGCTGAATATGGAAGTGAAGAGAACAACTCTACAGAAAAACCAAGCTATGATATTAATTGGTATATTAATGATAGTGAACAAATCTATTTTGGAGGCACTCATTACAAAGATATCCTAAAAAAATATCAATGGCTTAAATATTCAGATTTAAAATCTTTTATGCCTCTCACATCTGATGATGTAAAAGGCAGAAACTTACAAGTTGAATATTTAGGCTGGTATATGAAATGGGATCCTCAAGAAATTTATTATTACGCAACAGAAAACTGCGGTTATAAGCCTGATACTGAAAGAACAGATGGGACGTATGGAAGATATTCAGCAATTGATGATAAAATGGAATGGCTTCATTATTATACTCATTATATAAAATTTGGAATTGGTAGATGTAGATTTGACTGTTGCCAAGAAATAAGAAATGGCCACATCACAAGAGATGAAGCTATTTTACTTTGTAAAAAGTTTGAGGGCGAGTATCCAAAAAGATATCTTAATGATTGTTATAAATTCATGAATTTAAAAGTTAAAGAGGCAGAAGATATAATTGATAAATTTAGATCTCCACATCTTTGGGAAAAAAGAAAAAATAAATGGTTTAGATTACAAGAATTAGATGAAATTAAAAAAAAATAGTAACTTTTTAGACAAAATATCAAAGTCAAAATTCCCTTATATGATTGCTGAAATAGGGATTAATCATAATGGCGATTTAAAACTTGCAAAAAAAATGATTTTATCAGCAAAAAAAAGTGGTGCAAATTGCGTAAAATTTCAAAGTTTTAAAGCAGATAAGCTTATCTCAAAATATGCACCTAAAGCTAATTATCAAAAAAAATATAAAAAGACACATTTAGAATTAATTAAATCTTGCGAGTTTAAAATTGAAAAATTAAGAGAGCTTAAAAATTTTGCAAAGAAAAAAAAAATAGATTTTTTGTGTACACCATTTGAGTCAAGCAGCTTAAAAGAATTATTAAATATCGGGATTCCTGCAATAAAAATTAGTTCTGACAATATTAACAATATTCCATTTCTTATTGAGGCAAGTAAAACAAAATTACCTATTTTGTTATCTACAGGAATGGCGAATCTCAAAGAAGTTGGAAAAGCCGTAAAAATCTTTAAAAAAACAAAAAACCCATTATTATTGTTTCAATGTACATCTAATTATCCATCAAGTATTGAAAATTCAAATCTAAAAGTTTTAAAAACATTTAAAAAAAGGTTCAAATGTTTGGTTGGATTATCCGATCATACTAAATCATTTCTTCCATCAATAATTGCAATTAGTTTGGGAGCTCTTGTAATAGAAAAACATTTTACATTAAGCAGAAAATTAAAAGGCATTGATCAACAAGCATCACTAGAACCAAATGAATTTAGAGATTTAATTGATAAATGTAGAAAAACGATAATTGCATTAGGAAATTCTCTTAAATCTCCAACTTCAGAGGAAGCAAATTCAATAAAAACATCGAGAAGAAGTTTAGTTGCTAGTAAAGATTTAAAGAAAGGAATTAAAATTAGCAATGATATGTTTGAAATAAAAAGACCAGGAACAGGAATTAGTCCAGAAAACTTTAAGAAAATTATAGGAATGCGATTATTAAAAGATAAAAAAGAAGACCAAGTAATTTTTTGGAAAGATCTAAAATAATGAAAAAAATTATCATTCAAGGAGCAGGTTTTGTCGGCTCTGCTTTTGCGATAGCTTGTGCAGGTGCCAAAAAAAATAATAATTATATATTTGAAGTTTCAATAATAGAACAAAAGGATCAGAACCAACTCATTAGAAAAATTAACAAAGGTATTTTTCCCTTTAAGACAAATGATCAAAAATTACCAAAACTGATGAAAAAGCATATAGGTAAAAATTTATCATGCTCTACAGATATAAATAGATACTATAATGCAGATGTTATAGTAAGTTGTATTAGTTTTGATTGCAATTCCTCAAAGAAAAGTTTTAAAGAAAATTCTACTGAATACCTAAAAAGTTTAAAGATTATTGCTGAAAGAATGCGTCCAGAAACTCTTTTAATTATACAATCTACACTTCCCCCAGGATTTACAAACTTGTTTATTAAACCTCTTTTTGAAAAAGAATTTAAAAAAAGAGATATTTCCTCAAAAAATTTATTATTAGCTCATTCTTTTGAGAGAGTGATGCCTGGAAAAAATTATTATGATTCAATTGTTAATAATTGGAGGGTGTACGCCGGTATAAATAAAATAAGCTTAAAAAAATGTAAAAACTTTTTTTCAACTTTTATAAACGTGAAGAAATATCCATTAAAAAATTTTATTAATCCAATCTATTCAGAGGTAGCAAAAATACTAGAAAATACATACAGAGCAGTAAATATTAGTTTTATTGATGAATGGTCAAGGTATGCAGAAATGATAAATGTGAATTTGTTTGAAATTATTGATACTATAAGGCTGCGACCTACTCACAACAATATGATGTACCCAGGGTTTGGGGTAGGTGGATATTGTTTAACAAAAGATCCAAATTTTTTAGAAACTTCATCTAAATTTATTTTTAATAACAATAAATTAAAATTTCCACATACCAAATCTGCAATAAGAATTAACAAAAGTATGCCTTTGGCAACTTTTGAAAAACTAAATTCTAATTTTTCTAACAAAATTAAAAATAAAAAAATTTTGATTTTAGGCGTTTCCTATAAAGATGGTGTTGCAGATACGAGAAGAACCCCTACAAAAACTTTATATGATAAACTTAAAAGAAAAGGTGCAATAGTAGATTTTCATGATCCATTAGTAAAGTATTGGCCGGAAAAAAAAATTGAAATAAAGAATAAAATTCCTGATTTTAATAATTATAATGCTTTAATTCTTGCTACAAAACATGAAGAGTATAAAAAAATAAATTTTAAAAAAAAGATTAAATACAAAAAGAAGATTTTAATTTTAGACACAGTCAACATAGTAAAAGAAAAGTTTAATTCAAATTTAAAGATTAAATTAATTTCTATTGGTAAATGAAAAAAATATTTATATCAGAACCATCTTTTAATGAAAAAGATGCCAAAATACTATCTAGTTGTATAAAAAAAGGTTTTGCAACATTTGGTGACTATATAAATAAATTTGAAAATCGAATCTCTGAATTTACCAATTCTCCGAATTGTTTAATTTGTGTAAATGGAACCAGTGCATTACAAGTTGCTTTAAAAGTTTTGGGCCTTAAAGCTGGAGAAGAAGTGATAGCTCCGAGTATGACATTTGTAGCGACTATTAATGCAATTTTATATAATAATGCTGAGCCAGTATTTATGGATTGTGAAAATGATCTTAATATAAACACAAAAAAAGTTGTAAAGTTTCTAAAAACCCAAACATACATTCAAAGAGGTAGGACTTATAACAAAAAAACTAAAAAAAGGATTAGAGCAATAATTGTTGCCCATATGTATGGAAATCTTGCTGACGTTAATTATATCAAAAGAATTTGCAAAAAAATGAGAATTAAAATATTAGAGGATGCAGCTGAGAGTTTAGGTTCTTTCTATAATTCAGGTCAGCATTCAGGAACCCTTGGAGATATTGGGTGTTTTTCATTTAATGGAAATAAGATAATTACTTCAGGAGGTGGAGGAGCAATAATCTCAAGTAATAAAAAATATATTCAATTAGCTAGGAAACTGATTAATCAATCAAGGTCACCAAGTATTGAGTATATGCATTCAGAACTTGGGTATAATTATAGAATTTCAAATTTACATGCAGCTCTAGGATATTCTCAACTTGGTAAGATAAAAAAATTTTTAAAAATAAAAAAAAAGATACACCTAGAGTATTTAAATAGACTTAAATTTTTCAAAAATTTTGAATTAATAAAGAATAATAAAATATCGGTTTCTAATAATTGGATTAACATTCTTAGAATAAAAAATTCAAAGATTAAAAAAAATGAAATATTCAAACGATTTAAAAAGCATGATATTGAATTAAGACCAATTTGGTATCCAATAAATCATCAGAAGTATTATAAGAACTTTCAATCTTTTGAAATGAATAATGCTAAATCAATGCATAGTAACTTATTTTGTCTTCCTTCAAGTTTGAGTTTGAAGAAAAAAGATTTTGTTAAAATTATAAAATTATTAAAAAAATATGAAAATTAGTATTATTACAGGCACTAGAGCTGAGTACGGTTTATTAAAAAATTTAATGAAAAAGATTAAGATTGATAAAAATTTTAAATTACTGACGATAGTTACAGGTATGCACTTAAAAAAAGAATTTGGACTTACATATAAGTCAATTGAAAAAGACGGTTTCAGAATTAATCAAAAAGTAAATATTGGTTTAAACGGTGATACCCCACACGATATATTGCTATCAATATCAAAAGGATTTTCTGGTTTTTCAAAGGCATATATAAATTTAAAACCAGATCTTATTCTTGTGTTAGGAGATAGATTTGAATTAATTCCAGCTGCATACTCAGCAACAATTCACAGAATTCCAATTTGTCATATTCATGGCGGTGAAGAGACATATGGTGTAATAGATGATCCAACAAGACATGTTTTAACAAAATTATCTCATTATCATTTTGTATCAAATAAAGCTTATAAAAAAAGAGTTATTCAAATGGGAGAACATCCATCTAGAGTTTTTAATGTAGGTGGTTTAGGAGTTGATAGTATAAATAATGAAAAATTAGCAAATAAGTCACAAATTGAAAAAAAATTAAAAATGAGATTTTTGAAAAAAAATATTCTTGTAACCTTCCATCCTTTGACATTAGAAAAAAGTACTTCAAAAATTTATTTTTCAGAAATTTTAAAATCGTTATCAAAATTAAAAGATACAAGGATTATTTTTACATATCCAAATGCAGACACAAATGGGAGAATTATTATTAAAATGATTAATGATTATTGCAAAAAAAATAAAAATGCGTCTAAATTTAAATCACTTGGTCAAAAATATTATTATTCAATTTTGAACTGTATTGATTTAGTTCTGGGAAACTCTTCTAGTGGATTACTTGAGGTGCCCACTTTTAAAATACCTACAGTAAATATTGGGGATAGACAAACAAATCGATTAAAAGCGACTAGTGTAATTGACTGTAATCCAAAAAATATTGATATTAGTAAAGCGATATCAAAAGCATATAGTCGGAAATTCCAAAAAAAAATTATTTTTACAAAAAATCCATATGGCAAAGGTGGCGCATCAGATAAAATCATAAATATTTTAAGAAATAATAAATTTGATTTTAAACTTAAGAAAAAATTTTATGACCTGCATAAATAAACAAATTAAAACTATTTCAAGATTTTGTTATGGGGAAGCATTTTGAATATTTTATCAGAAAGGGAAAGTTAATAAATGACGAGTAATATCAATAGATTTTTTATAAAAAAAAATGACACTATTAAGTTAGCATCTAACAAAATGTCAAAGTTCGGACTGAGATGTTTAGTTGTTCTAGATGTAAAAAATAAATTTCTTGGAACTTTGAGTTCTGGTGATATAAGAAAATCTTTTATTAAAGGGATCAAAGCAAAAGATAAGATAAAAGGAATATATCAAAAAAAGTCTTTTTTTATCAAATACCAAAAAAACAAGAGTTATAATTTTAAAAAAATTTTTTTAGAAAAAAAAAAGGATTTAATTCCAATCTTAGACACAAACAAGAAAGTTATCGATGTAATTTCTCAAGATATATTCATTAGAAAAAAAACAAAAATAAAAAAAAAGAGACAAAATTATTCTGTCTTAATAATGGCTGGAGGAAAGGGGACTAGATTAGCACCATTTACCTATGTACTTCCAAAGCCACTTATACCCATAAATAAAAAAACTCTGATTGAGCACATACTAAATGAGCTAAAGAAAAATGGAGTAAATAAAATATCTTTTGCTGTTAATTATAAAAGCAAAACATTAATTTCTTATTTAGACGAAATAAAAAGAAAAAAATTTAAGATAAATTTTTTTAAAGAACATAAGCCATTGGGAACAATAGGTATTTTAAGTAAGATTTTTAAAAAATTTGAAAAAAATATTCTCGTTGCTAATTGTGATACAATTATAAAATATGACTATAATAAAATTTTTGAATATCATAAGAAAAATGATTATGCTATAACTGTAGTATTAGCTAAAAAAAAACAAAAACTTTCTTATGGTTCGTGTGAATTAAATAAAAAGAATAAAGAACTAATTTCAATTAAGGAAAAACCAAATATTTCCTATATAGCTAATACAGGTTTTTTCTTCATCAAAAGAGAGTTTGCAAAACTGATTCCAAAAAATAATTATTTTGATGCAACAAGTCTTTTTGAAAAATGTCTTAATAAGGGTCAAAAAATTGGAACTTATACACTGAATGAGAAAAATTGGTTAGACGTAGGACAATGGAAGGAGTATCTACACGCTTCTGAAAAATTAAAAGTGAGATAAATAATATTCCATGAATAAAAAAAATCTAAAAATTTTAGTTGTTGGTGTCGGATCAATTGGTAAAAAACACATTGATAATTTTAAAAATTTTACTAAAAATATTGATATAGTTGATATTTCAAAATCAAGAGTCCGTGATTGCTGCAGAAAATTTGAGTTTATAAATGAATCTTTTTTGAGTTTCAAAGAGGCCTTCAAAAAGAATAATTATGATGCAGTATTAATTTGTACACCACCTCACAAACATTTAGATATAGCAAATCTAGCAGCAAAGAATAAAACACATGTATTTATTGAAAAACCGTTAGGCATGAACGTTAAAGGCTGGGATAAAGTAATAAAACAAAACAAGAAAAATAATTTAATTAGTTATGTAGCTTACTGCCATAGACACATAAATTATATTCAATTAGCAAAAAAGCTTTTACATCAAAAAAAAATTGGAAAAATTATTAGTGGAAATATAAGATGGGGATCTTATCTACCGGATTGGCATCCTTGGGAAAAGTATTATAATTTTTATATGGCAAAAAAACATCAAGGTGGTGGAGCTTTGATGGATGAGAGTCATGGGATTGATTTGTTGAGATATTTAGTAGGTGAAGTTAAGAGTGTTTTCGCAATCGTTGATACTATTTCTGGGCTAAAAATTACTAGTGATGATAATGCATTATTAACACTAAGAATGGAAAATAATTCATTATTTCAAATAAATTTTGATTTACATTCAAGATTTCCGAGAGTGAGTTTAGAAATACTTGGCACAGAAGGAAACATGTTTATAGATAGAATTAAAAATGAAATATCATTCTTTAATATTAAAAGTAAAAAATGGAAAACATTAAAGTTTAATCAAAAAGATCTTTTGAGGATGTATAAAGATCAGGCAAATTATTTTTTAAATTGTATAATTAAAAAAAGAAAAGCTGATGTTGACATAACTGATGGGTTAAAAACACAAAAAATAATAGATCTTGCTTTTTTGTCATCCAAAAAAGGAAAAATTTTTTCTTTAAAGTAAATCACGAATGAAAGTCTTAGCAATTATACCGGCTAGAAAAGGTTCAAAAGGAATAAAAAAAAAAAATCATCTTGAATTAAATAACAAATCTTTAGTTGAAATTGCAATACAAGAAGCTCAAAAAAGCAAGATAATAGATAGATTGATTTTATCCTCAAATGATAAAAGTTTAATTAAAAAAATTGTCAAAAAAAAATTTAGAAAAGTTGAAATACCATTTATAAGACCTGAAAACATTTCCACTGATAAATCGTCAAGTTATTCTGTTTTAAAACACGCATATAAATGGTTAAAAGAAAATGATAATTGGATTGCAGATATAATTGTATTGTTACAACCGACCACCCCTTTTAGAACAAAAAAAATAATTGATGATGTTTTAAGATTACTGATATCAAATAAAAAATCTGATGCTGTAATAACATTTACAGATGTTGAATATCCACCTCATTGGATGTTTAAGAAAAAAAATAAAAAATTATTACCACTAATTCATGGCGGCAATAAGTTTATAAGGAGACAGGATACTCCGAAAGTTTTTAAACCTGCCGGATTAGTTTACGCATTAAGAACAAATTTTTTGATGAATAAGATGAAAGGTGTTTTGCCAAATAAAAAAACTATAGGATATTATGTTGACCCAAATTATTGTATTAACATAGATAATTATGATCAATATTTGTTGTCGAAAATCAAGATTAAAAAAAACTAAGTGAAAAAAATATTAATTACAGGAGCTGCAGGTTTTATAGGTTTGCACCTAGCAAAAAAATTAAGTGGTTATTGTAAAGTTGATCTTATTGATAATTTTCACAGAGGAAAAAAAGATTATGAATTTAAAAAAATTATCAAACAAAAAAATGTTAGTTTTATCAATTATGATTTATCAAAAAAAATAAGAATAAAAAAACAATATGACTTTATATTTCATTTAGCAGCATTAGTAGGTGTAAATAATGTAATTTCTAGACCATACGATGTATTAAAAAAAAATTTCCAATTATTAGATAACATTATGCAATTTTCTTTTAAGCAGAAAAAACTAAAGAGAATATTTTTCTTTTCCACTAGTGAAGTTTATGCTGGTTCTATTGATACAAAACTTATTAAATTTCCTACACCTGAAAAACAATTAATTGCTTTACCAAAACTGTCTAATAAAAGAAGTTCATATTTATTATCAAAAATTTATGGAGAAGCATTATGTTTACATTCTAATTTGCCATTTATAATTATTAGACCACATAATATTTATGGACCGAGAATGGGAAATGCGCATGTAATTCCACAACTTATACAAAAAATTAAGAAAAAAGGAAAATTTTTTGTATTTAATCCACTACATAAAAGAACATTTTGTTTTATTGATGACTTTATTAATTGCATAATTTATTTGATGAATAGAAATAAACTGAGACATCAAATTTATAATATTGGAAATCCCAATGAAGAAATTAAAATTAAGGATTTAGCAAAAAAAATTATGAAGCACTTAAAAATCAAAAAAAAAATTTATTTTAAAAATTTAGATAATTCTTCTCCAAACAAAAGAATTCCAGATGTATCTAGGCTAAAAAAAGAAATTAAATTTAATAAATTAACTAAGCTAGATAAGGGCATAGATCAAACAGTTAATTGGTATATTCAAAATTTTAAATAATCAAATTTTTTAATTTTTCTAAAATAAATGAATAAGAATGTATTAATATTACCAATTGAGGTTAAAGTTAGAGAATTTTTTCCAAAACTACTTCTAGCTTGTAATATTGTTAAAAAATCCAATTTTAATGTTTTTTTTGGTGGGCAAAGATTTTTAACTAAAAAGTTAAGTCCAAAAAATTGTATTTTTTTTGATAAATTTACTTATTCAAAAAGCAGACCTAAAGCACCGTACCACAGGAATAACAAAATAGTCATGCAGGATGAAGAAGGTCCCATTTCATACATGCATGATGAAACAGTTAAAAAAAGATACACATTAGATCAAAAAAAGTATGTAGATTACTTTTTGTTTTCAGGCCCTAAAGATTTAAAAAAAATAAGTTATCTAAACATTTCAAAAAAAAGAAGGAGAATCTTTGGATTACCTAAAATTGAATTATTGAAAAAGAAAAACTTACATTATTTCAAAAATGAAGTTGACCAGATAAATAAGATTTATAAAGATTTTTTATTTGTACCAGGTCATTCTTCTGTATACAGATCAGATAAACAATCCGATTTTTTTTTTGATGGAAAAAATAAAAAAAAGGGAATTGATAATTATATTAATATTAACAAAAATTATTATTCTCTAATAAATTTATGCAAAAAAATAGCGTTGGAAAATCCTGAATTAACAATTATTTTTAGGAGACATCCAAATGAATCAGACGAACACATAAAAAAAATTTTAAAAAAAAAAACCAAAAAATTTAAAATTAGTTTACAAATTTTCGGTCACACCATGGATTATTGCATGTAAATATTATCTTCATTCCGGATGTCAGACATCACTTGAAGCGATTGCATTAAAAAAAAAAATTATTACCTATTTGCCAAACT
>MDTA01027510.1_pt1 | contig 16269 bp, 8 predicted proteins | sample 811151 | NCBI WGS metagenome assembly MDTA01 (sample SAMN05326648, study PRJNA326480) | marine metagenome | isolation source: seawater | place: Indian Ocean: South | collected 2010 | reverse complement strand
ATCAAACTAAACTTATTTTTAGGCAACCAATTGTTAATGTCACAGTTTCAAAATACATTGATCGATCAGTTTTTCTTACAGGTGCTATCAACAAAAAGGGTCCTTATGTTTTCCCACCTGAAGTTGAAGCTATGAATATTGTTGAAGTGATTGCCCGAAGTGGTGGTTTTAATGATATCGCACGCAAAAATAAAGTATATGTAACAAGAACATTTTTCGATGAAAAAGGGTTCGCCCGTGATACCAAGACTTACGAAGTTGATGTTGAGGGTTTAAGCACAGGCAACATCCGGGGCACGTCGAAAAGATTTTGGATTTACCCTAATGACAGGATTGAAGTGCCAGAAAGACTTTTGTAAATGGATGATGAAATAGATACAACCGATATTCAATCAGGTGGCAGGTCCAAAAGTAATATAAAGGGAGTCTCCGATTTTATTCTTATCATCAGAGACCGTTGGTTACTTGCTCTTACGGTTGCCCTGCCAATTGCACTTGGTTTTGTCTACAATAAGCTTCAAAGTCCAGAGTTTTACAAGTCATCATCATCATTTCGTTTAATACCACCTCCAGCGATCTTAAATCTTCAGAAAGTAGAACGAGACCAGCATGTCCAAGGATTGGTAGCAAAACACCTTGATGGTCTTAACAGCCAAGAATTACGAGTTAATGTTATACAAAGGGTAAAGGACAACCCTGAATACAAGTCTGCTCTTCTAGAACCTTTTCTAAAAGAAGGTATTTCGATGGATGTTGGAGCAACAGTTTCTTATAGCATTTCAGTTTCGCCTCCTAGTGAAGGAAGGCCGCGCTTTACCATCAACTCAAATTCAAGAAGCGGAAAGGGGGCAATGATCGTAGCGGATATAGTACAAAGCGAGTACGAAAAACTGCATAGAAGTAAGAAGAGTCAGCAGGTCGAATCAGTTAGAAATGTGCTAGAAGTACTCCTACAAAAAAGCATTGATGAAGAATCGAGGATATCAGGAGAAATGTCAGGGTATAAAAAAAATAACCAGTTACCGTTCCTGGAAGATGAAAAAAAGGACACCGCAGACAGGAAAAGCCGGTACCAGGCTGAAATCACAAAATGTAAACTAGAACAAATTCGAATCAACTCTTTGCTAAGGCAAATTTTGGAAATACAAATGCGTATTGGTAATGAGACTTCTTCTCTTCAATCTAATGATGTTGCTGGTGATATTGCTGTCATTAAAGAATTTTTTGAACTCGATGCTATCGAGTCTTATGGGAATATTCCTAGTCTTAGACAAACCTTGTACGATCTTGAGTTAACCAGAAAGAATTATCAAGAAACGGGCACCGGATATCTAGAAAGGCATCCAAAAATGATGGAAAATGCAAGACAAGTTTTAGAGGTGAAGCAATCCTTGAATCTTGCCGTTAAATCAGCGATTGAGGATCTAAGAGATAAGTATGTTCATCTTGTTGCACAGGAAAATGAGTTCGCAAAAGCAATGCAAAAGGTACAGGAGGATTCTCGAAAACTCAGCGAAATCGAAGAAAAACTAATAAATTTTGAGAGACAACTTGCTGTTGTTAGGAAAAGTACGGATCAAATACATGATCGATTAAACGATGTAAGGATTGAGCAAGCATTGCCATCTGAGCAGGAAGAACCACTACACAAGGAACAATTTGCGGCTCAACCATCAGCACCATATACGCCAGATAAAAATCAAATTCGCCAAAGCGGATTTATGATTTTTTTCTCAGTATTCTTCGCATTGCCTATTCTGTTGGAATTCGTTGATAATAGAGTCAAGTCCCCTTGGGATGTAGAAGTGTTTGTAGGTCATGATTTAATTGGCGGTATCCCAAAGATTTCAGAAGTAGAAGAGAGGGAACGACCTCTAATTGTAGGAAATGATTTGGACGATGGCCTTACTGAGTCATTCAGAAGCATGTATAGTCGAATTCAGATGAATTCTAACGCAGAATATCCTAAGGTCCTGTTGGTCACTTCTGCTATTCCAAGTGAAGGAAAGAGTCTTATTTCTGCAAATTTAGCATTTAGTTGCGCAAATCACGGCCGAAAAACAATTCTCATTGATTTTGATCTTCGAAGACCCGGACTGCATAATCTTTGTAATATAACTAACGAAAAAGGAATCGTTACTCTCGTCAACGAAGTAGTCAAGGGAAGTAAGGATATCGACACCCACATTCAGGAATCTTTACACGAAACTCATCCCAACCTTCATGTTTTGCCTTCTGGTGGAAAGACGCGGGCGGCGACTGAAATGCTCGAAAGAGCAGAATTTGACTTTGTCATGAACAAGTTACGTCAAATCGCAGATGTCATTATTGTAGACAGCCCACCCATTGGCCTGTTCCCAGACTCGCTTGCAATCGCTCGCAAAGTAGACGAGGTTCTTTTTGTTACAAGATACGGAAAGGTTTCTCGCAAAGTTGCCAAAAGCCTTCTTGAAAATATTGAGGAGACTGGTGCAAATGTATTGGGGGTAGTTTTGAATGATCTTCCCCAGAAAAAGACACCCGGTTATTACTATTCTGGATATTACGGTTACGGTTATTTTAGGTACAAGTACTACAATAAGTACTATGGTAAGGAGAAGGATGAAATGGCTCCTGTAGATAAATTAACTTCTTAATATTTTACAATTATTTGTCCTTTCAATTTTACAGGTTTCAGGACAGAGATCTAAATAGCTAGTGTTCAATAATCATGACCTTTGAATATAAGACAGTCGTTGTCTCACCAAGTGGCTTACGAGTTAAGGGCGACGATCATTCCACGGAATTGGCAGAACTTCTCTCCAAAAACAATAACAAGTTGGCTAAAGCTGGTTGGCGAGTAAAATCAATAATCCCCTCCATGACTAGCCAAGGTGCAGTTGTTAAACTGCTAATAACATTAGAACGAAAAATCCAGGAAGAATCTTAACTTAAAAAGGTTCCGCAGTTATAAGTAATCTGGAATTAGATGTGATTATAATTCGTTTGGTTGGATTTCCTTGAACAAGGTTAAATTCAAGTGAGTTGGTGCCAAATCGATTTTTGATTAAAGTATTAAAATCGTAGGATCTGCGCTCCCATAGAAGATCTTCGCCAAGAGTTCTTGCTAGCACATCGTAGGAATTACCTAATAGGTAAACCAGTTCGTTTTCAGAGGTGCCTGGCACTAACTTGTTTCTTAGGATCATTTCGAATTCAGAAATATTTTTCTGTGCATCAACTATATTTTGTTGGTTATTAAAATCCTCTTGTAGCGAAATTTGCTCGATTTGACTTTGAAATTGTTCGTCGGGGTTCCAAGATTTGCCACAACCCGTAAAGCAAAAAGGTGTGACAACGGTTAATGTAAACCTAAGAAGCCTTGGCAAATAATAATATTCTTTGCATAGCGAATGGCATTGAATTTGCTGGTTTATCATACCCTCTATATGGATTTATCATTCCCACTTACACTCGAGCGTCAAGCCTCCAGTCTTGCCGCGAGTCTTTTTTTGCCAGACCCGAATTCTCGAAACTTTTCATTTAGGATTGCTCGTTTTCCTTCCGAAGGTCTTGAAATATTCACTGATGTTTACCAAGTTGGGGCAAGGTTTCATATACAAGTAACTCGTTTTTTGGAGTCACTACGGCTTCGCTTGAGCGAAACGAAACCAATCAATAACCCTTTTGAGTCACCGATTTCAATTGAGATTTCCTGCAGCACTTGTGATCATAATAACCCTTTGATTTCCGAGCTTCTTAAAAGACCTCCCTTTGATTTCCAAAATGACTTATCTGATTCCACAACAGAAAATCATTTTTTCATTTTTTACACCGATTCCAAGAATTGCGTAGCAAAAGCCATTTCCGAACCACATTCAAAATCTTGGGCGGAAGATTGGCAAAGGTTAATCAATCGCTCCTTTGGAACGGAGCATATCCCTCCTAGAAGGAACAAATCTTTTGTCTGAAATTTTTCATGTCTAAAGAACTTGAAGTGAAAGGGGAGGGGGGAAAGGCCTTGTCCTTTCCAAAGTTACTTCCAAACATTTTCACGACTATCGGTCTTTGTTCTGGTTTGACCGGAATACGTTTTGCAATAGAGCAAGAATGGCAGTTTGCGGTTTTTTCCATCATAGTAGCTGCTTGTTTTGACATGATTGATGGCTTGTCGGCAAGATTGCTAAAAGCGTTTTCTCGGTTTGGAGCAGAGTTGGATAGCCTGGCTGATACCATAAGTTTTGGGGTTGCTCCTTCAATCATTACCTATCTTTGGATCAGGGAAACACTTAGTGGACAGAGTAACGAGTACTTAATGGGTTGGTATTGGATTCCCTTTCTTTTTTATTCCGCCTGTAATGCTTTTCGCCTCGCCCGATTTAATGTGATGCATATGGAAGAGACTGAAAGAAAGATAAAGAAAAGTTATTTTTTAGGAGTGCCAGCACCAGCTGGTGCTGGTTTGATGCTAATTCCGATGGGCTTAGACTTTGTATTTGCGAGATTCGATCTCGCTTTCAGCCTATCGTCTTGTCCTCAATGGTTAGTCATATGGGTTGTTCTAATTGCTCTGATGATGGTCTCCCGAATTCCTACTTTTTCATTTAGAAACATGCGATTCAGCGTGTCAAAAAGTAAAGCTATTTTCGTTTTAATAGTCGTATCTTTAGCAGTTGCGGTTTTGATTAAGGAAACATGGATATTTCTTGTTGCTCTCGGAATTCTCTATTTTATCAGCATTCCTTTTTCCTACTGGGCCTGTCAAAAAGATCAAATGATCAAGTGAGCTATATTATGGTCACTGAATTTTTGATAGTAATTTTACAATGCTCTTTTCGTCTGGATTGAGGTCAAGAGCTATTGATAGGTGTAATTTGGCCTTTTCTTGTTCGTCTGACTCAAGTTCAAGGATTCCAAGCTCTTTGTGCGTCTTATACAAATGCCAATCAGAATCCAGAGCTTGTAAGAAATGCTTTTTAGCCTTTATTCTATCCCCTTTCTGCATAGCCAACACTCCAATTTCATGATGAACCTCAGCTTCTAGAGAATTGTGAGCCAATGCTTGTAAAAGAACTGAAGAATATTTTCCGTTAGTTTTGCCTAGACTTAGACTTTTATACAGATTGAGGTGGACTTTGGATAAGGCTTTCTTTTTGGCGTCAATTAATTCCGCTATGTTACGAGCCTCAAAGAAATTAGATTGCTCCATCGAGGATTTGGCAGACTTTGAGTCTATTGCAATTTCCTCTTGGAAAAACTCGATGCTTTTCTCGCAGCAAAATTTAGCTTTTGAGAAATTCTCATGACCAAGGTGAATTTCAGAAAGATGAAAATAAGCTTTTGCTTTTTGGGTGCCTGATTCCGCAGCTTTTTGAAAGTGAGTTATGGCACTCCTTTCCTCGTTGCCAAGAAGATCAATCTCAGCAAGTAAGAAATAAGCGTCCGCTTTTGCTGAAGATTCATTGAGGCAAAAATTTAAATGGTTCTTCGCAGACTCATACTCATTTAAATCAAATGCGATTTTGGCCATTTGGTAGTGAGCTTCTGGACAATCTGGATCAAGCTCCAATGCCTTATCGAGATATTTTCTAGAACCCGTTAAATCTGGTATTTTAATAACGGTACCATCAGGTGATGATTGTGTCCCCTTGTAAAGAAAACTCGCAAGGGAAAGGAGGGAGTCGATTTTTTGGGGAAGTAGTTCAATGGAAATTTCAAAAAGTAATTTTGCTCGATGAAAGTCATCGGGATGGGTAAGTAATTTTGCGAGTTTAAGGTGAATCTCACCATTGAGCGGGCATAAGTCGATTAGGCTCTCCAAACTCTCTATTGCGTTCGCATTATTTCCGGATTGCAAATGGATGTCCAAGGCTAAGAAATGGTAATCGGATTGGTTCGGGTCAATGGCAATTGCTTTCTCTATGGACGCAGAAGCCTCTATTAAATTACCTTGGGAATGCTTGAGCTTAGCCTCCCAAAAATAAACCGTAGCATTCGCATCGAACTCTCGGAGTGCCTTGGTGATTATTGATTGAACTTTAGCCAAGTTCTTCTGTTCAAAGTTGAATTGGCAAAGAGCGACAACCGAGGGCAAGTGATCTGGTTGGGATTTTACTGCCATCTCAAGATGACGAATTGCCTTTGTTGAAAATTCATTCAAATTCTACAGGGTGCTATTATTTTCTTTTCGCTGCGGGTTTTACCATCCGCTTAGGACTTCTCTTAGTGGTGCCTCTGGCTTTTGAAAGAGATGGCTTTTTTTGGGTTTCTATGCTGATGGCTTTCTGTGCATTTTCATCCATCAGTAAGACCGCAAGATGATAATGGCCTTCAGCTAATTTAGGATTGATTAATATGGACTTCTCCAAGTTCTCATATGCTTCATTATATCTTTTTAGGTCTTTCAAGAGAAGACCTAGTTTGAAGAATGCCTTGGAATATTTGGGATTAATTTTTATGGCTTTCCTAAAATGTACTTCGGCCCGCTCGGGATCGGCTTCAAAAACGAGAGTTCCATCATTTTTGAGCTTTTCGCCACCCGTCAGCAATTTACCAAACCAATAGTGACATTCTGCCATATTGGGTTCTATCTCAAGCGCAGTTTCGTAGTTTCGCAATGCTTGATCATACTCAGAGGGATTGGTGCAGATTCTAGCCAAATGAAAGTATGCTTCGACAAAGTTTTGTTCGATGTCCGTTGCTTTCTGAAAATGAATTTTCGCTTCATTCAGATCTCCGTTTTTTTCGGAGTGATGAGCAAGTTCATAGTAGGCAAGGGAATATTCGGGATTAATTTCCAATGCTCTAAAGAAATGTTTTTTAGCCAAGCTTGGATCGTCGTCCGATCTCAGAATCATCGCGAGATAATAATGAGCTTCCGAGTTTTGAGATTCCAAGGATATTGACCGCTTAAGGTGTTCTTCCGCCTCGTTTGCCGAACCCTCCTCAAAAAGCCTTACGCCTAATCTGAAATGAGCGAGGGCAAATTCTGGGTGAAATTCAATCGCATGCCCATAGTGCTTCTTGGCTTCCTCAAAAGACTCGAAAGTCTCATATGCACAGGCAAGTAGAAAATGGGCTTTGGGGTATTTGGCGTCAATTTCCAAAGCTTGGAGCAGGTATTTCTTAGCCTCGTCATAGTTTTCCTCGATTGAAAAGATTCTGCCCAGATTGTAGCATGCCTTAGAATGCGATTTTTCCATATCGAGAACCTTAAGAAGTAGTTTCTTAGCTTCTGGCAGATCCGTTTTATCAATAAGGGTGCCTTCTTTGTCGGTTGCAAGGCCACCGGAAAGAAGCTTTGCCAAGTAGTAGTGCGCTTCGGTAAACCCTTCATCAATATCAATTGCAGTTTCGTAATTTTTTCTCGCATCCTCAAAATCGTCCGCGTTGGTGAGTAAGCGTGCTTTATGAAAATAGGCAGATGCGTAGTTTTGGTTGATTTCAGTTACCTTATCAAAGTTGTTTTTGGCTTCTTCAACATCGTTTATCTGAACAAGTAAAAGGGCGTAAAAAAAATAGGCATCCGCGTAATTCGGGTTGATTTCCAAAGAGTTGAGGAAGTGATTTCTTGCAGTTTCATGGTCTGCCGCTTTTGATAATGCGATTGCCAATTCGCATTCTGCTTCCGCAAATTCCTTGTTTAAGGAAACTGCTTTACGAAAGTTTGCTAAAGCCGATTGCTCTTCGCCATTTTTCTTATGCAGTAATCCTAGATTATAATATGCATGGGAATACTCAGGATTGAGAGCTATTGCTTTCTCAAGATGGTCTTTGGCGTTCATTATGAAAGCAATGCTGGATTATTTAGATGTCATTACCCAAACGCCATTCCACTCACCTTTAGGGGGATTTTTTTTCATGTGATCACAACGGTCCAGGTATAGCTGAGCAGCCTTATCGTTTGCATTTATTTTTTTAACATCTTTGAATAATTTGACTGCTTGATCCCATTTACCATCAGTCCAAGACCTGTATCCGTCATTGAAAAGACCGAGAGCTTCCACCAAGTTTGGGTAACTTTTGTCATCATGAAAATCCAAAACTTCGTGGACTCCGACAGGTTCGGTCTTGCCTTTGACTATTACATAATCGACCTGTCTGGTACGGTAAGTTGCCTTTACAGCCTTGTGGGTGAATTCGCTGATTAGTATGTGGGCTCCGTATTGCTTGCAGGCACTTTCGATTCGAGCCGCTAGGTTAACGCCATCTCCAATGACGGTGTAATCCATCCTTTTAGGAGATCCGATATTTCCTGAAACAATGGAATCCGTATTTATGCCCATTCCGTGGTCAATGGGCATCTTTCCTTCAGTAGACCGTTTGCCATTGAATACATTGAGATCCGTCATCATCCGAATGGCAGCTCGCACGGCTCGATCGGGGTCGTCCTCGTGCGGAACCGGAGTGCCAAAGATGCACATCATCGCATCACCGATGAACTTATCTAGCATCCCGCCTTCGTCAGTGATGCAATCCACCATGATAGTGAAATATTCATTTAGTAGCTTTACCGTTCCCTGAGCACCCAGCTCTTCAGTGATTGTGGTGAAGCTTCTGACATCTGAAAAAAGAACCGTGCCCACGCTTTGCTTCCCCCCCATAATATCATCACTGTCTCCCGCAGCCATGAGTTGATCGGCTAATTCAGGGTCCATATATCTGGACATGGTGGATTTCATTCTCTTTTCTGAACTGATATCCTCGATCATTAGCATGTTCCCAAGAGTTTCCTTCTTTTGGCCAAGCAAAGGCATGAGGGAGATGTTCACCGATAGCGTTTCATCATCAAGAATTAACTCTGCATCGAGAAATTCTTCCGGTTCTTCGATCGACTCGAGCTTTTGTATAAGCCAGTCATTCTTATTACCAAAAATTTCTGCAGCATTCTGCTCAAGAATTTCTGATAAAACCGGAACTCTTAGGATTCTCAAACCCGCCGAATTACAAGTTTTTATAACTGAATTTTCATCTAAAGTCAGAACCGCGTCATGCATACTTGCGAGAATGCTTTCTGAATAATTTTTCTGATTTTGGACATCATCAAACAACTTTGCATTTTCGATACCCATGGAAATTTGTGAGGTAAAAGCGGCCAGGCGTTTTTCGTCTTCTGCATGAAAGGAACCACCTCTTTTATTCAGAACCTGACTGACCCCAATGGTTTTTCCTTCCTTATTGAAGACAGGCATGCACAAAATTGATCGGGTGAAGAATCCAGTCTGCTTGTCAAAACCTGGATTAAATCTGAGATCTGCGTATGCGTGGGGAATATTAACGGGTTTTCCTGAGGTAAAGACCGTGCCGGCAATGCCCAAATGATTGGGAAACCGAATGACGGACTTTTCATCTAAGCCTTCCCCCACCTCGGTGTATAACTCGTTGGTTTTTTCGTCATTGATGAAGAGGGTGGCTCTTTCACAATCAAGCATAGTGGAAATGGTTGTAATGATCTTCTGAAGTAAAGGGGTAAGTTCAAGTTCCGATGAAACTTGGGAAACGACATCGAGAAATTCGAGTTCCTGTTTTCGGGCCGCCTCTATTTGCTCAACGATTATATTTCCTTGAATGGCAATGGCCGCTTGCTCTGTCATAGCCTCTAGTAGTTCGAGGTCATCCTGTTCGAACTGTCCATCTACCTTATTGAGGATTTGAGAGACGCCAATTTCTTCACCCGAGACTGTTCTTAGAGGGGCACAGAGAATACTTTTTGTTCGAAAACCAGTTCTTACATCTACCGCCTTGTTGAATCTTTCATCTTTATAGGCATCATGGATTATGACCCCTTCGTCTTTAGTGAAAACCCATCCAGCGACCCCCTTAGTGTTTAGGATTCTGATTTCTCGCTTGAAATTGCCTTGTGCTATTCTGGAGTAGAGTTCACCGGTAGCGGGATCGTTAAGAAAAATCGTACCTCTCTCTGCTCCAATTGTGGTTGTGGTGATTTTGACGAGTGTATCCAATGCTTCATCCAGACTCTTTGTCTTGGCCAAATCCGTCGTTACTTGAAGCAGCATATCCGAGAACCTTGCAGTTCTCTTGGATTTAGAAGGTGCTTTGTCGCTTTGTTTTTTATCTTCCATTGGTTTTTTCTAGTTCGGCTCGAAGTTCAATTATGGTTTCTTGCAATTCCTTAAACTCGGTAGTTTTCAATTGGGTTTCCCTTTGCATTTTTTCTTCATGCAAATTTCCTTTTTGATCAATTTCGCTTCTTAGAGCAGTAACCATTCTTTTAAAATGGTTAATTTCATTTTGTTGCGTAGCAACAGCATTTTGAATGTGTTGCTGTTTATCAAAGTCTGCTTTAACAAGCTCTTCTCGTAGTTGAGAGATATTTTGGCGTAGTTGACGTATCTCCTTGGTGCTGTCTGAAACGGCTCGTTGAACCGCTAGGTCTTTGCTGCCTGTTACGCGTTCAATTTGCAGGCGCAGAGTCGTAATTGACTGTTTCAGATGCTCATTTTCTTTTTTTGCCTTCAAACTTTCCTGTTGGAGTGCATCCTCTTTTTCAATGAGTGTACGATCAATCTCTGCTCTCATCTCAGAGACATTTTTCTTGAGTTGGTTTATCTCATTTTCCGATTGAGCTTTGGCACTTTGGATGGCGATCTCTTTCTCCGCATGCAATCCTTCAAGTTTTTCTCTAGTGAGGGATAAGGATGAACGAAGCGATTTGATTTCATTTACATATTTCGATTCCGTTCTGAGAATAAGATCCTCCTCCCTGTTACTGAACTCATCCATTTTTTCGCGCAGTGTATTTATGGTTTTCTTAAGACTCCTAATTTCTGAGTCTTTCCCGGAAATTGCTTTCTGTACTGAATCCTCATTTCTTGCGATCTGAGCCCCCATTTGCACTCTAAGAGTTTTCAGTGACATCTTCAATTGAGTGGCTTCGGCAAAAGATTTAGAAAGAGCTAGTTGTATTCTTTTTTCTTCTTCGTGCTGCGAATGTTCGAGCTCTTCACGAAGATTGGATGCAAGTTCCCGTAGAGATCTAACTTCAGTTTCACTGCGAGATTTCGCCTTCTGTATCTCCTCGTCAGCTCTTGCCTTTTCTCTTTCTACTTTGTCTCTAGTAGTGACAAGAGCGGACTTAAGTTCTTTAATTTCATGAGTTGAGACGGAAATTGCTTGTTGAACGGCATCATCCTTTTCTGCTGATTTTTCCTCTAGGTCGTCCCTTAATTGGCTGATGGTTTTCTTCAGAGAAAGGCTCTGAGTGTTAAAGGAAGAGAGAGCTTTTTGTAGTTTATCTTCTTCACGCACCTTCGCTGTCTCAAGGTTTTGCCTGAGCATGATCAAGGATGATTTTAACTGATTGATTTCGGTTAAAGCGTTCGATTTTTCTGCCTGAACAGCTTGGTCTTTTTCCGCATTGCTTCGATCTAGCTCATTCCGCAGATTGGAAATCGTTTCCTTGAGACTTTTGATCTCATTGCTCCCACTAGCCAATGCCTTCTGTATGTTTTCCTCTTCCTTTGCCTTGACCCTTTCGATGTTCGTTCGAAGCATACCAATGGAATTCTTTAGTTGTTGAATTTCCTTTTGGCCGCTTGCTTGAGCCTTTTGAATCATGTCATCTTTTTCAATCTCAACTTTTTCGAGTTCCTCCCTGAGTTCAGCTGTGGTTTCCTTTAGAGCCTTTATCTCTGCATTCGAAGTGGATAGTGCCTTTTGAAGATTTTCTTCTTCCTTTGCTTTCAGAGTCTCCAACGATTGCCTAGTCAGACATAACGAATCTTTCAATTGCTTGATTTCATTATGAGAGGTTTGCACAGCATTTTGAACAGCTTCTGCTTTTCCGGCATCTGCTTGGTCCAGTTCCTCTCTGAGAGAAGTGATTGAATTCTTGAGAGCCTCCGTTTCAAGCGAAAAGGTCCTTTTTTGAAGTTGAAGCTTGTCTTCCTCCCGTGCCTTCTCAAAATCTATTTTTTCACGAGCTAAGAACAGTGAAGATTTCAATGAGCTAATCTCATTCGCGGCTTCGGTCACTGCTCGCTGGACGGCATCATCTTTCTTGTTTTCAGCCTTGTCCAATTCCGTGCGAAGATGGGTGATGGATTTTTGAAGGTCCGCCTTCTCGACTTCAGCGGCAGTCCTTGTTTTTTGAACAGCATCCTCGTTTTCTGCGACCAATCGTTCGATTTTTTCTCTTAATCTTTGCGATGATTCCTTGAGAGCCTTGATTTCTTGGCTAGCAGCCCTTTTAGCATCACTTTTGATTTCTTCCTTCTCGAAATCTTTTTTCTCCAGTTCCTTCCGAAGCTCCGAAAGGTTTGTTTGGAGGGAAATAATTTCATTCTTTGAAATAAGAAGTTTTTTTTGGCTCAAGGTCTCATGCCTAATCTCACTATGCTCCAGCTCTGATCGCAGGCTTTTAACCATTTGCTTGAGATTTTTCAAGTCCTGCGATTTTGTGCTGAGTAGTCTTTGCTTTTCATCTTCATGTTCAGAGATCGTTTGATCGAATCTTTCCCGAAGGGACTCAAGCGAACTTTTAAGCAGGAGATTTTCGTTCGCCACTTTAGTGAGACTCGATTGCACGAGATTTTCCTGTTCTTGCTCCTTAAGGAATAGTTCATCTCTAAGTGACAGAATCGTCTGCTTGAGAAATCTGTTTTCGTGAACGAGAATATCAGCCTCTTGAGGGGGTGCTTGAGACATTTGACCAATCTAAAGAGTTATACCTTAATATGTAAACACAAACCTTCTTTTTAGAATTGTGCTTGCAATGCTTAACTTACACAATTTGGTAGTTGTTTTCTAATGAATACGATATTGCCCCAACTGATTAATCGTCTGCTTTTAGCAGCGATTTTGGTATTTTCTGTATCATGCGGATCTTCAATTGAAAATGATTCCAAGGAAATTGACGCAGGTGTGCCCTTGGTATCGAGTGACAAAAAAGATTCTGGAGAATTATTGCTGGGACCTGCTCCTTTACCTGACAGTGATCTTGAAAAACTCATTAATCAGGGCAATCAAGCGGACATTACGGATGCAAAAACTATTGCTCAAATCGAGACTGACCCCAAAGCTCAATCCGTGATCCCAGAATCCACAATTCTATCCAATCCTGATCCTTTCAGTACAGATTTAGAAGATGCTAACAAATACGAAGCAGAATTGGCCCTAAATAGGTTGGAAAAAAATACTATTAATCACCAAAAAACCATCGAGGATTTGCGACAAATCAATTCCTTTAAGGATGAGACAATAGCTTCGCTTTCTTCTTTAAATGATGAATTACTTATCGAGATTAAAAGGTTGAAGGCAATAGAAGCCAAAACATTGACCAATCCAAATTTGAATGAAGGGCAAAACGAGGCGGATGGGAAAATTATGATTTCTGAATTACAAAGCCTTAAAAGTAGTCTACTATTAAAATCGACCGAAATTAAGGACTTAAGGATGAGAAATGATTCACTCGAGAAAAGAATCAGTAGCTTAGAGACAAGTCCCATGCCTTCCATTTCGCTTCGTTCTCCAAAGGCATCATCTGTAGTGGAAAGTTCCAAGGGTTCTACCGCGGCAGTTTTTCAAACGCCTATCCAAAATAAATATTGCACACTTAAATTTGATGCAGTGGTGACCTCATTGAACGGAAAAAGCAAAGAGGCATTTTATACGGAATTTTTTGTAATTACAGAAGATTTAGAAACAGTCATGCGTCAAGCTCGCATAGATCTATCCATATATCCAACCATTGCGACTTATGCCGAACTTTGGGCCCAATCTAGAAAAAATTCATTTCTATTTCCTGGCATGCAGAAAAAATTCCGAGCTCTGTTACTTGATATGGTAGAAGATGGCAAAGGCATGCGGGTGAGAACCAATATTGATGGATTTGCCACCGTTGATAATTTGAGCTCCGGTCAATATTATGTCGTGGGTACCGCCTCACTTGGAAAGGTTGGAGTTACTTGGAGCGTTCCCGTAATTTTGTCTCCAGGTACTAATAAGCTATCCTTGACTCTTGAAAATGCGGCATGGAGTCTTTGATTTTCATTCATATAAAATGTTTGCCACAATATAATTAATGTAATCTGATTAATAATCTTTTAAAAAGATAACATAAATTCCTTTTGTAAAAATTATGACAACGGAACAATCATCTGATCAAAAAAAGCTTCAGTTAAGCTTTAAGCAGAAACTATCCATCTTGCTATCTTTTGCAAAAGATAAAGTCGTGGAGCAAATCCAATGCGTTTGGTTCATCATTTTATATTTGATCGTTTTCCAAATTTTGATTCTTGGACTGCCAATTGTTTATTCCCTTATGATTGCTGTCGGAATAATTATAGTAATTATTGGCTTGGCCTTCTTCATGGAAGGCTTGCGACTGGGTTTGATGCCCTTGGGGGAGACTCTAGGTTCTACTCTGCCGAGAAAGAAGATTTTAGGCATTCCCTGTTTGCCCACGAGCTTGGCCTTTGGTTTTGTGTTGGGAGCATTCGCGACCTTTGCTGAACCTGCCATCGGGGTTCTGCGTGCTGCAGGTTCTGGTGTTGATCCTACTCTCGCACCTCTTTTGTGGACCATACTTAACACCGGTGCCACCAACTTGGTGAATTCCGTCGGGGTTGGGGTAGGTATAGCTGTCCTCTTGGGTGTGCTTCGTTTTTACAAAGGTTGGTCACTGAAACCTTTCATTTATGTTGGGGTAACAGTATTGTCCGTATTTACCATATATTTTCAGTTCTCTGATGCTCGCTTGCAGCATGTCCTTGGTTTGGCATGGGATTGCGGAGCCGTCACAACCGGACCCGTAACAGTTCCTCTAGTTTTGGCTCTTGGGATTGGTGTTTGTCGAATTGTTTCAACTGGAGGATCGAGCAACACGGGTTTTGGTGTTGTAACCCTTGCTTCTCTGTTTCCTATTCTTGCGGTTCTGTGCTATGCGACCTATCTTTTTGAAACTAAAAACTATTACTTTGCTACCTATTCTAAAGCCGAATGGCATACCATTGCCATTGAGGAAGCGAAAAAGGATGGAGACGAGAAATATGGAACAAACTACGAACCTGACTTGCAGCGATTCGGGGATATTGTTGCCAAAAGAAGATTGGCTTCCTCTAGTGGTGCGTCCGAAACCGACATGGCGATGTCTTTATCTGCCGAGCAGTTGGCAGCAGTCAAATCCTTCTTGAAAGAAAATGGAAAATTACCCTCTGGCTATTCTCTCCAGACCCAAATTTCTGGGAATGCTTTGGATTCTGTTCCCCTCGATATAAATGATCCGAATTCCCGCAAAATTGTTAAGCCCTCTAATACCAACTCCATAATTGTCAGAGATGGCGTATCTACTCCAGATGAAGTTTGGGATCCTGGTACTGAAATCATGTCTGCATTTACGAATAATTTTGATTTCTTCCCCAACACTTTCAGACCCGATGAAGATTCCAACGGAAATGGAAAGCTTGATCCCGGAGAAGATATTTACAGCATAAATGAAGCTGGCGAATTGGTTTACAACAAACCAAACGTCGACTACCCGAATGGCGAATTAAACGGTCCTGACCAAGATCGTGGTGCTGTTGAGGGAGCCATTTGGGCAATTGGACCCCTTTGCGGAATCTTACTTTTAGTCTTAATTGTGGGACTCCGACAAAAACCTAAGCACATGGACGAGTTAGGCATTGGGATTGTTTGTGCAATCGTGGGTATGACCCTTTTTAATCTTGGAATTTCATTGGGCTTAACCCCACTTGGTGAGCAATTGGGTGGGAATGTTGTATCAAGTTTTGCTGCCATTGAACCTTGGGCTTCTGAAGGTTTTGTGGATCCTATGTTTGCTTCCTCCAATCTTGGTAAGGCACTGGCAATACTTTTTGGTTTCATTCTTGGTTATGGTGCAACATTAGCTGAACCAGCTCTCAATGCACTTGGAGCCACTGTTGAAAAAATTACCGTAGGTGCTTTCAAGAAGAGTTTGCTTATGCAAACGGTTGCCACTGGAGTTGCCATTGGGATTGCGACTGGGGTAGCTAAAATTGCGTTCAATCTAGATCTTTGGTATCTACTTGTTCCACCTTACACTATTCTTATTTTAATCACCTTCCTTTCCAGTGAAGATTTTGTTAATTTTGGTTGGGATAGTGCTGGCGTAACCACGGGTCCCATTACGGTTCCTTTGGTTCTTGCCATGGGCTTGGGAATTGGTTCCAAAACAGGAGCCATTGATGGATTCGGGGTCCTTGCCCTAGCCTCAATCGGTCCTATCATTACAGTACTTACCGTGGGTCTGATTGTCAGAAAAAAACCGAAATCGGATGAAGACGATAACCT
>MDTA01208287.1_pt1 | contig 16272 bp, 16 predicted proteins | sample 811151 | NCBI WGS metagenome assembly MDTA01 (sample SAMN05326648, study PRJNA326480) | marine metagenome | isolation source: seawater | place: Indian Ocean: South | collected 2010 | reverse complement strand
GTTGAAAGATGAAAAGGTTCTTTGTTTGATGTTTCATCCAGAAAGATCAAATACTTCGCAAAAAAGAATAGATAATTATATTACAAAGTTTTTCAAAAAAAAATGAATATAGTTTTTTTAGCAGCTGGTAAAAGTTCAAGAATTTTTAAAGTGTTAAAAAAACCAAAATGTTTACTGAATATTAAAAATAAAACAATAATCCAAAAATTAATTGATAATTTTAAAAATTGTAATGTTAAAAAAATCAATATAGTTGTAGGATTTAAGGCAAATTTAATTAAAGATCATTTAAAAAACTACAAAAAAATTAATTATATTTTCAATAAGGATTATTCAAAAAAAGAAATGCTTTATTCTATGGTATTAGCATTAAAAAAGATTAATGATGATATAATTTTTTCTTATACTGATATAATTTATAAACCAAGTATTGCTAAATCTTTAAGTAAAAAAAGAAAAAATATATTTTTACCAGTTTTATGTAATTGGAAAAAAATTTGGAAAATAAGAAAAAAAAATATTTTTGTAGATGCAGAAGAAATCAAAATTAATAAAAAATTAGAACTCCTAAGCATTGGCTCGAAAATTCAGTCTTTAAAACATGTGAAATATCAATATATGGGACTTTTATTTATTCCAAAATCAAAAAGAAAAAAAATTATTGAAACATATGATAATACTCCTGGTAAAGAAAAAATGCATTTAACAAAATTTTTGAATATAATTCTCAAAAAGTCTGAGAAAATTCAGTGTATAAAGTACAAAAATCATTGGTACGAATTTGATGATATTAATGATTACTATAATTATATTAAAAATTTTTAAAATTGATAAATTTATTTAAAGATATTGCTAATTTTAGTAGATTAAAAAAATTAGATACGAATATTAAATATTGTTTTTTTGTAGAAAATGAATTTATTTTTAATTATTTGGAGCCTTATATAAAAATAAAGGGTTCAAAAAAGACAATAATAGTTTCATTTACTGATCTTAAACTTGAAAATGACTATAATTTATTGATTTTTAAAACTTTTTTTTTTCAGTCACTTTTTTTTTTGTCTCATACATTTAAATATTTTATTACCTCAACACCAGATATAGATGAAAATTTTTATTATAAAAAAAGTAAATTTAGTAAAACTAAGTATATATATATTCAACATTCACCACTTAGTTTAACGAAAATATATAAGGAAAAGGCTTTTGTAAATTTTAATTTAGTTCAGGTTGTTAATTTATTTCAAGAAAAAGAAATAAAAAAAATTAGAGACATATATAATAAAAAAATAAAGATATATAAAAGTCCATATTTGTTTTTGAAAAGTGATAAAAAAAAAAATCATGATCAAAAAATCAAAACAAAAGTTCTTATTGCTCCTACATGGTCCACTAATTTTTTTAAATTGAACATACACGAAAAAATTTTTGAATTATTAAAACAGGAAAATATTGATTTTACTTTTAGACCCCATCCGATGTCTATAAAGATGAATGAATTTTCACTTAATGAAATTAAAAAAAAAAAATATTAACTTAGATTTAAAATCTAAGTTAAATTTAAATGATTATACTGATCTTATATCAGATTGGTCAGGGATATTTATAGAATTTGCTTTGATCAAAAAAAAAATTTCCAATCCTTATAAATAACAGTCAGAAAATAAGAAATAAAAATGAAAGTATTTATAATGAAGTACCGATTGAAATTTTTGCGAGGGACAAAATTGCAAATCAGGTTAACATTGATAATTTAGAAAATATAATAAAATTATTAAATAAAAATGACCATTTAAACGAAAATAAAATAATAGAGAACTTTAGGAATGATTATTTTTTTTAAAAGATGAAAATTACAAAAATAATAAACTATTTTAATTTTTTTTTACATTCGGTTAGTTTCGATAAACATAAAAGAATTCGTAACAAAATAATCAAGATGAACAATCGATCAAATGAATTGTTTTACAATTATGGAGAAGGTTTTTTTTATCAAAGTATACCAGTAATTAACCTACGTGGGTTGAGAAATACAAAAAAAAGAATTGAAATCTTAGAATTATTTAAAATTTTAAATAAGAAAATTATATTGGATATTGGAACGAATGTTGGAGCAATACCACTATCAACTCATTCTTTTTTTAAATCATGTGTTGGGATTGATCATAATCCAGATGTAATAAATATTTCTCAAGAGATTCAAAGATACTTAAAAATCGAAAATGTAAATTTTATTTGTGATAGTTTTTTAAAATATAGTTTTGATATTAAATTTGATGTTGTTCTCTCACTTGCAAATCATTCTACTTTTGACAAAGGAATTGATAATACATCACTTTATTTTGAGAAAATAAAAAAAATTCTCAAAAAAAACGGTATTTTGATTTTAGAGTCTCATTCTCCTTTATATGAAAAGAGAGAAAATTATCTAAGTTTAGTAAAAGATTTAAAAAAAGATTATCAACTACTAAATTCGGGTGAATACTTTTTTGGGAACCATTATGATAAAGGTAGACTTTTTAACATAATGAAAAAAATTGATTAAAATATGAGTAATTTAGGAATGATTATCGATGACAATCCAATTAGTAGATGCTACATAAACCTGCTAATAAAGTATGGTATTAATGTAGATTGTGTTATTTATCTTTTGCCAAAAGTAAATTTTTTTAAAAAGATCTTTACATTTAAAAACTTTTATAAAAATAATTATTACCCTTTAAAATTTCTAAAAGACAAAAAATTACAAAAAACAATTTCTTCGATTGAGGAATTTTTCGGTTATGATGAAGGTTTTTGCAGAGAAATGTATAAGTTTGAAAATTTATATAAAATTTCTAACAATATTACTTATCCAAATGATAATTTGATTAATAGCTCAAGAATTTTTGATTTTCTTAAGACTCAAAAAAAAAAAATTTATTTGAATACTGGAAAACAAATTTTAAAAGAAATATTAAATACTGGTCACGATTTTATTCATATTCACCCGGGCTATTTACCAAAAGTGAAAGGAGCTGATGGAACACTGTGGCACATAAAAAATTTTAATTACATTGGTGTTTCATCATTTTTTATATCATCAAAAATTGATGGGGGTAAAATTATAAGTAGAGAAAAGTTTTCAATACAAAATTTTGAGATTAATGATTTTAAAAATAAAGATGTTAGAACTCTTTATCGTTTTTGGTATAGTTTCTTTGATCCTTTGTTAAGAGGTACACAACTCCAAAAATTATTAAAAATAAAGTTTGATTTTAATCAAATAAAAAATATTGATATTAGCAATGAAAAAAGTTCATATTTCTCATTTATGGATGAAAAAGAAAAAATAGAAATATTTAGGAAGGTTTTTAGTGATAACTATAAATAATAATTTTTTTAGAAAGGATAGTTTACACATTTTAATAATTTTTATTCCTTTTTTTGAGTTTTATAGTGCAAATTTTTTCGAGTTTGAAAAACACAGTTTTTTTTATTTTTGTTTTTTTTCTATTATTTTAATTTTTCTAACTTTTTTTTTTATAAAAATAATAAATTTTATATTTAAAAAAAATCTGACGCTTACGATTTCCATATTTTTTTTTCTAATCTTCAAGTATTTATTAATTAAGAATATTTTTAGTAATTTTGCCTTTACCAAAGATATAGATGGAGAAGTATCCTTATTGTTTATTTTTATGTTATCTTTTTTAGTTTCAAAGTTTGCAAATAGAATAAATTATAATTTGGTCGAAAAATTTATAATTTTTTATTTATTACTTCATTTAATAATACTCTTTCCAAAAATAATTTATATAAACAAAAACGATTTTTTAAGAGTCAATAAAAGCGAACTAGTGAATAATCAAGATTTTAATAATATCAAAAATACAAAGAATATTTATTACGTTGTCTTAGACGGAATGACTAGCATCGAGTCTTTTGAGGAATTTTATGATTTTAAATTAAGTGACTTTAAGACATTTATTAATAAAGAAAATTTGTTTTATTCTGAAGGACATACCGCCTATCCTAACACCATGTATAATTTCACCTCATTATTAAATTTAGATTATATTGTGGATGAAAAAAGTGATCCATTAATAAACAGATCATTAATGTATCCTTATTCAATGAGAGAAAATTTGATTAATAACTATAATTTACTTAAGTTTTTAAAAAAAATAGACTTTAATCTAAAATGGGAGGGCTCAGCTCATCCTGGCAATTGCTATAATTATAATATTGATATCTGCATAAATAAAAAAAAGGCTAGTAAAATTCAATTAATTAGAAATAATTTTTATATTATAGACTCATTTTTAAGCTTAACCCCAATATTTTCAATAACGACAAGGCTTAATATTTATAATCCTTACAATAAGTTATATGACATCCATAAGTTACACGATTCAATTGGAAATTTAATGAATAATTTAAAAAGTTTAGATTTAGAAAAAAAAAATTATTTTTTTTTGATACATCACATGTCACCACATAATCCATTTGTATTTAAAAAAGATTGTTCTAAAAGAGAAATTAATTCTTTGTTAAATGACAGAGATCTAGAAGGTTTTAAAGAATCGTATTTATGTGCCCTAAAAAAAATCAAAGAGCTTTATTTTTTTGTGCAAAAATATGATCCCGAAGCAATATTAGTTTTTCAAGGTGATCATGGCTGGAATTTTAACCATGATAATCGAAATTCAATTAATATTGAATTTTATAATCCTAACACTTTTAATCTAATTGTAGCTCCAAAAAAATGTACAAAAGATATTTCCAAAGAATATTTGAATATGATAAACACAGCCCGAATAGTACTTGGATGTTCCATAAACAAAAAAATTAAGATGGTACCTACTAAAAGATTTTTTACTTATCCAACTAATGATAAAAATTATGGTAAAGTATTTTTAATAAAATGAAAAATCGATTAAATAACGAATTAAAATATGAAGATAAATATGATAAGTTTGGTTTTATAATAATTAATCTTTTCAGTCCAAAATTAATTGACCAATTAAAATTAGAACTAGAAAAAAAAATTATTAAAAAAACTAATAACGAAAATCTATACAAAAAAGATAATAATTTTTTAAAAAATTTTCATAAATATAAATTTACTGACAAAGAAAAAAAAAAAATTTTCGAACCTAGTAATAGATTTATAAAATTAAAAAGTAAATTTTTAAAGAAAATAAAAAATAACTATATAATTCAAAATATTTTAATTAAAAATTGGAAACATCGTCAATATAAAATTAAATGGGTAGCTTCTTTAAAAAAAAAACAAATTAAAGACAATGTATGTGGATTTAGATTATCTGAACCAAAAACTAAAGGAGTAGGTGCTCATTTAGACCTTCACGTTGGTGGAAAGATTTTAAACGATCTAAACGTTTTAAAATCATTGTGGATCCCATTAGAGGGTTTTGATAAGAAATATACTTTAAATATCAGTCCGAAAAGTCATAGAGTTAATCATCCGGTAAAAAAATTCATTAAACAAAAAAAATTTATTTCAAATGTTTTTCAAAAAAAATACGTTCAAAAATTCAAGTTCAAAAGATTTAGTTTAAAAAAAGGTGATGCAATTTTATTTCATCCAAATTTATTGCATGGAGGAACAAATAATAACGGAATCAATAGTAGAGTAAGTTTAGAGATTAGACTTTATAATAAAAAGAATATTTTTAGGTGGTTACCAAATAAATAATTAAGTATAAATTTTTTTATTAATCATTCTCCATTTTTTTAGATCATTTTTAATCTCATTTTTTGATATTATTCGTGAATTAGGTTTCCATGAAGTTGGTGTTATACATGAAAATGTATTATTTTTTTGTTTTAAATATCTACATCTATGACATGCTCCAATCTTAATGTGTGCAATGCACGGGATAATTTTTTCTGTTTTGTCATTGAAAGTTTTGTTAATCAGTCCTGGATCAGCAATCAAAGATTGTGCCATACCGACAAAATCGCCACATTGTTTTTCAATGAGCTTGTCCGCATCAAATAAATTTGTTATTCCCCCTTGTGCCACTATTGGGGTTTTCGTATTTTTTTTTAATGTTTTGGCATATTCCCAATATAAACCCTTTTTCATATCTAAATATTTATATTTAGCTGTCTCATACAATCCAGCCGTGATAACAAAATAAGCAGGTTTATAATTGTCTAACAATCTAATGATTTTTTTAACTTCATTTACATTTAATCCTTTTTTAACATAGTCGTTGGCTGATAACCTAAAACCAATTTTGCCTCTCAAATTCGGTTCTATATTGTAACTATTTTCTAAAATTTCTGACAACAACCTAAATCTGTTTTTTAGTGTTTTTCCGTATTTATCGTTCCTTTTATTAAAAAAATTGGATAAGAATTCATGAAGAAGATAACCATGTGCCAAGTGAATTTCAATAAAATCAAAATTTGCTTTATGAGCTTGTAAAATAGATTTTACAAAATCTTTTTTTATATTTTTTATTTCATTAATATTTAAAGACCTACTTTTAACACCAATATGATTGTAATAGTACTCAGAAGGGCCGACTATTTCTTGCTTATTATGTTTTGGATTTCCCTGAGCACCTACATGGTAAATTTGAATTGAAGATAATGAACCATTTTTTTTTATAGAAGCTGATAACTTTTTTAATTTATCTAAATATTTATCAGGACCAATTATCATTCCATTGAGAGTGTCATTACCTTGCTTGGAAATTGCAGCTGCACCAATTGTAACCATCGAAACACCTGATTTTGCCAAATTAGAAAAAAAATTTACTATATTACTTGTAACAAAACCATCCTTCGCCATGTTGATAGAGATTGGTGAACTAATAATTCTATTTTTAAAAATTTTATTATTAATTATTATATTTTTTTTTAGATGCCTAAAATCTTGACTCATAATTGGTAATTTTATCAAGTTTATTTATAATTTTTTCAATTTTTATATTCTTCATACAATTACATTTTTTATATTTTAAATTTAATTTTCTTTTATGTACATTACATCTTTTGTCTGGAAACACTTTATGTATATTTCCATCATTTTCGGACTCAAAAAAATCTGTGGGACCAACTAACATGATTATTTTTTTGTCGAAATATTTTGCTATATGTACTCCAAGGCCAACTACTGAAATTATAATATCACAAGATTTAATCCATTTAACATAATTTTTTAAAGACATTTTTTTTTGGAATGAAACTTTGATGTTTTTATTTTCTCTCAAAATAGCACTTAAATCCTCCCAATTTTTTTGAGGATATGATTTAATCTCCCAATTTCGTGGCACTATTCTATTTATTCCAATCATATATTTCTTTTTATTTAGTTTATTAGTATTTACCTTTTTTTTAAATTTTTCTAGTTCTTTAAATATTTTATAAGTTGAAATCTTATTTATTTTCTTTTTTAAATGATCATTTATATAGAAAACAGAATCTTTAACCTTTTTACCAATTATTAAATTTATAATTTTTTTGTTACTTATTCTTTTTTTTTTAAATTTTGAAAAAGTTAATATATTTTTTTTGTTAAAATTTTTAAAAAATTGATTGTAAGTATAATCCGTTACAATTTCATAGTTTTGGTTTTTAAAAAATTCAAGCGCTCTAATTATATCGCCCAAGGAGATTTGATTTCTAGCTAATTTTAGAATAATGAAATATTTTTTTTTCACCGTTTAGACTATACATTGGCTAGGGGATTAAAATATTTTATATTTAATTTTCTTAATTTTTTACTAATCCCATTTATACCATCTAGAGCAGTTATCAATACTTTTTTATTTTTAATCAATTTTTTATTAAAAAATTTTATTTTTGGAGTTAAGTTTGGATACTTTTTATTAGCTCTATTTCGATTGTCATCAATTATAAATTCTAAAAAAGATAAATTATTATTAAGATGATATGAAAAAGAAGGCACCATCTGTCCAGCTCCATATCCGATTAAATTTTTCTCATCTTTTAACTTTTGATTTAATCTACTTAGTCGATTCTTAAATTTGTTATAATTAGATATTATCTTTTTAATTGTTTTTTGAAAATTGTTAGAAATTTTTTTATTATTTTTTTTATCTTTTTTGAAAGCAATCATTAAAGATCCACCCCAAAAATTGTAATTAATTGATTTAGAAATTATTTTACAACCCAATCTTCTGGTGAGGTTTTGAAGAGAATTTATGTTAAAATAATGATAATGTTGATGAAATATTTGATCAAATCTAGAATTTTTTATCATAAGATTGGAGTCAGGAACCTCTATAAAAAAAATTACGTCGTCTCCAAAATTACTTAAGAGCTTTTTTAATACTTTAAAAGGATTATTTATGTGTTCTAAATTATGGGTTGAAACTATAACATCAATTTTTTTTTTAACATTTTTTAGAGTTATATTTTCTACATAATCACCAATAACATTTATTTTTTTTGTTTTTGGCGCTTTCTTTTTCCGCCAAATAGGATCAACACCATACAAATGTGAAAAATTATTTTTAAGATTTTCAATTAATTTTATATCGTTACATCCTATTTCTAAAAAACCATTCAATTTTTTTTTTTTTAAGGTTTTAAATAAAAATTTCTTAAAAAAACTTATTGCATTATCTGAAAGAAAAGACTCAGAGGTTCTATTTGCGTATATATTGTTATAAAGAATTTCAGGAGAAACAAATTTAGCTAATTGTAAGTGCCCACATTTTTTACAGATATTTAATCCTTGATCAAAATAATAAGGGAAATTTTTTTTCAATTTTTTTTTTATAAATATACCTGTTAGGGGAAATTTTTTTAATTTAATTACTTTTTTCAAGTCTTTACTTAAACAAACAGAGCAAGAATTTTTATTTTCATATAATTTTTTCATTGATTTCTTGACTCTAAATACTCATTAATTGCTGGCTTCCAGTTTCTCATTTTGATTTTTCTTGATGATTTTAATGAAGTTTTCAATGGTTTAAACCCCTTAGATTTAAAAAAATCATCTTTAACTGGTTTTATTTTACTTTTTGAAGATAAAATTTTTTTCATATATTTTACAAAATCAAAGTAGCTCACCTTTCCTCTATTAGCTAAATGATAAGTTCCAAATTTTTTTTTTTTAAGTAAAATTTGCATTAAACAAACTGCAGCATCTTTTGCATAAGTTGGTGAGTCTATTTTATCATCTGCAATTTTCAAATCTTTATTATTTTCTAAAGCCATAATTACCTTATCAACGAAACCAAAAAGATTATTTCTTCTATCGCCAAATAAAGTAGGAAATCTTAAAATATAATTTTTTTTACAAATTGATTTTACAAAAACTTCAGATAGGTATTTAGATCCACTATAGATATTATTAGGTTTTGGTATATCTGTTTCATCATAAGATGAATTCTTAGTACCATCAAAAACTGCATGCGTGCTTGTTTGAACTAAAATTATATTATTTAGTTTACAAATTTTAGCTAAATTTAAAGCACCAACTGTATTTACTTCAAAGGCTTTGTTATATTTGCTCTCACACTGATTTATGCCAACAATAGCAGAAGAGTTGACTATCACTGATGGCCGAATTTTTTTTATTTTTGAATTTAAATCTTTAAATCTAGTTATATCTAACTTTTTACTTGAATAAGATATCAGCTTAATTTTTTCTTTTTTACAAACTTTAGATAGTTCAGTTCCAAAACATCCACTCGCTCCTATCAAGAGTATTTTCATTACGAATTTTATATGAAGTTAATGTGATCGGGTTTATTATCAATATGTTTTTTGTAATCTTCTTTTATTTTTTCCATATTTGTCTTTCCTTCATGAAATAAAAATCTATTTATATAATGCTGTCTACAATTAGACTCACAATGTTTATTCACATTTACCTCTTTTCTAATTTTTTCCTGGACTTCCCAATATCTATCGCTTTCCCAAATTTCTTTAAAAGATTTATTTATAATATTCCCCATTAAAAATTCATCTCTTCTTTCTTGAAACCAATGACCACAAGGAAACACATCACCTCTTCCGCTTAGGCCTAGAATGAATTGCGTCCCGTGACATGATCCATAGTCTTTCCATCCACCATTTAGCACTTTTTTCCATTTAACATTAACAGTATATTTTTCATTTGAATATTGTTCCGCCTCTTTAAAAATATCTAGGGCTTCAATGTACTCACCTTTTGGAGAGTTTAATCTACTATCAAATGTATCAGAACAAGGTTTTACAACAAAATAATCAACACCACATTCCCTACCAAGTTTTGATAATGGAACTATATCATTCATATTTTCTTTAGTTACAACCATTTGAAAACCAATCACACAATTACTGTTTAGTTTTTTTTTCATTTCAGCTAATGCCTTTGCATTACCCAAAACTCTATCCATTTGATTCACTCTATGGATTTTTTGAAATGTTTCTTTTGTTCCTGCGCTAATATTGAATCTTATCCATTTCAAACTATCTAAAATAATATCAAGCCTTTTGTGGTCAATTCTAATACCATTCGTCGCTAAACTTAAATCCAGATCAATTTCTCTTCCATAATTTATAATCTCATAAAAATCAGGGTGCAAAGTATTTTCACCTTCACCAATTAAAGCTATGGATTTTACTCCTATTTCTTTTGCATCCTTAAAGGTTCGTTTCACAGCTTCTGTAGGGATATGAAATATTTTCTTTGAATTTGTACCAAAACCGTCTCTATTTTGAATAACTCCATAACAAAAAGTACAAGCCATATTACATCCACTAGAGATACCCATATCAAGATGGAGAGGTGCAACCCTCTCACCACGTTGCCAGGCCTCAACTCTATCAAGATGCCAAAATAATTTATGACTATCCATGTTCCACTTATCATTTACTTTTTTATTACTTTTATCTAAATCTGACATATTCAATAAATGAGTTACATCACTCTTTTTTAACTCACCTTCTTTTACGTCGATTAAAACTCTTTTTGGGTTTGGAAATAATTTCAATATTTCCTTTTTTACCATCAAAATATCATCAGCACTCTCAATCGATTTTTTTGATATAAGAATATTTATATTTTCCTTATAAATATTTATGCCTTGAATTCTTCCAGAATTTACAATGTTATCATTTAAACTTTTTTCCTTGATTAGACTTAACTTTTCAGCTATTTGAATTTCTGAAATCATATTTAAAATTCTTATAGACTAATTTACCAATTCTTACCAATTTTTTTATCACTTTTAAGACTTATAAAATTGGGTCCTCTGGATTTTTGACATATTTTAACGACCTTTTCAGTTTCCAAACTATCTTTTGGAAAAAATGATTTTATATTACTAAATAATTTCATAAGTTTTTTTGCGTTAAGTTCAGAGTGAGTTGGACCTAGAGTCGGATAATCCGCAAATCCAACTAAATTTACGTTAACATTCTGTTGATCAATATCAAGTTTGATCTGTTCAAATGGTCTCTCAATCAAAAAAGGCGTTATTGTGTAAACCCAAGGCCTCAAGCCTTCAAGAGACATTCCTGCAGCAGCACCGATAATGCTTTGTTCACATATACCCATGTTAAAAAATCTTTTTGGAAAGTCTTTCCTAAAATCGTCAAATATTCCATAACCTATATCTCCAACCAGCAAAACAATCTTTTTATCTTTTTTTGCTAATTTATGTATGATTTTCCCGAATCTACGTCTCATAAAATGTTAAGTCTTTTTTTTGCAATTTTTAAATCTTTGTCAGTAATTTTCCTTGCATGCCAGATAGGGTCTTTTTCAAATTCTTTAATTCCTTTTCCTTTAATAGTATTAGCTAAGAAAACATGAGGTTTATTATTTTTTTTAATTCTCCTTAAGGATTTTATAAGTGAATTAAAATTATGACCATTTTTTATATTAGTACAATTTAAGTTAAATGATTTAAATTTTTTTTGTAAGTTGTGTAGAGGAAGAGCATCATTTATTTTAGATAAGGCTTGAATCTTATTATAATCAACAACTATCACTAAATTATCTAGCTTATGTTTCGATGCAATTAATATTGATTCCCATGTAGTTCCTTCCTGGCACTCTCCGTCACTAATTAATACAAATATTCTTCCTTTTTTTTTCAATTTTTTTCTCGCAAAAGCCATACCAGTAGCAATAGGCAAGCCATGCCCCAAACTGCCAGTGGTACAATTTATGCCATTGATTTCGTCAATTTCTAAATGCGTTTTTAATTTTGGACTCAATCCATTATTTTTGAGCAATATACATAATGGAAAAGATGCATGAGATTTACTTAATATAAATTTATCTTTTTTTTTCATTATTTTTTCATACAACGCAAGAAGAATTTCTATCATTGAAAAACTTCCACCAAGATGAGCTTCTCCTTTTTTAATGAATGCTTTAAAGGTATCTTGTCTAAGTTTTAAAGCTTTCTTTTCTAAATTTTTAAATAACATTAAATTCTTACTTTATTGAATGCTCAATATATTTTTTTAAATATGTTTTTTCTATTATTTGTTTATTTGCATAATTCTCAGAGTTAATTGCTGCTGAGATTGATGCTATGTATAAAGATATATCAGTTGGTATTTTTGAGTTAAGACAAGAAGCTAGTATAGGAAACAATGCATCTCCAGCTCCAACTTTGTCAATTACATTTCTGGCAAAAGCTGGAACATGTGTAAGTTTTTTATTTTTTGTATCATAAAGACTTGCACCAGTTTTACCATGAGTAATTGTTATATATTTACATCTAATTATTTTCTGTAGTTTTTTAATCAAATTTAATCTACTAGAGTCTTTATCTCTTAATTCATGTCTTAGCTCTGCTTCATTCATTAATATCAAGTCAGCTTTTTGATACTTTGAAATGGTGTGATAACCTCTACTAAAAGAATTTAATTGAACATTAATTGCAATAAATTTTTTTGATGAAAGTATTTTGTTTCTTATATTTTTGTTAAAAAAACCATGACCATAATCTGAAATGATTACAAGATTTGATTTTTTATAGAATTTAAAAAACTTTTTTATCAATAATTTTTCCTCATCTTTATCATAACTTTTTTCCGTAATTGAATAAACTCCCAACATTTTTGTATTATCTACTTCCTCAATAAATCTTTTTTTTATAATTGATGGTAAATTTTTTCTTGATATGTAATCAAAAATGACATTTTTTTTCAAATTTGAGAGGATTTTTTTCTTAAAACTTTTAATTGACCCAAGGGAACTTAATAAAAAAACTTTTTCTGAAAAAGCAGAAAGATTTTGTGCTATTGATAAAACACCACCCAAATACTCCTCTGATTTTTTTTCTTGCATGACCATATAGGGTTCTTTACCCGATTTTCCAATAGCTTTACAAAAAATATATTCATCTATAATTGTATCTCCTACTACTAGAGGTTTATTTAGTTGTAATCTCTCTATAGATTGCAAAATTTCTTTAGATGAATAATTTTTTTTTAAGTTTTTCAAAAAATTATTTTGATCCTGATTGTAGAAAAATTCACTATTAATAATTTTACTTGAACTGAATGTTTGACCGGTTGTAAAAATTACCTGGCCACCATATTTTAAAACTTCCTTTTTCTCAAAAACAATTTTCCCAGTAAGGTCATCTTTAAAATTTTTATAATCATTCCCTTTTATATAAAAATCAGGTTGAATTTTTTTAATTATTTTAATTGCTGATTTTTCATTACTCAAAACTACAAAGTCAACGCTCTGCAAAGCTGCAATAGAGGACATTCTCAATTTTTGATTAAAAAAAGGTTTTCCAGGTCCCTTATTTACAAATTGGTCTGATGTAATTGAAACAATCAATATGTTTGAATTTTTTCTTGCTTCGTTAAAATGATGAATATGACCAGGGTGAAGTAAATCATAGACACCATGACACAAAGATATTTTCTGTTTCTTTTTTTTTAATAATTTAATTTTTTTAACAAGCTCATTTAGTGGGAAAATTTTTTTTTTCATTTCAAATTTAATCCATTCATTCTTTTAATATTAAAATATAACTCATTAGATAACGTGTTTTTAAGTAATTTTTTTTCAAATGCATTTTTTAAATCTTTAACAGCATCGTCTATAGTAAATTTTGTTTCAAAATTTAAAATATTTTTAATTTTTTCTGATGAAATATGATAAGATCTATTATCATTAGTGGAAGTCCTTGTTATTTTAATATCATTTCCCATATTTTTTTTAACTGTATTTGCTATTTCATTTACAGATTTATTTTCCCAACCAGCGTTAAATATTTCTCCATTTACTCTGTCTTTATCAGCGTTAATTAAGACCTCATATGCTCTAATCATGTCTGTTATATGAATATTTGGTCTTAATTGCTCTCCACCAAAAACATAAATCTCTCGTTTATGGTAAGCTAGATTTGATAATATATTTACTATTACATCTAATCTTTGTCTTTTAGAGTATCCACATACTGTTGCTGGTCTAATAATCACAATTTCAAAATCATTGCTTTTATAATTCAACAATATATTTTCGCATTGAGCTTTATATTTTGAATAGTCAGTCAACGGTTCTAAAGACATATCTTCTTTAACATTTTTTTCATTTTTTATTCCATAAACACTAGAAGATGAAGCGTAAATGAACCTTTTAATTCCTTTTTCAACACTCAGTTTTACAACTGGTTCAAATGCATCAAAGTTGATTGATTTACCAAGTTTGGGATTGAGCTCAAAACTTGGGTCATTCGATATACAAGCTAAATGAATTAATATTTCATTTCCTTCTATAGTTTTGGCAAGTTTTTTTTGATCTCTTATGTCGCCTTGAATAATATTTAATTTATCTTTGGAATTAAATACATCCTCACCATAAATGAATAAGTCATATATTGAAATTTCATAACCTTTTTTACACAGGTAATCAGCTAAAGCAGATCCTACATATCCTCCTCCACCTATAATAAGTATTTTTTTCATTTAAGATATTTAATCCATATTTTTGTAGCCTTGGAAATTTTCTCTTTTGTCCATAGTGGAGCATTCTTCCAATTATTGATATCTTTCAACACCATTCTAATACCATCTTTTAGAAAAACTTTAGGTTTCCATTTTAATTTTTTTCTAATCTTTTCTGTTCCCGCTTCAGTTTTAAACGGTTCACCTGGTCGCCATGGAATAAAACTTTTTTTTTTACTAATTAAACTTGCTAAGTAATTAACACTCATTGCTTTGCCATACCCTAAATTAAATATTTCTCTTTTAAATTTACTTTTGGAAGCTTTAAAAAAAGCATCGCAAACATCGGATATATATAAGAAATCTCTTTTTTGTTTACCGTTACCAACAATAGTTAAAGGGTAATTTTTTAACTTTTGTTTTAAAAAAACTCCAATAACCGCACCATACACATTATTAGTTCTAGATCTTGGTCCATAAGCATTAAATATTCTAATTGATATAACCGGAATATTATAAACTTTCCCCCAATGCATTACACATTCTTCTCCAACATATTTACTAAAAGCATAAGGATGTTCAATTAATATTTTTGATTTTTCATTTGTAACTTTGTTATTTTTACCATAACAACTTGATGATGCGGCATACAAAAATTTTTTCAATTTATATTTCTTTTTTTTTAATGAATCTAATAGTGTCGCCGTATAAAGTGAATTATTTTGAAAATAATCGATTGGTTTTTCAATTGAGGGAATTAATTCACCGTGTCCAGCAAAATGATAAACATAATCTAATCTAGATATTTTCTTTAAAACTTTTTTGATATTCTTAATATCTTGTTTAATAAATATAAAGTTCTTATTTTTTATAATAGAAACAATATTAGACTTTTTTCCCGATACTAGATTATCAACACCATATACCTTAAATTTTTTTTTTATCAACAAATCACACATATGACTCCCGATAAATCCAGCGCAACCAGTCACCAAACAAACTTTTTTCATATTTTATATCTGCGATTAATACTAAAATTTTTAATAATTCTTTTTAAATTTGTAAAATTCATTTTTAATTTTTTTTTTATTTTATGATTGTTAATTAAATTATTTAGTGGTAAAGGGAAAGCTTCATTTTTAAACAGATTTTTTTTACCATACTTATTCCTTATATTATAAAAGTCTTTTACCGATATAGGGTCATTAGCAACATTGTAAATATATTTGTGATCTTTCTTCAGGTTTTTTATAAGTTTCTTAAATATAAAAATTAAATCTTGATCATATATAAATTGTATTAATTTATGAGAATTTTTATTAATAAATTTAGAATTATTGAAATTTAATAATTTTAAGCTTTTTTTAGAGAAAT
>MDTA01113511.1_pt1 | contig 16272 bp, 16 predicted proteins | sample 811151 | NCBI WGS metagenome assembly MDTA01 (sample SAMN05326648, study PRJNA326480) | marine metagenome | isolation source: seawater | place: Indian Ocean: South | collected 2010 | reverse complement strand
GTTATTATATGTGAAATTGAATTTTGAATGTCTTCAATATGAAAGTTATTATCATTTTTTCCAATTTGCCCAGGAAATTTAGAATTACCTTTTATGATTATTGGAAAATCAACAATTTTACATGCTTTTCCACCACCTCTACCAGCAATACAGCTAGTTTTAACACTATATTTTTTTGCAAATTTAATAGCGTTAATAACATTTTCAGAATTTCCTGAACTAGATAAACAAATTAAGTTATCATATTTATTAATTTTTTTTTGATCTTAAATAATTTTTTAATTGTTCACTAAAAACATTTTGAAATCCTAAATCATTGGAAATACCTGTTAACATTCCCGAAGACTCTGTGAGGCAAAAGACCTTAATTCTTCTAATATTTGTGGATTTATTTTTGTTTTCTGAAACAAAAGGATGGGTTCTCAAGTCTATTGCAAAGCCCTCACCAATAGCAGAAGATCCACCATTTGCCAGGATATATACATTTCCATCATTTTTGTAGGTATAAATTATACTTTTAAATAAATTGAGAATCTGGGTCTTTTTTATATTTTTATATACTGAAACTTTCTCTTCAAAATATAATTTTATTAAATCCAATTTTTTTTGATTATTTTTCATTTTTTTTTAAAAGTTTGAATAAGTTTAGTTTACCGTGGTAATACAACAAATTACTATACGGCCAATCATGAAGTGGTGCAATATTTAAATATATTAAACTAGATAATAGTTTAACCTTATAAACATCGTAGTTATTCTTTTGTAAAAATAAGTGAAATATTTTTCTAAATTTTAGTAATTTTTTATTTTTCTGAAAATTATAATTTATTTTTTTATTATAAACTTTTATAAAATATTTTTTTTTTCTTATTTTTTCACCATTTACAATTAATGCATGATCAAGTTTCGAGAACTCGTAGTAGATATCTCCTAATTTTATATTTCCACCAAAATTATCTCTCCAATCAATAAATTTTATTTTTTTTTTTATTTAAAATTATATTTTCTGGCTGCAAATCCCCATGAAAATTTATTGGGATACCTTCACAAATTCTTAACCAATCCACTTTGTTGAGTATTTTAAATAATTTCGGAACTTTAATATTGTTAATTATATTTATTTCATCACGAATTTTAGAGTTTTTTAAAAATAATTTAATTCTACTAATTGTTTTTTTTTGGTAAAAATTTTTACAAATTTTTTTAAATTTCAATTTTGGAATTTTTTTGTTTTCTTTCTGCCAAAAATTATTCTGCATTATTCTTAAAAAATAAATGAAATCTTTTTCACTTGTTTGTGATAAAAGTTGGCCTTTTTCAAACTTATAAGCAAAAAAATTATTGCTTGTATTTAATATTTTTGGAACAAAAGGTTTTAATAATCTTGATCTTTTTTTTAGTCTTATGACTTTTGATTTATCTTTGATATATTTTATTACTTTATTATTTTTATTTATAAAAATATATTCATCAACTTTTCGTAAAGTATTATCTTTAAAATATTCTAATGTTTTAAGATAATTTGATTTAGTACCCGTATCATACCAAGTAAATTTTTTTATTTTAGTATTTTTAAGTATATTTTTTAAACCATTTGAGACTTGAAGCTCATTTTGTATTAAAGTTTGATTACTTTCTAAATCCTCCCAAAATATTTTATAATCTTTTATACCCATTAGACCGATGAATGCATTGAATTTTTTTTTCTTTTTATTTATTTGATTTTTATTTTTTCTGTCAAATAAATTTAGTTCACTTTTGTTTTTTTCTATTATTAAAAATCTTTCAGTTTCATTTACTATAGATGTGCCAATCCAATTGAAAGATGGTTTAAAGGGTTTTTCTTTTGTTAAAGTATCACAAGCTGAATAAATGAACGGGCACTGCAAATGCTTTTTACATTGCTTTAATGTATATCCTGGTCCTGAGCCTGATCCATTAAAATTTTTTATTGTAACAAATTTTATATTTCTTTCTGGATGATAAAGTTTTATAAATTCCTTTACTAATAAACTTTGGTATCCAATAGCAATAATGATCTCTATATTTTTAGGAAATTTATTAATTATTTTCGAAATAATAGCTTCTTTGTTAATTGGTAGTAAGCTCTTATTTATTTGATTGGCTCCTAACCTTCTGCCCAATCCTGCTGCAGATATGATTAATTTGTAATTCATAATCTAAACTAAAATTGCAAACCATATCTATTTTTACCTGTGCTCATTTTTAATTTTTCCATGTTTTCTATTTGTGTCATCTTGAACTCTGAAAACGTCGTCTAACTCGATTGTTGAGCTTTCCATCATTAGCAAATTAGTTTTAGCCTCTACTCTGTGTAAATAAAAAGGTTTTATATGAAAAACAACACCTTTTTTTAACTTCTTTTTTTTTATATTTTTTTTAATTTTATTTATCTCTTTTTCACTCAATCCTTTTTTAATAAAATCTTTAAAATTTATTTTCTTTAGTGAATAGTGAAGAATACCTTTGCCTGATAAAATATAATTAGTTTCTTCTTTCTTTTTGTGAAATTGGAGAGATGATTTTTTACCCTTTTTTAAATAAATTTCTTTTAGCGCATATTTAAAACTTGGTTTTCCAGGTGCAATCCATTTTTCATAGCCCCATGGTTTATTTACAACTTTAACATTGTTTTTTTGGTTAATTTCTATTTTCATAAAGAAATTAGTTTATATTCTTAATTGAATTTTTCGCAATAGCTAATATATTTTCGTTTTATATTCAATCTAATATTTAAATCTGTATATATTTTAAATTGTTCATATGATTGCAAGTAACTTATTTCAATACCTGGAATAAAATCTATTTTATTTTTCTTACAAAATTTAATCAGATTGGTTTGAGTAGGTTTTGCAACACAATCAATTACAAAACTTGTTTGTTTTAAATTTTTTAATTTAAATAGGTTTTTTTTTTTTACATGATTCATACCGATAGGAGTACAATTAATTAATAATGTATTATCAAAATTAATATTATTTATTGAAGAAAATTTAACATAGTCAAACTGTTTGCCATTTTTTTTAATTTTTCTATTTACAATAGTTATTTTTATTTTTTTTTTACTAAAATAATATTTGAACACATTTGCCATTCCACCATTCCCCAAAATAAGTATTTTTTTATTTTTTAAATTAATTTTGCTGAGAATTTTCGACACAGCTATATAGTCTGTATTAAATCCAATAAGCTTATTATTTTTATTTAATATGGTATTTATTGAATTAATTTGTTTAGCTGTTTTATCTATTTTGTCTAAATATTTAATAATTTTTATCTTATGTGGCATTGAGACACTGCATCCTTTAATATTAAATTCTTTAATAAATGTTATAACTTTATCTAGTGTCACTTTTTTTTTTACTTTCATTGGCATATATAAATAATTAATTTTTAATTTTTTATACAAAGTGTTATGAAAAAAAGCACCCAAGTTACTTGGCGAGGAGGATATTGAAATACACAATCTAGTTTTGTTATTAATCATATCATTTAGATTTGTTATTATAATTCTAATAGTATACTCAAAAATAATTAATTATAATTAATTTATAATTCATTAGTCTTAAATATGAAAAAAATTTATTATTTGTTAGGTTTCGTTTTATTATTATTTTTACTAATTTTAATAAGATTGGGAACAGTTAAAACAGACAAAGTGGGACTAGATAGATTACATGATATAGTACCAAAAAGAGTTAAATCTCAAATATTTTTATTAAGAAGTAAGCTATTTGAAGGAAAAAAAATTTTTGTAAAAAGCTTTGATGTTGATGGAGTAGAGCACAAATTTTTTAAATATTATCTCAATGAAGAAAATAAAGAAGTTTCAAAAAATAAACCAACAGGATTTTTGCAACAATTCGAAAAACAGATAATTTTTGTCACAGGAAGGGGTAATTTTTATTTGTTCGATATTAAAGATTTAAATAAAAAAAAAATCTCTTTAAAAAAAATAAATAATAATTTTCTTAAATTAATTAATTATGACAAAAATTTTTTAGCAAAAGGACCTTTGGGGATTCGTGATGTAAAAATAAATAATAATAAGATTTTTGTTTCTTATCAAAAAAAAATATCTGAAAATTGTTATAATTTAGCTATTGCAGAAAGTGATTTAAAACTGAATATCACTGAGTTGAAATTTAGTGATTTTTTTTCTTATGACGAATGCTCTTTAAAAAAAAATGAGAGAGCTTGGGCTGTATTAAGTGGTGGTAGGATAGTTTTTAAAGATAATCACATCTTTTACACCATAGGAGAGATGGCGATTAAAAATATATCACAAGAAAGAAATTCCTATTTCGGAAAAATAATTAAGATTGATTTAAATGACCCAAAATCACCAGAGATTATTGCAAAAGGCCTTAGAAATTCACAAGGTTTATTTTATGATTTAGATAAAGATTTAATTTTAATAACAGATCACGCAGAAGTTGGAGGAGATGAAATAAACATATTTAAAAAATCGAATGAGATTACTAACTTTGGTTGGCCATTAGCATCATATGGGAAACCATATGGTTATAAAAAAATTAATTATCTTAAATCCCATAAAGATAATGGTTTTAAAGAACCTGCGTTTTATTTTAAAGAAGAAAGAATAGGAATTAGTCAGATCATTGGTTATAAAATGAATAATGATAAATTAAGATACCTCTTAACGACAATGAGAGCAAAATCAATTTATTTTTTGAACTTTTTAGATAATGAAAAAATAGAAATTAATAAAAAAATATATCTTGGCGAAAGAATTAGAGATATTATAAAAATTAATGATGAAAATATGTATATAATGACAATGGAAACATCACCTGCAATTGGTTTAATTAAATTTTAAAAAATATTAAGGTTTGAAAAAAATAAATCAAATAATACGTAAGGCTGATATAGGATTAGTAGTTTTAAGTTCTCAAGCATATAAAGAATTATGGCCTATTTTTTTCAAAAGTTGGAATAAATATTTTAAAAATATAAAGATTAAAAAATATGTCATTTCTGCAGAAGAAAATTATTTTAATAATAAATATGACTTTCAAGTAGTTTCTGGTGACAAAATGACAATAAATTCTTCTTGGTCTTTAAGAATAAAAAAAGGTTTGAAAAAGATAAAACATAAAAATCTTTTCTTTACTACAGAGGACATGATTTTTTATAAATCAGGAAATTTTCATTTAATTAAAGAATTTTTTGAATTTTATAAAATTAATTCACCTAAATATTTAAGATCTTCTCCTATACCACCTGTTTTAAATAATAGAACAAGTCATAAATTCGTAAATGAACCAAGCTGGGCTCTTCATCAAATAACACTACAGCCAGCTTTAATTAATAGAAATTTTTTAATTAAAAATTTAAATAATAAAGAAAATTCTAGGGATTTTGAGGAGAGAATATCTTATATTAATAGAAATAATAAAAAAATTTTTTCGTCAAAAATTGAAATTTTACCGTATAAAGAAATTGTAATAGGGGGCAAGATAATCAGAGACGGATATTCATTTTTTAAAAATTTAAAATTGCAATATCCAAAAAAAATTAAGCAGATGTCAATATATGAGGATCTAAAATTTAAAGTTTTTAAAGAATTTAAATTTTGGATATTTTATAAATTACCTATTAATCTAATTAAATTTTTGATAATCAATGATATTGTTGGATATAAAAAAAAATTTGTAAAAAAATAATGAAATTAGCTGATAAAAATAAACATGACATTACAACAGTATTGGGAAAAAATGTTCACGAAATAGTAAGAAAATATTCAAATAAAAAAAAATATGATGAATATAGGGAGCTTTACGAAAGAGCTAGAAATTTAGAAACAGTACCAAATTATCCTATTCAAATTGATTTTGAATTAAATTATTCTTGTAATTTTAGCTGCTCAATGTGCACCTGGTCAGCAGAGAATTCTAAAGGTAGAGGTAAAACTACATGGTTTAACTTCAAAGCATTTAAAGAAATTATTGATGACGGAGTTCCCAAGGGACTAAAAGCAATAAGGCTTAATTATATTAATGAACCACTGATCAGAAAAGATATAATTGATTTTATTAGTTATGCAAAAAAAAAGGGTGTTTTAGATATTTACCTTAGTACAAATGGTTCATTATTAACACCAAAAATATCCAAAGAGCTTATTTCTAGTGGATTAACAAGACTTCAGGTTTCAATCGATGCATTTACAAAAAATACTTTTGATAAAATAAGACAAGGAGGGGATTTTTCAAAAGTAGTTAAAAACACAGAAAATTTTATCAAATTAAGAGAATCTTTGAATTCAGAATTACCAACTTTAAGAGTAAATTTTGTTAGAACTCCAATAAATAAAGATGAATTAGAAAAATTCATTAATTTCTGGGAAGATAAAGTGGACTGTATAGGAATTCAAAACCTAGTTGATATTATGAAAGTAGATAATAAAAAAAAACTCGAACAAAAAGATTTTCATTGTAATCAACCATTTTATCATCTTACAGTTAGGTATGATGGATCCTTACTGCCATGCTGTACATTTTTTTCAGCAAAACTACCTTTGTCAAAATTAAAAGTTAAAGCGCCTGTTGAATTTTCAAAATCAAAAAATCTCCATAACTTAAAAGATAATCTTCAAAACAGAACTATAGATGAGACATGGATAAGTGATGAAATAAATTTGTTAAGAAATATTCATAAAAGTGGAGAATACTTTAAAAATGATATTTGCAAAGAGTGTGTTTTATCTACGTCAAATATTGATGACTCAATTTAATTTCTTAAAAATTTCAATTTTTTTATTTTTTGCTTCATTAACTTTACACCAAATAGTAGTTTTAGAGGTTATTAGAAATATTACAGTAAGAATTTCGGAAGTTTCATTTTTAATATTAATAATTATTTTTATTATTGATACTCTAAAAAAGAAAATATCTATTTACCAATCAAAATTAGATTATATTTTATTATTATTTATTTTTTTAAGTTTTATACATATTATTTTTTTTCCTAATAAATCAACATTAATTGGGTTAATTATTTTTATTTATTCATATTTAATATATGTAATTTTCAAAAACTATTTTCAAAATTTTGGGTTAAAATTTATTGAAAATACACTTATAGTTTGTGCTGTTTTTGCAGGCTTCACTTCAATTTTAGGCTGGGTTTTGATTCAATTAGGGATAAATACTAATTTAGTTTTAACCTATGATTATCCAATTTCTATAGGAGAACAAGGAAGGTCTAGGGGATTATTCGAAACACCAAACTCTTTATTTATTTTTTTAGTTTGGCCAGCTCTTCTAGCCCTTCAAAGATTAAAAGATAACTACAGTATTTTTAATTTAACTATTTTCTTAATTATTTTTTTTGGTTGTTTTTTCACTATTTCAAAATCAAATGTGATTTTAATTTCTTTAATAATTATGTTTTTGTCTAATTACTTAAATAATAAAGGTTTAAAAAAAATATTTCATTTATCCTCAATATTTTTAATAATTACTTATTTTTTTTTATCTCATTTTCTAATATTAGACAAAAATTCAAAAAACTTTGAAAAGTACACTAGTACATGGTTTGTCTCTGAAACTTATCAGCCAATTTTGGAATTTAAAAGTTATGTTGTTATCCCCACTAATTACATAGAAACAAAAAAAAAAAATCTAGAGTTATTTTATAAAAATCCATTTTTAGGAAATGGCTTTAATAGTTATACTAACTTTGCTTCAGAGAAAGTACCACATGAAAAAGGAAAACCGCATTCGACTTATTTTGGTTATTTATCTGAATTTGGTATATTAGGTTTGCTTATTTTATTAATTTCTTTTTCTTATATTTTTAGAACAACTTTTAAAGAAAAAAAAAAATATTATTTTCTTTACCTTTTTGCATTATTCATTTTAATTGAAGCATTTAATTCTGATTTAATGACTTCTAGAATAATTTGGATTTTTTTTGCTTATACTGAATATATTAGTATAAATAATTTCATAAATAGAAATGAAGCTAAAAAAATACATCTATTTAGATAAAATAATAAATAAATTTCTTGTAAATATAATTTATTTTTTTTCTAAAAAAGAAAAAAAACAATCAACAGCTAGTATTGATGTAGAAAATATTATTATTGTGAAATTTTTAGGTATTGGATCAATTTCAAGATCAATCAATATGATTTTTCATTTAAAAAATAAATTTCCAAATTCAAAAATTACTTTTGTTACTTTTAGAGAAAATGAAAGCTTGATGAGAATTACTAATATAATTGATAATTATATACTAATTGATAAAAAAAATTTTTTTACTCTGTTCGTTGATTTTTTCAATTTTATTTTTAAAATTAAGAGTAAAAATTCTATTTTAATTGATCTTGAAGTTCATTCATATTTTGCAAAAATTTTTTGTTTATTGATTAATTCAAATTTAAAACTTGGTTTTTATACTAATACTAGAGACCAATTTTATGATAAAAATTTTATTTTTGAAGACAATGTTTTTATAGAAGATAACTATTTTAAAATATTAAAATATTTAAACTATAATCCAAAAAATAATGTCGATACATTTTCATTGTTAGATTTAAAAGATTCAAGCAATAGTTTAAAACAAAAACTTAAAGAAATTAACATTTCAGAAAATGATAAATTTTTTTTAATTAATATAAATGCATCTGAATTATGTGAAGAGAGGAAATGGGACGCAAGCAACTTTATGAGTTTAATTAAAAATCTTTTAGAAATCAATTTTAAAATCTTGTTAATAGGATCACCTGCGGAAAAAAAATATATCGACTCACTTTTAAAAAATTTTAAATATCCTTCTGATAAATTATTTAATATGGCTGGTAGAACAAGCATAGGGGAACTTTTTTATATTTTAAAATATTATAAAAACGTTTTTGTTACTTGTGATACTGGCCCATTACATTTAGCTAATATTTCAAAGTGTGCCACAGTATCTCTATGGGGACCAGGTACACCAAAGTCATACGCTGAATACTATGAAAATCACAAAATTATATATAAGAGTGTTCACTGTTCACCTTGTATTTATATCTATACCAATGCACCATGTAATGGAAAAAATATATGTATGCAAGATATCTCGGTAAAAGAGGTATTAAACGAATGTATTAATTTGATTGAAAAGATTTAATATAAAATAAAATGACAGAAAATTATTTAAACATAATCAATAATATTCAAAAAAAAAAAATCCTGTGCATTGGGGATATAATTTTAGATCATTATATTAATAATGAATTAATTAAAATTTCTGAAGAAGATCCAGTAAATGTAATTAAAAGATCTAAAGACAGTTTTAAATTAGGAGGTGTAGGAAATGTTGCACTTAATTTGAAAAATTTTGGTATTGATTTAGATCTAATTACACTTGGATCAAAAGATGCTAAATTTAATATTATAAAAAAACTTTTAAATGAAAATCATATAAATTCTAAAATTTTTTATTTTAAAAATTCAAAGACTACAATTAAAGAAAGGCAATACGTAAACAATTATCATCTACTTAGGACAGATGATGAAAAATATTTTGAAAATAAAAAAAACTACACAAATATAATTATAAATTATATCAACAAAAAAACTAAATTAAAAAACTATGATGCAATTTTAGTCTCAGATTATGGTAAGGGTTTAATTTCAAAATTATTTTTTTCAAAATTATCTAGAATAGCTAAAAAAAATAAAATAAAAATATTTGTAGATCCAAAATCAAATGATCTAAATAAATATTCAGGCTCTTTTTGTATTAAGCCAAATAAAAGAGAAATGAATTTATTTTTAGAAAAATTTGGATTTAAAACTTCTGACCTACTAATCAAAAATAAAATAAATAAAATTAAAGATGCATTAAATAAGACTAATATTAGTAATTTTATAATTACAAGATCAAATCAAAGTACAATTTATTTTAAAAATGATAAACAAATAAAAGTAACTACTTCAAGGGTAAATGAACTTAATGTAGTTAACACCACTGGTGCAGGAGACACATTTTTCTCTGTTTTTGTATGTTTTTATTTAGTTACAAATAAATTTAAAACCTCAATTTCTATAGCAAATTTATTTTCAGAATTTGCAGTTAAAAAATTTGGAACTTATGCACCTAGTCTTTATGATTTAATTTTTTATGTATTAAAAATTAAAAAATTTGATGTTGTTAAGGATAGCAAAACTTTAAAAAAACTTATAACTGAAATAAAAAAAGATAATAATATTAAAATAGGATTTACCAATGGATGTTTCGATATTTTGCATTCAGGGCATATTAAACTCTTTAAAGAAGCTAGAGATAAATGTGATCTATTGATAGTTGGATTAAATAACGATCTATCTGTAAAAAAAAACAAGGGCATAGAACGTCCATTTAATAAAATGAGTAGCAGATTGGATGTGTTAGAAGCTATAAGATATATAGATTTAATTTGTGTTTTTGAGGATAAAACACCACTTAATCTTATCAAAGTTATTAAACCAGATATACTTTTCAAAGGAAGTGATTATAAAAATAAAGAAATTGTTGGTACAAATGTAGTAAAAAAAAATAATGGAAAAGTAAGGCTAATAGGTATAAAAAAAAATTTTAGTTCTTCTAACTATATAAAGAAATTAAAAAAATGATTTTTTTTGTTAATCCTCATCTAATCACTGAAGTTGGTGACCCTCATACAGGAATTCCAATAATGCCTATAATGATGGCATACGCATATTCATCTGCTAAGAAAAACAATATAGAGGTGCAAGCAGTAGATTGTATTGGTGAGGATCCTAACTATATGAGGCTTGGTAAAAATGGGTTTTCGGCTCAAGGTTTACATGAGGATATTGTTGTTAACAAACCTATAAAAGAGCCAAAATTAATTGCAGTATACAGTCGTACAATTGCAAGTTTTATATCGCAACAAATTTTAATTAGAAAACTAAAAGAAAAATTTAAAAATTCAAAAATAGTTGTTATAGAAAATACACAAGCAGTAACTAGCTATAGTATTTCCTCTACAAAAGATCTTTTATTTAAAGAGGGTGCGGACTTTGTTCTTCAAGGAGATCCTGACTCTGAAATATCAAATGTTTATAGAGCAGTTGAAAATGAGTATAATTGGAGGGAAATTCCTGGATTGTGGAATAGAGAATTTCCAGATCATGAGCCTAAATGGAATTTTGGAGTAAAGAATTTAGACGACCTACCACCCCCAGATTGGGAGTCAATAAGATACCAAGGTTATTGGGAGCTACGTTATGCTCACGCGCCAGCTCCAGAACCATTTTTAGCTGTTATGACATCAAGAGGATGTCCTTATGATTGTGCATTTTGTAGTGTACCAGCATTATCAAAAAGAAGATGGAGATATCATTCTCCAGAATACACAGTCAATGAAATGCTATCCAAGCAAAAAAAATATGGAATTAACGATTTTCAATGGGAGGATTTGAATCCAACCACATCTAATAAAAGAATGGACGCTATTGCAGATATAATATTAAAAAATAATTATAAAATTAATTGGAGAACAGCATCAGGAACAAAGATAGAGACCATGAAAGAAAAAACATTAGTAAAAATAATTAAGTCTGGCTGTAAATTTTTGTCATTCTCACCAGAATCTGGTTCTCCAGAACATGTAAAAAAAAGAATGACAAAACCGTTTAATCATGAACATGCTGCAAATTTAGCAAAAGTAATTGTAAAACATAAAGTGCCAGTTCAAGCCTGTTTTGTTTCTGGATTTCCAGGTGAAACTAAAGAAGATAAAAGATTAAATGAAAATTATATTAAAAGACTATCTAAAATTGGAGTAGATGAAATTTTGGTAATGATAGCAAACCCCTATCCTGGTTCAAAATTAGCAAAGCAATATCCAGAAACTATTGAAAATAGAAAACCTCATGAACTAACTCAAGCTTCAAGACAAAGACAGAACTCTAAACCTTTAATTAGATACAGAAATTATCTTTATTTTATATTTTTTCTTCAAAAGTTAATTTACCATCCAACTTATTTTTTTAAATTTTTTTGGAATACGATTACAAGAAAATTTGAAACCAAAGCCAATCAAGTGGCTTACAGATTAGTTTGGTGGAATTTGGTGAAATTTTACTCTATTTTAAAAAGAAGATATTTGAATGAAACATGGAATAAAATAATTTTAAATAAATCAAAAGATGAAATGTCCAATATGTAACTGTGAAACAGGTGTTAAAATTCAAAATGTTAGAAGCTATTATTCTGAAAATAATTTTCAAATAAGAAAATGTCAGAATTGTGAACTATCTTATACGGACACAACAGGAAAAGAGCATGAAATAAATAATATTTATAAAAATATTTATGATTATTCAGTTCATGATTGTACAAAAAATGAAAAGTTGTGGAGAATTAAAAATACTTTTTCTAAAATTTCAAAAAAGTTAAATTTAGACTCAAACAGTTTTGTACTTGATATTGGATGTATGCAAGGTTTTTTTTTAGATTATTTAAAAAATAAATACTTATGTAAAGTACTAGGAATTGAGACAGAAGACTATTATTTAAAACAAAATGATCAATTAAATATAATTAAATCTGATCTAATAGAATTTTCGCAGAATGAAAATAATTTTAATAAATTTGACCTTATTATAATGTCTCATGCCTTTGAACATTTTTCTGATCCAATTAAAGTTCTTGATTGTATAAAAAAAATCCTAAAGAAAAATGGTAAATGTTTAATTATAGTTCCAAATATTGACTCAAATCTCTCAAAACTTACTAAAAGCTCATGGGGTTGGCTTCAACCAGCAGCTCATTTTTTTCATTATTCGAAAAAAAGTTTGTCTAAGATTTTTAATAAATCCAAGTTAAGACATTATTTAGTAAGTGAAAATGGAGGAGATTCTTTGTTGTTAGCTCTTACAGTCATAAATACATTAAGATTTAATCACAAAACTTTAGGCAATAATAAAAGAAGTTATTTAAGAAATATATTTATATCCATTTTTTCTATGGTATTTAAATATATCTACTACTTTGGAAATGATGAAATTGTTTACCTTATTGAAAAAAAATGACAGCATTTAAAGTATTTAATAGTGTTTATATAAAAAAAAAACCTCTTAGTTTAGTGCATTTTTTAACTAATAGATGTAACGCGCGCTGTTCATTTTGCTTCATAGATTTTGATAATCCTCTCACTTTTAAAAACGAGTTAAGTTTAGAGGAAATTGAAAAAATTACTTTAAAATTGCCCAAGTCACTAATTAACATTAATTTTACAGGTGGCGAGCCCTTTGCTCATAAACATATTAATAAAGTTGCAGAGATGTATTTTAAAAATACAAATATTAATTCAATTTTCATAACTTCAAACGGAAGTCTTCCTGATAGGATGATAAGTTTTTGTAAAGAAATAACTAATAAATTTCCTAACAAAAAAATATTTTTTTCTTTATCAATAGATTCCTTTGAAGAAGAACATAATAAAATAAGAAAAGTAAAAAACATATTTAAGAATTGTATAAATGTTTTTCATGAACTAAAAAAAATAAGTAAATTAATACAAACTAATATTGCTATCACGGTCTCTCATGAAAATTATAATAAAGTTGATGATTTGTATGATTTTTTAAAAGAGAAACATAAAGTCAATGCATTTTCAGCCATATTGGCTAGAGAGGAGGGTGTATACAAAATACCCAATGATGCAAAAAAGCAAATTCAAAAAGCATATTATAATTTAACTAAAAAAATTAATAATGATTTAAAAAAAAATAATGATTTATATTGATACAAAAATTCACTTCAGGCAAAGGTAATGAACCAAAAAAATAAAATTGTTTATGAACAAATATATAATACGAGTATTAAAAATGAGTTTATTTCTAACTGTTATGCTGGGAGTTTATTTGGCGTGATTCAGGCCAATGGAGATGTTTCACCGTGCGAAATACTTGATGAAAATTTTGGAAACTTGAGAGAATACGAATATGATTTTATGAAACTCTGGCAGAAAAAATCAAGAAATGAGTTCTGTAAAAAAATTAAAGATAACAAATGTTTTTGTACTTATGAATGTGCATGGACATTTAATGTTTTAGGGAATAAGAAATATCATTTTGATCTTTTAAAAGGTATTACAAAAAGATAAATGTATCATGATATTACAATAATAATTCCTACTATTGACTCGAATAGATATTTAATTCAGTGTGTTACTTACATAAAAAAAATATCAAATTTAATAAAAATCATAATTATTTCTGACAAAAAAATAACAGAAAAAAAAATACTTAAACATAAATTTTTAAAAATAATTTATTCAAAAAAAAAATTAACAATATCTAGAAAGAGAAATATTGCAGTTCACAAAGCTAAAACAAAATTTATTGGGTTTATTGATAGCGATGCATATCCGCACAAAAATTGGATTAATAATAGTATAAAAATACTAAATAAAAATAAAAATATTTTTTTAGTTGGTGGCCCTAACATTTCACCACCAAAACAAAATTTTTTTAAAAATCTGGTCTCAGATGTTCAGAAAAGTTTTTTAATATCTGGAAAATGGGCATTTCAAAAAAGATCTAGTAGATCAAGATTTACAGAAAATTTATACTCATGCAACATGATAACAAAGAAAAAATATTATTTATCTGTCAATGGAATGGATGAAGCATTGATAGCAGGTGAGGACTTTGATTTTTGCCAAAGGATAAGAAAATTAAAAAAAAAAGTTTATTATAATAAGAACTCAGTTGTGTATCATCATGATAGAAATTTAAAAAATTTTATTACCCAAAAAATTGTAAGAGGTTACACGATAGTTGATCAAATAAAAAAAAAATCTTTTGTTTTTAAAAATAATGTTAGTCATTTTATTTTTTATCAAATGATTCCTTTATACTTTTTTATTTTTAATTTATTTTGTGTAGCATATTTTTTTGCAGAATTTAAAAATTTCTATATTTCAAATTTAATTTTAATTATTTATTCATCATATTTATTTTTATTATTAATATCCTCAAAATACTCAAAAAAAAATTTTCTAAAATTTCCTTTAGTTTTATGTCTAATTTATCTTGGAAATTTATTAATTGGTCTTGGATCTTTTATCTCAATTTTTGGATTTAAAAATATTACAAACTTTTATAAAAATACTTAGCTTTATTTAAGTTGATATTATGATTAAAAACTTTTAATTAAACTAATGAAAAATATAATTGTTATTACAGGTGGAGCTGGTTTTATCGGATCGAATTTAATTGAATATTTTTTAAAAAAAACAAAATATAAAATTATTAGTATTGACAATTATTCAACTGGTAAAAATAAAAACCATTTAAGTAATGTTAGGATAGTTTACTATAAAGCAAATACTAAACAAATTTCTAAAATTTTAAATCCATATAAAAAAAAAATTATATCTATTTTTCATTTTGGTGAGTTTGCAAGAATTTATCAAAGTTTTAAGAAAATGGATGAATGTATAGATTCAAATACAATAGGTTCAAATGAAGTTTTTAATTTTTGCTTAAAAAATAAAATTAAATTAATTTATTCTGCTACTTCTGCAAGTCTTGGCAATAATGGTGAAGATAAGAACTTGTCGCCATATGCTTTTACAAAATCAAGAAATTTAGAAATGCTAGAAAACTTAAAAAAATGGTATAATTTCAGATATGAAATTATTTATTTTTATAATGTATATGGACCTAGGCAAATCATGACTGGTGATATGGCTACGGTTATAGGTATCTTTGAGGAACAATATAAAAATAAAAAAAATTTAACAGTTGTAAAACCAGGATATCAGTCTAGAAGATTTACTCATGTTGAAGATACTGTGAAAGCTTGTTATTTAGCTTGGAAAAAAAATAAATGTCGACATTATAGTATTTTAAATAAAAAAAGTTATTCAATACTAGAAGTTGCCAAAATGTTTAACTCCAAGATTAAATTTATCCCATCTAGAATTGGCGAACGATATAAGTCTTCTTCAACCTCAAAGCATTTATCGAATAGGATTTATAAGTTATATGGTAAAATTTCACTAAAAAATTACATCAAATCTATTATAAATATTGAAAAAAATTAAATTTTCATTGTTTACAATAATTATTAATTAGATATAAGTCTTTCGCCGGTGATTATTGCGTAGGTGTTATACCCGATCCCATCTCGAACTCGGAAGTCAAGCCCTGCAGCGCCGATGGTACTTTGTCTTAAGACATGGAAGAGTAGGTCATCGCCGGCTAAATGTTTTAGTATGAAAAT
>MDTA01048720.1_pt1 | contig 16274 bp, 17 predicted proteins | sample 811151 | NCBI WGS metagenome assembly MDTA01 (sample SAMN05326648, study PRJNA326480) | marine metagenome | isolation source: seawater | place: Indian Ocean: South | collected 2010 | reverse complement strand
ATGAAGCATTTCTAGGAGATGGAAGAATAATTAATTCTAAATTCTTAGATGGACTAACAACTCATGATGCAAAGAAAGAATCGATAAAGAAGCTTGTCAAAAAAAATAATGGAGAAGAAAAAACTAATTATAGATTAAGAGATTGGGGAATTTCCAGGCAACGATACTGGGGATGCCCGATTCCTATAATATATTGTGAGGAATGTGGAATTAACCCCGAAAAAAGATCCAACCTCCCTATAACTCTGCCAGAAGATGTGAGTTTTGATCATCCTGGAAATCCACTAGAAAAGCACAAAGAATGGAAAAACACGATCTGTCCAAAGTGTCAAAAACCTGCAAAAAGGGAAACTGATACTTTTGATACCTTTATGGACTCTTCTTGGTATTTTGCAAGATTTTGTGACCTTGATAATACACAACCAATAAATAAAAACGAGGCGAATTACTGGTTACCGGTTGATCAATATATTGGTGGAATTGAACACGCTATTTTGCACTTACTCTACTCTAGATTCTTTACCAGAGCTTTAAAAATAACCGGACATCTCGAAATTAAGGAACCTTTTGATGGAATGTTTACCCAGGGTATGGTCTGCCACGAAACATATTCTGACGAAAAAGGAAAATGGATAGAGCCAAGTTATGTAATCAAAGACGAAAATAATCAAGCATGTCACAAAGAAACTGGAGAGAAAATTATTGTTGGTGCTTCGGAAAAGATGTCAAAATCAAAAAAAAATATTGTTGATCCTGATGATATTATTAAAATGTATGGTGCAGACACAGCAAGGTGGTTTGTTCTTTCTGACTCGCCACCAGATAGGGATATATTTTGGACTGAAGCTGGTATTGAGTCATCGCATAGATTCATCAAGAAAATATGGAGAATAGTATTAGAGTACAAACAAATTATAGATAAAAAAATTACTAACAATGAGATACAACAAGAAAAATACAAAAAAATTATGAATAATAGCATAAGAGATATCTCAATTAATCTTGAAAACATTGCCTTTAATAAGGCGATAGCCAATCTTTATTCCCTGATAGGCGAACTATCAAAGTCAGAAATCAAAGAAAATATAGATAGTAAAATGGCATCAGAGGTATTAAGCCAGTTGATTATTATGTTGTCACCTTTCATACCTCATTTAGCTGAAGAGTCTTGGGCATATTGCGGATTTAAAGGATTAGTCTGCAAAGAAAAATGGCCAACCTTTTCTGAAAATCTGACAAAAGAGGATACCGTTACTGTAATTGTTCAAATAAATGGTAAAAAGAGAGGTGAATTAACTATACCACCAGAAACAAATCAAGAAAAAATAGTTGAGCAAGCTAAAAATATTAGCAAAATTAATAATGATTTGGGCAATAATAAAATCAAAAAAGTTATTTATGTTAAGGGAAGGATCTTAAATTTTGTCATATAAAAAATTTATATCATTAACTCTGCTAGTAATCCTTTTAAATGCATGTGGATTTAAACCATTATATAATTATGACTCTCTCGATGGATTTATTGTTAACACACCACAAGACAAGACAGAAAATTCCATGATTATATACCAGGGATTAAGAGAATCATTAAATGTATCAACTACTAAAAAAAATTACATAATAGATTTTTATGTTAATGAGCAATCAGAAGATATTGATATTAGAGAAGATGAGAAAGTTCTAAGAAAGAATTTAGCTGTATCTGTGGTTTTTACAATTAAAGAAAAGAATAGTGGAAAAGAAATATTTTCAGGTGAGTCTCTAATATCATCAGCATATAATAGAGTCGCAGAACCTTATTCAAATTATATAAGTGAGCAAGATACGAGAAGGAGAATACTTGGATCGGTTATTAGTGATATAAAAAGACAGCTGGCGCTTTTTAAAAGTAATAAAATAAATTAAATGAAAGGAAAGGTTCAGGATATAAAAGATATTATAGAAAGCCCAAAAACTAAACTTGGAATACTTTTATATGGTCCAAACGAGTACCAAGTTAATAAAAACTTTAACTTTATATACAACAAACTTAACTCAAATACCGAGTTTATAGAATCTAAGATCATAGACTCTGACATCATTCTTAACCAAAGCGAATTTTTTTTTAATGAAATTAATACATTTATGTTAGCTGAAGGTGTAAAAACAGTAAGAATAAACCTTTCAGATACGGATAAAGCGGGTTGTTTAGAAGACTATTTTAAAGAACCTACTAAAGATACATTTATTATCGTTAAATCTGGTAAATTAAGCCCAAGATCAAAATTGCGTAACTTGTTTGAGAAATCATCTGATTTTGTCAGCATTCCTTTTTATGAGAACACTATAAAAGATGCGAATAATTTTATAGAAAATTATGCTTCAAAAAATAATTTTTCAATTTCTAGTGAGGCCAAATATAAAGTTATCGTCTTCTCTGGACAAGATAGTAGTATTATTGAAACCAATCTTGAGCTAATAAACCTCTATATTTACGATAAAGAAGAAAAAAAAGTAGATACAGATATTGTAGAAAAAGTACTTTCATCAGATAAGCCTATTGAGATGAAAAATTTATGTAATTCTGTTGCACTGGGTAGTATAGATGATGCTTTTTTTTGTTTAAATAAACTAACTGCAAATGGAACAAACCCAATATTGATTGTGAATAGTTTATCAAGTTTCTTTCAGAGAATTTATACAACAATTTTAGCAATCAATTCTGGAAAAAATTTGAACCAAGCGATGAACGATTTAAAACCACCTATTTTTTTTAAAGAAAAGGATAATTTTATAAAACAGGTAAAGCTTTGGAGACTGCATAAGGTGGAAAGAGCGTTAGCTATACTCAATGAGGGTGAAACTGATATAAAAAAATCACCTGAACTTGCTCAAATCATCTCAAGCAATATTGTCTTGCGCTTGACAGCCGCGGCATTAAGGTAGTTAAGTTTTTAACTTTCTGATCAAATTATCAAATTGTTCTAAGTTACTATAAAAAATCTCTAATTTACCTTTCTCATTTTCACTGTAATTAATATTAATCTTTAGTCCTAAGATTTGAGTGATTTCTTTTTCTATAGATAAAATATTTGGATCTTTATCTTTATTAATATTTTTTCTTCCTTTTTTATTTTTAATATAAGAAATATATGCCTCAAGTTGTCTAACAGTCATATTTTTTTTGATAGCAATTTGTGCGATAGAATAGGATTCTTCAACGCCAATGAGGGCTCTTGCATGCCCAGCAGTTAATGTTTTGTTTTGCACAAACTCTCTAACTTTATGAGGGAGTTTTAATAATCGAATAATATTACTAATCTGAGGTCTTGATTTGCCTAATACATTAGAAAGTTCTTCATGAGTATAATTATATTCATCTTGAAGTTTTTTTATTCCTTCAGCTTCTTCAATGGGATTAAGATCTTCTCTTTGCATGTTTTCAATTAGTGCAATTTCTAAAGTTTCTTTCTCATCAATATCTCTTATAATTACAGGGACATTATGCAGTCCAGCTTTTTGAGAGGCCCTCCATCTTCTTTCACCAGCGATAATTTGATAATTTGATTTACTAATTTCTCTTACCAGTATTGGGAGAATTAAACCTTTCTGTTTTATAGACTGGCTAAGTTCATTTATTTTTTCTGTATCAAACAGCTTTCTTGGTTGATTTTTATTAGGATGCAAAAATTCAATTGGAATTTCATAAAGATTATCTTTGTCAAAATCTTTTGCAGTTACATTTTGATCTTGTGCTGATAATGAGACCTCAGCTTCTCCAATTAATGCAGCCAAACCTTTTCCTAAGCTTTTCTTTTTTATCATTTTATAATCCATCCCGATTTATTTAAAACCTCTCTAGCTAAATCTATATAAGCCATGCTTCCAGAACACTTATAGTCATATATTAACGCGGGTAAACCATGCGATGGGGCCTCTGAAAGCTTAATATTTCTTGGAATTATAGTGTTATAGACATCTGCGCCTAAATATGAGCGAACATCCTCTTCAACCTGGTTTGATAAGTTATTTCTACCATCAAACATAGTTATGATAACCCCTTCTAAGTTAAGGGAGTGGTTGACTGAGTTTTTAATATCATCAATAGTTTTCAAAATTTGACTCAGTCCTTCTAAAGCATAAAATTCAGCCTGCAAAGGAACTAATGCACCGTTTGATGCAACGAGTGCATTAATGGTTAAAAGACTCAATGAAGGGGGACAATCTATTAGGATATAATCGTAAAAATTTATATCTTTGAGAGCATTTTTTAACCGCATTATTCTATCATTATCATTTGATAGTTGGATATCTATTCCCAGGAGTTCATCACTTGATGGCATGAGGTCTAAATTTTTTATTTCAGTTTTTTTTAGAACATTTTTAGCATTTAAACCATTCATTAAAACATCATAAACGCCTTTTGTTCGTTCATCTTTTTTTAAACCCATACCTGTAGTCAAATTTCCTTGGGGATCCATATCTATCAAAAGGACATTTGCGCCACATGCAGCCATTGCCGTACCTAAATTAATTGTTGTTGTTGTTTTTCCAACCCCACCCTTTTGGTTTATTATTGAATAAGTTTTAATCATTATTTTTTATGAGAACATTTTTTAAAAAAAGAATTCTTGAGTCTTTATTTGTTAGGCTCTTAATAGCCTTAAACTCAAATGACCAAAATTTATTTGCTTCACTAATCTCTTCCTTCCATTTTTCACCTTTATGGAAAAGTGCGACTGAACCAGTTTGAAAAAATGGTAAACTTATTTTTATTAGTTTGTTTAGGCTTGAAACAGCCCTTGATACTAAAATGAATTTATTCTCATCTTTAGGGAGTTTTAAATTTTCAAATCGCAAATTATGAATTTTTAAGTCCAAGCCTAACAGTTTTGATGTATCGGATAAAAAGTTAGCTTTTTTTGTATTTGACTCAACAAGATGTCCATCTAGCTGACTATTAAGAATTTTAAGAACTAGGCCAGGAAAACCTGCACCTGATCCTATATCAATAAACCTGTTGAACCCCTCAGGCAGTGATTTGATTAACTGGGCGCTGTCAACAATATGTCTATTCCACAAATTTTTTGTTGAAGATTTGCTTATTAGATTGAACTTCATATTGTTTTTTAATACCTCATTTTTAAGGGTTACTAATTTATTTTTTTCTCTTAGTTGTGAAGAGAAAATCTCTAATGAATTCCTAGATTTCAGTTTTTGCCTCTGTTTTATTTAAGTGGGATAATATCAACCCGATTGCCGCCGGTGTAATACCATCAATTCTTTGAGCCTGTCCTATGGTTGAAGGTCTAACAATATTTAGTTTTTGTTTGTGCTCGTTTGATAACCCTTTTATGGAATTATAGTCCAAGTCAGTATCAATAAATTTTGCTTCTTCTTTTCTAAATGTCTCAATTTCTCGTTCTTGTCTTTGCAAGTAACGACCGTATGTTGCTTCTGCAGAAATTGTATCAATAAGTGTTTTATCGGCTGTTGCCAATTCTGGCCAAATTTTTTCTATGATATGATAATTAATATCGTGATAGCCTAATAAATCAAAAGCGGATCTTGCTTTACCATCAAAATTTACTCTTAAACCAAACTTGCTAGCTTCATTTGGTGTTATCTTGTTTTTGACCAATTTGCTTCTTAATGATTGGAGTTTATTCTTTTTCTTATTCCATGATGATCTTCTACATTCTGAAACAATACCAAGATTTACACCAATATCTGTTAAACGTTGATCGGCATTATCTGCCCTTAAACTTAATCGGTACTCAGAACGTGATGTAAACATTCGATATGGTTCGCTAACTCCTTTAGTAACTAAATCGTCTATAAGTACACCAATATAGCCATTTGCTCTATCAAACTTAAAGGGGTTGTGATTTAGCGAAGATCTGCCCGCATTTAAACCCGCCACCAGACCTTGGGCAGCTGCTTCTTCGTAACCCGTTGTTCCGTTTATCTGACCAGCAAGCCAAAGTCCTGGGAGTTTTTTGACCTCTAATGTATGGCTCAACTCTCTGGGATCAACATAATCATATTCAATGGCATACCCGAATTGTTGAATTTTTACATTTTCAAGACCGGGTATTGTTTTTAAAAACTTCTCCTGTATATCGCTGGGTAAAGATGTTGATATACCGTTTGGATATATAAGATCAGAATCAAGGCCCTCAGGCTCTAGAAATATTTGATGGCTATCTTTTTGTGAAAACCTTTCTACTTTATCCTCAATAGAAGGACAATAACGCGGCCCAACTCCTGAAATTAGACCAGAATACATTGCAGATTTTTTTATATTATCACGGATAATATCATGCGTTTTTTTTGTGGTTCTTGTAATAAAACAACTGATTTGTTTATTTTTGATTTGATCGTGCATATATGAAAAGGGCTCAGGCTTACTGTCACCATTTTGTTTCTCAAGGTTATTAAAATTTATTGAGCTTTTTAAAATCCTTGCAGGAGTACCGGTCTTTAGTCGAGCTAAATTTAGGTTTAGTTTTTTTAGCCTTTTTGATAGACCAATTACTGGAGGTTCGTTAATTCTACCTCCAGGTGTTGTATTTTTACCACAAAAAATTACTCCATTTAAGAAGGTTCCTGTTGTTAAGATTATTGAATGTGCAAAAAAACTTTTTTGATTTTTACACAAAACTCCACTGGCTTTACCGTTTTCAACCAATAAATCATCAACCATTCCCTCATAAAAGCTTAAATTTTTATAGTTAAACATCTCATTTTGCATATTGCGAAGATAAAGTGTTCTATCTATTTGGGCTCTTGGCCCTTGGACAGCGGGTCCTTTTCTTTTGTTCAACATCTTAAACTGAATTCCGGATAAATCAGATATTCTCCCCATTAACCCATCAAGCGCGTCAATTTCTCTTATTAGGTGTCCTTTTCCTATTCCTCCCATTGCGGGGTTACAAGACATAACACCAATTGTATTCAAAGAACCTGTAATTAGTAGGGTTTTTGCCCCCAACCTAGCAGAAGTTGTCGCAGCTTCGCAACCAGCATGCCCACCTCCTATTACTATTACATCATATTCGGTCATATAACTGTTGTATGGTTTTAAATTCGTTTAATCAAGAAAAATGTTTCATGTGAAACAAAGTGGGTCTATGTTTCATGTGAAACATTATTTTCCAATACAAAATTCATTAAAAATTATATCAAGTATATCATCATTTGTTGTTTTCATTGTTATGGCCTCGATCTCATTTATAGCTGCTTTAATATCCTCAGAGGCAAGTGAAATATCGAAATAATTAATGTCATCCAATCTTTTTAGACAATTAACAACATGGCTATATTCTCTTTCCGAAGTAACATGTGGTCCAACACTAGTGTTAACATTATTCAAAATTTTGTTCTCAAGTTTTTTCCATAATAAATCTAAGGATTTATTGTCTTTGAGAGATATTGTCAAATTGGGCTTTTCAGAGTGTTTTTTCTTTAAATCTGACTTATTTATGATTACAAGATTTTTTTTATTTTTTTCAACTTTTATCTTTCCAAATGGTTTTTTAAGGTTGTTTGACCCAATAAATATTTTAATATCAGCTGTTTTTGATATATTTAGTGCCCTTACATTTCCTTCAGTTTCAATATCATTTTTTGACTTTCTTAAACCGGCTGTATCATATATAGTAACTGGAATTCCTTTTATATCCAGTTTTTGATGAAGTATATCTCTCGTAGTACCTGCTTTTTTTGAAACAATAGCGATTTCTTTTTTAGATAAGTAGTTGATTAAAGTAGATTTTCCTGAGTTTGGTATCCCTAGTATTACAACTCTAATCCCATCTTTAATCCTATTATGCTTTTGAAATGTATTAGCATAGTCCTTAATTTCATTTTTTGTTTTTATAATTAATTTTTTTGTTTTTCTTATGAGATCTTTTGGTATTTCTTCATCCGCGAAATCAATGCTTGCTTCAACATAGGCAAGTGCTGACTTCATGCTGTGTAGCCACAATAAAAATTTTTCAGAATTTCCATTGATATAAGTGTTTATTGCTTGTTTACGCTGTTCTTCAGTTTCTGCTTGTATTAAGCTTGCTAGTCCCTCAACTTGTTTTAAATTAATTTTGCCATTCAAATATGCTTGTTTAGTAAATTCACCTGGTTTAGCATGTCTTAAACCCTCTATTTTTTCAAGTTCTCTTAAAACCGCATTAATTATTGCAATGCTTCCATGCAAATGGAATTCTGCTACAGCTTCACCAGTAAAGCTCTCATTATCCTTGAAGAACAAAACAATTGACTCATCAATTATCTCACCTGATGCAGTTTGAATTTTGCAAAGTGTAGCAACACGCGGTGACAATGTTTTTCCTGTTAAAAGTTTTATAGATTCAGCTGCTAACGGTCCTGAAACTCTTATTATTGCAACTCCTGATTGACCCTCAACAGTAGAAAGAGCGAAGATAGTCATTTATGTATTCATAGAGTCGTAAAAATCATCGTTAGTTTTAGTCTGAGATAACTTGTCTATTAAAAATTCTATAGCATCTGTTGTCCCCATTGGATCTAATATTCTTCTAAGGACATATATTTTTTGTAATTTCTCATTCTCTATAAGTAACTCTTCTTTTCTTGTGCCTGACTTCATGATATCAATTGCAGGATAAACTCTTTTATCTGCAATTTTACGGTCAAGAACGATTTCGCTATTACCTGTGCCTTTAAACTCTTCAAATATAACTTCATCCATTCGACTACCTGTATCAATTAAGGCGGTTGATATTATTGTTAATGATCCACCTTCTTCAATATTTCTTGCGGCTCCAAAAAACCTCTTAGGTCTCTGTAAGGCATTTGCATCCACACCACCTGTTAAAACCTTTCCAGAAGAAGGAACAACAGTATTAAACGCTCTACCAAGCCTAGTTATGGAGTCTAATAAAATTACAACATCTCTGCCATGTTCAACTAATCTTTTTGCCTTTTCCATAACCATTTCTGAAACTTGTACATGCCTACTTGCAGGTTCATCAAAGGTAGATGAGACAACTTCTCCGTCAACAGATCTTTGCATATCTGTCACTTCTTCAGGTCTCTCATCAATTAATAACACAATAAGATAGCACTCAGGCTGATTTTTTGTAATTGAGTTTGCTATATTCTGTAGCAGCACAGTTTTACCTGTTCTAGGCGGTGAGACTATAAGTGCTCTTTGACCCTTACCTAATGGAGAAACGATGTCTATTACCCTATCTGATAAATCTTTTTTATCCTTTTCAACAACCTCCATTATTAGTGAGCTATCTGGATAAAGTGGTGTTAAATTATCAAAATGAACCTTAGTTCTAGCTTTTTGAGGCTCTTCAAAATTTATACTATTAACTTTAACAAGAGCAAAGTACCTTTCACCTTCTTTTGGTCCACGTATGTAACCCTCAACAGTATCACCTGTGCGTAGAGAAAATTTTCTTATTTGTGCAGGGCTAACATATATATCATCAGGACCCGGTAAATAATTCGCATCTGGAGATCTTAAAAAACCAAAACCATCCTGCAAGATTTCAATTACGCCTTCGCCGATAATCTCTACATTAACTTCAGCTAGTTGCTTTAGTATTGCGAACAATAATTCCTGTTTTCTTAGAGAACTCGAGTTCTCAACACCGTTTTCTTTAGCAAAATTTATTAAATCACTTGCTGTCTTTGTTTTTAATTCTTGAAGCTTTAATTCTTTCATATTATTTCCTAAGTCTTAGATTTAGATGATTGCAATAATAATATTATTATAAGTAGTAGATGTAGTAGTATTTGAAATTATGGTGATTAACATTATACCAACAATGTTGTTAAGAAACCACTAAAATTAATGAAAATTCCACCATTTTGTTGATAAAATTAATATTTTTCAATTTAATCAATAACTTATTTAAATTATAATGCTGTTAATTATGTTAATAACTGTTGGCAAAAACATCTATCAACTTTATTAATGGAATAATGCCATTTATTTATTATTATGTTAGTAAATATAGAATATTATGAATAAGCTAGCTAATATATATTTTGTGAACATATTATTAAATTTATTCCACAAGTAACTAACAAATTTTACATGAAGAAAAAACTAATAATACATTTAATTTCGGACTCCACAGGTGAAACGTTAAGGTCGGTCGGCGCTGCTGCTGCAGCACAATTTAACCTAGAGTATGAGGAAAATGTCTATCCTTTAATTAGAAGCAAAAAAAACCTTGAAAGAGTTTACAAAAAAATTATCAAGAAGCCCGGAATAGTTTTATGTACCCTTGTCGATGATGAAATGAGCAACATGCTGGAGCAGTTTTGTCTAGAAAATGGAATCGCTTATATGCCTTTTATGAGTAATATCGTTTCTCTCATTGAAAGAGAGACAAAAACAAAAGCTATTAAAAAACCCGGTGGCCAGCATGAATTAAATGATGAATATTTTAAGAGAATTGAGGCCCTTAATTTCACTCTAGATCATGATGACGGTCAAAACTTAGAAACAATTACTGATGCTGATATTATTTTAGTGGGTGTGAGCAGAACTTCAAAAACCCCAACATGTATTTATCTAGCAAACCAAGGTATTAAAGCAGCGAATATACCACTCGTCCCAAACCACGAATTACCAGATTTAGCAACGGAAAAACCAATCACTATTATTGCCTTAATAACAACACCACAAAATCTAGTTGAAGTAAGAAAGAAAAGAGCGATTGAGCTTGGTCTCGACCCTAAAACTGATGATTATACTAATATCAATAGTGTTACCCAAGAAATTGACGAAGCGAAAAGAATTTTTAACAATATGGCTTGGCCCACTATTGATACAACTCGACGATCTGTTGAAGAAACTGCAGCAGCCATAATGAACATACGAGCACAAAAATGAACATTATTTTAGGATCGAGCTCTCAATCAAGAAAAAAAATTCTTATTAATGCAGGTCTAAATTTTAAGGTTAGAAAACCCAAAATTAATGAGGAGGCCCAAAAAAAATTATACAAAAAAAGTAAATCAGGCTTACCTATGTATTTAGCAGAAAAAAAGGCTTTATCCATTAAAGCTAGTGAAGAAGATCTTGTAATCGGTGCTGACCAAATATTACTAATACAAGGCACTCTCTTCAATAAAGCCAGATCACTAGCTGAAGCAAAAAAACACCTTAAAAGATTATCAAATAAAACACACAAATTAATTTCCGGAACGGTTATTGCAAAAAATAATAAAATTGTATGGAAGCATAGATCGGAAGCAAGAATGTCAATGCACAAACTCTCTGAAAAAGATATTGATGATTATTTATCTGCTACAGGAAAAAAAATTTTGAATTGTGTTGGCGCATATAATATCGAAGGTTTTGGCTCAAATCTTTTCAAAAAGATTGATGGAGATTTTTTTTCTATAGTTGGTTTACCACTTATTGATTTGCTCAACGCATTAAGAAAACTAAGCAAGGGTTAAATGATTAAAGCGGCGGTTATAGGTAATCCAATTAAACACAGCAGATCCCCATTAATACACAATCATTGGTTAAATAAATGCAAGATTAAAGGTGTATACGAACCAATTTATGCAGAAAATGAAAAAGAATTTATTAATTTGGTTAAACACCTAGTTTCTGAAGGCTATAGTGGTTTTAATGTTACTATCCCATTTAAAAAAATAGCAAATGAGATGGTTGATATTAAGATCAATAATAATCAGAGTTTCGTTCATGATGAACTAATGGCAATTAATACAATAAAAATAATTGATGATAAATTAATAGGGTACAATACTGACTTCTTTGGTTTTTTTTCCGACCTAAATGAAAAGATTGGTAGCTTTAAACATATTAATAATATAATTATCCTTGGTGCTGGCGGCACATCTAGATCAATTGCTTTTGGTCTAAGTAGAAATCTTGAGGGCAATAAACAATTAATTATACTTAATCGATCTAAAAAAAATGCCACCGAACTAGGCAAGGCAATTACAAAGAGTAATTCCTCATTAAAAATATCTACAGGAGGGCTAGACGAAATCGAAAAACACATTAGCAATTGTGATTTGATTATAAACACGACTTCAATGGGTATGGAGGGGGTTAATAGTAAAACAAACATTAATCTAACGAATACAAAAACTGATCTATTTGTTTATGATGTAATTTACACCCCCCTTCAAACAAACCTTTTAAAAGAGGCAAAAAGACATAATCTAAGATTTTCAAATGGTTTAGGCATGCTAATAAACCAAGCTGCACCAGGTTTTTGTTACTTTTTTGATTATGACAACCATGAAACTTTAATAGGTGATAGAGATTTAATAAATGACCTTGAAAAGAATATAGGTATTTAAATGATAACAATTGGTTTAACTGGTTCAATAGGTATGGGTAAGACAGAAACAAGCAAAATTTTCCTATCTTATGGTATACCTGTTTATGATGCTGACAAAGCGGTCCATAATTTGTATGGCCCTAATAAAAAAGGATCACTTGCTATTAAAAATATCTTTCCCAATTGTATAAATGAAGATGGCTCTGTTAATAGAGAAATTTTAAGTAAAGAGGTTTTAGACAATAAAGAAAAAATTAAATCTTTAGAACAAATAATTCATCCGCTTGTAGCAGAGGATAGAAAAATTTTCTTTTATGAAAATCGTAATGCAAAAATAATTATTTTAGATGTACCATTACTTTTTGAAACTGGAGGACAAAAAGATGTTGATTACATCATTGTTGTTGACGCTCCCGATACCGTCCAAAAAGAAAGGGTGATGGCAAGACCCAATATGACCGAAGAAAAATTTCATAAGATCATATCGCAACAAATACCAAACCATGTTAAAAAACAAAAGGCTGATTTTATTATTGATACCTCAGTAAGTATTAATCACGCAAAAACGCAAGTAAAAAACATAATTGAGAAAATTAATAAACGATGAGAGAAATAGTCTTAGATACTGAAACCACTGGCCTAAGTCCTCAAAATGGAGATAGAGTAGTTGAAATTGGTTGTGTTGAGCTTATAAATCATATTGCAACTGGAAAAACTTATCAAACCTATCTAAATCCTCAAAAACCTATGGAACAGAGTGCTGAGGAAGTTCACGGACTTTCCAATGAGTTTCTCAGAGATCAACCTCTTTTTGAAGAAATCTTTAGAGATTTTCTTGATTTTATTTCCGATAGCCCTTTAGTAATACACAATGCAGATTTTGATATTGGTTTTTTAAATAGTGAACTTAAAAGAGTAAGCCAAATTGAACTTAAAATTGATAATGCAATTGATACACTTAAAATTGCGAGACAAAAATTCCCAGGGGCACAAAATAGTTTAGATGCTCTTTGTCGAAGGTTTAATATTACTAACTATGATCGCGAATATCACGGAGCATTACTTGACTCCCAAATGCTGGCAGACGTATATCTTGAGTTGCTAGGTGGAAAAGAACCTAATTTAAATCTCGACAGTATCGATATTACAAAAAAGTCAGATCTTGGTTCCTTTGAAACAGCTAATGTTGGCACTATAAAAATATTATCTTATGGAGTGAACGAAAAAGAGCAAAAAAATCACAGCAAATTTATTAAAAATCATGGAAACAAAACCATTTGGAGTCAAACTGGAAAAACTCAATAACCCTTTTCTCTAAGTTTATTAATTAAATAATTAATCATTGCCTTTAAAATATATTTGCGTGTTACCGGAATTAAAAAAATTAGCCCTATTAAGTCTGTTATTATTCCGGGAACAATAAAGAAAAAACCACTTATTAAAAGGCCAACTCCCTCAACAAGTTCTGGTATTGCTTTTTGTCCTGATAATAATTTTTTTTGCAGATTAAAAATAAGGCCGAATCCCTGCATTCTAATGTGAATTATACCCAATATTGCTGTACCAAAAACTAAAAATAATGTTCCCCAAAAGCCAATTATAGATCCTAATTTTATAAGTATCCAGATTTCAAATATTGGTAAAACAATAAAAATTAGTGATAAAATATATACCATTTAAATTTTCCATTTAATTATTAAACATTATAGTATAATGCTCATTCATTTAGGAGTATTTTTATGGGTAATCCATTTGATCCATTAAACTTGATTTTATTTCTTATTGCCGTTGTTGGTTTTATTAGATTGAGGATGATACTTGGTCGTAGGACAGGCAACGAAGATCCAATAAAGCAAAATAAATATTCTCGAAATATAGCTAAAGACATTGAAAACTTGGTTGAAGTTAAGCAAAAATCCACTCCCAAGACTAAAGATGAAAGCATATTTTTTTTACAAAGTACTTTTCCTGGGTTTAGTGAAAAAAGTTTTCTTGAAGGAGCAAGCAATGCTTACGAGATGATTTTAAAAAATTATGCTGATGGTAATTTAAACGCTATAAAAGAAATTATTAGTAAAGAGGTTTATGAAGGTTTCAGTGTTGCTGTCAAAGAGAGAAATAATAAAAATACAAAACTTGTAAATGAATTAATTGCTTTTGATAAAGCAGATATAATTAACATCGAAATTGAAAAAAAAGAGGCTCTAATTACCGTGGAGTTTTTTTCAAGAATTATTACTTATGTTACAAATGCTGACAACGAAGTTTTAGAGGGTAACAAGGACAACCCAATATCAATTATCGATCAATGGACTTTTGAAAAGGCTTTGAGAGATAAATCTCCTTCTTGGAAATTAGTATCGACGCAATCTCAAGATTAAAATGAAAAAATTGTCTGAAAAAGATATTCTTAAATGGCTCCAGTCAGATATAAAGCATGATTTCATTAAATCTAATGACACACTAAAAAAAAAATTTTTTCCTAAACCAGGTAATTTATCTGATCATATAATTAAAAAAATTTTAAAAGGTAAAATAAAAATCGATAGTGAAATTGATTTACATGGTATGGATAGATATGAGGCTAGAGAGTCGATTAACAGCTTTATCTATAGAAGTGTCATAAATGGTCATAGGTATATCAATATAATCACCGGAAAAGGCACAGGTGTATTAAGGAAAACACTTGAAGAATGTTTAGATGATAAAAATGTATATAAGTATGTTATTAACTTTTCTAACGCACATAGAAAACAAGGTGGGGAGGGAGCATTTATTTTGCATTTGCGTAAAAAAGAAACTATAGGATAAAGTGTAAGAAATAAAAATGAGTAAAAGAATCGCAAAAATACAAAGGGACACCAAAGAAACACAAATTTCTTGTGAGGTAAATATTGATGGTATTGGTAAGTCAGATGTTGAGACAGGTATAGGTTTTCTCGATCATATGCTTGATAGTTTTTCGCGTCATTCTCTAATAGATTTAAAATTAAATGCTAAGGGTGATTTACATGTTGATCAGCATCATACTGTTGAGGATACTGGAATTGTGATTGGCCTTGCAATAGCAGATGCTCTCGGAGACTTCTCAGGTATAAGAAGATTCGGCAATATTCACATGCCAATGGATGAAACTTTAACAAGAGTATCAGTTGATGTTTCTAAAAGACCTCACCTTGAGTGGTCAGTGAATTTTTCAAAACCGCTCTTGGGTGAAATGGACACAGAACTTTTTCATGAATGGTTTGCGGCTTTTGCACAAAACCTTGGTGCAACAATTCATTTAGATAATATTTATGGTGAAAATAATCATCATATAGCCGAGTCGTGTTTTAAAGGTCTTGCAAGATGCTTAAGAGAAGCTCTATCTATTGACCCCAGAGAAGGCGACAGAGTTCCATCGAGCAAAGGAAGCCTCGGAAACTAATAATGACGGACATTGATATTGCAATAATAGATTATGAATGTGGCAACATTCATTCTGCTAGGAAAGCATTCGAATTAGGATTATCAGAATTAGAAATTTCTGGAAAAGTGACAGTTACAAATGATATTAAAACTATCTCTAAGTCAGATAAACTAGTATTGCCCGGAGTTGGCGCTTTCAATGAATGCTATAAAAAATTAATGTCAATCGAAGGTTTAAGTGAGTGTATAATTAATAAAGTTTTTAAGCAAAATGTACCGATACTTGGTATATGTGTTGGTCTTCAATTAATGGCAGATAGAGGTTTCGAAAATTTAGAGACTAAGGGCTTAGGATGGATTTCAGGTCAAGTTAAAAACTTATGTCCAAAAGATAAAAAATTAAAGATACCACATATGGGTTGGAATGAAGTTTATTTCAAGAAAGATAATAATAAGTTCTATGATTTGAGTGGAGAAAATTTTTATTTTGTTCATTCTTATTATTTTGATGCTGGCGATAAAGATAACATTTTAGGTTTAACAAATTACGATCAACCTTTT
>MDTA01171912.1_pt1 | contig 16276 bp, 14 predicted proteins | sample 811151 | NCBI WGS metagenome assembly MDTA01 (sample SAMN05326648, study PRJNA326480) | marine metagenome | isolation source: seawater | place: Indian Ocean: South | collected 2010 | reverse complement strand
TGTTGATGCCCACCCAGCAAGGCGTCCCATCGGCACCGGGAACTTCCGCCTGCTCCCAGGTCCAGGCCAGCTTGCGCTTGGGGGAGGGGGCGTAGCGCAGCCTTACCTTGCCACCCGGATGTAGGACGCCAGTCATGGGGCCGGTATTGGCGCAGTGGGCCGTCACCACGGTCCCGTCTTCGAGTTCAATGTCCGCCAGAAAGCGCTTGTAGCGCTTGATCAGCACTCCCTCCGTCAAGGGTTCAAACGAGAGCAGCTGGGTGACGGTCATTGGGGCGGGCTGGCTGCCGCCATCGTGCCTTGTGCGTGCACCGAGAATCTCCGCATGTAATGGAGGAGGTCTGCGGGCGTCGATGGCGAGATCTCTCAAGCGCATTGCCCTGGTGGTCACGTTCGGCACCCTTCTGAGCAAAGGGGGTGGGTTGATTCGCCAACTGGTGATCGCTGCTGCCTTTGGCGTTGGTGCGGCTTATGACGCCTACAACTATGCCTACGTGCTGCCCGGATTCCTGTTGATTCTCCTTGGAGGCATCAATGGGCCTTTCCACAGCGCCATGGTCAGCGTGCTGAGCCGTCGCCCTCGGGAAGAGGGAGCCCATATCCTTGCCGCGCTTAACACCACGGTGAGTGCCCTATTGCTCGCGGTGACGGCGGTTCTGGTGCTGGCGGCAGATCCGCTGATCACGCTTGTGGGACCTGGACTGTCACCCGAGCTGCATGGCATTGCCGTGGAGCAGTTGAAGGTGATGGCTCCGATGGCTTTGCTGGCCGGCTTGATCGGCCTCGGGTTTGGATCTTTAAACGCTGCAGATGAATTCTGGATTCCTGCCATTTCTCCTTTGATGTCGAGCCTCGCTCTCATCGTCGGGGTAGGTCTGCTCTGGTGGCAGCTGGGTGCCTCGATCGCCGAACCCATGCATGCGCTTTGGGGTGGAGTGGTGTTGGCATTGGCCACCCTTGTGGGTGCACTGTTGCAGTGGTTGCTGCAGCTGCCGGCGCTGGCCCGACAGGGCTTGGCTCGTCTGCGCCTGGAGTGGGACTGGCGTCATCCCGGTGTCCGCGAAGTCTGGCGCGTGATGGGTCCGGCAACCCTCTCGTCGGGGATGCTTCAGATCAACGTCTTTACGGATTTGTTTTTTGCGTCGGGAATCATCGGCGCAGCAGCAGGACTCGGCTACGCGAATCTCCTGGTCCAGACCCCCCTGGGCTTGATCTCCAATGCCTTGCTGGTACCGCTTTTGCCGACGTTTTCGCGCCTGACGGCTTTAGAGGATCGTCCTCAGCTGATTGCCAGAATTCGTCAAGGGGTGATGTTGTCAACAGCTTCAATGCTGCCCCTCGGAGCATTGTTTCTGGCGCTGGCGGCGCCAATCGTGGCGTTGGTCTATGAGCGTGGCGCCTTCGACCAGCAAGCGGTGCAGCTGGTGACTGGGTTGCTGATGGCCTATGGCATCGGCATGCCGGCTTATCTCGGTCGGGATGTGCTCGTGCGAGTGTTTTATGCCCTGGGTGATGCGACAACACCCTTTCGTCTTTCCGTGGCGGGGATAGGTCTGAATGTGCTCTTTGACTGGGCTCTGGTGGGCGGCCCAACGCCTTGGGGGTCGCAGCTGCCTATCAATCTTGGGGCGCCAGGTCTTGTGTTGGCCACCGTTTTAATCAATCTGCTCACCTGTGTGGTGCTGTTGCTGGCGCTTCAGGTGCGTCTCGGTGGGCTGCCGCTCAGGGAATGGGGCTTGGACACGATCAAGCTGATTCTGGCTGCGATCGGGGCTGGTCTTCTCGCTTGGATACTCAGTGTTGGCCTCGCATGGCCGGAGGATCTGATCGGACGTGGTCTCCAGGTGGGTTTATCCGGGAGCTTGGGGCTGCTGCTCTTCGTCGGTTTTGGTCAGGCTCTGGCCGTTCCGGAAGTGAGCCAGATCAGTGGCGGTTTGCGACGCAGACTCATTCGTCGCTGAGCCGCACCGCCCGTTCCTCGCGCACGTGGATCGGTAGTTCGAGGTGTTGGCGTCCAATCACTTGCGGACCTTCTACAGAGAGAATCCGCGCCTCGATTCCGAATTCGCGGAAGGCAGTATCGATCTCCTGAATTAAGGCTTTTTCCACCTGCGCTTCGGGATCGACAACTTTTCCAATCAGCCGTTCACCCAGCCGACCAATTCTCTGGCGCACCACCTCTCTGGCGTTGGTGACCTCGATGATGAGCACGAGAACTCCAGGTACCTAGAAACTTTATCGGCAGTGGTCCTCAAGAATCTGCTCGAATTCGCAAAGTTGAGAGGACGGCAACAGGCGTGCCAGGGGCAGACGGCTGCTGCCACCTCCAATCGGAACCTGGACGGCTTCAAGAGCACGCCTTGCACAGACGGCGGCGCCCTGGTCGAGGAAGGCGCTGCATTCAATGGCAAGGCTTTCGGCAAGCCCAGCGTCACCCAGATACAGATGCCAGCCCGCCACCTGTAAATACAGACGGTCGCCCAGGGCAGCGGTGAGGTCCTGCAGATCAGCAGCGTCCAGGGTCATAGCGATGGCGAGGTTGCCGTCATGTTGCTCTCAGGATGCGGAGCTGTCCGCATCTCCGCTTGGACGCAATCGCAGAACAATGACCAGATGGGTCATCAGTCCGGCGAGCCAGAGCTCGCTGAACAGGTCGAGATGATCCCAGGGGTGGCGCATTTGCTGGATAAACCACAGCCCACTGTTCAACGCTGCGAACACCATGGCGTGTAGGACGAAATTCACCACTCGGTTGAAGTGGCGATAAGTGGGATCGGCCGGGTCAGCGGGGCCGTACCAGCGGATGGGCATGGGGATGGGCCATTGCAGTGAAGTGATTGTGGCGTGGGGATGGACCCCAGTTGACGAAGGGCACCTCCGTGGGGTCAGATGGTGTCACGCCGGCGCTTGTAGCTCAGCGGATTAGAGCATCTGACTACGGATCAGAGGGTCGGGAGTTCGAATCTCTCCAGGCGCGCTTTGAAACTGCCTTTTGGCAGTTTTTTTTTGACTTTTTCGACAGACAGAGCCTGTTGCCTACGATTCAAGCAACGCAACGTTGCAAGGCATGACGGATTTCGCTTCAGCCCCGATCAATGCATCCTTGGCCGCCAAGGATCCGGCCATCGCAGGCCTGATCGATCAGGAGCAGAGGCGGCAGGAAACCCACCTTGAGCTGATCGCTTCTGAAAATTTTGCTTCCCGCGCTGTGATGGAAGCTCAGGGTTCCGTACTCACCAATAAGTATGCCGAAGGTCTGCCCAGCAAGCGGTACTACGGCGGTTGCGAGCACGTTGATGCCATCGAAGAGTTGGCGATCGGGCGAGCGAAAGAGCTCTTTGGTGCTGCCTGGGCCAATGTGCAGCCCCACAGTGGTGCACAGGCCAATTTCGCGGTGTTCCTGGCTCTGTTGCAGCCGGGCGACACGATCATGGGCCTCGATCTCTCCCATGGTGGTCACCTCACCCACGGCTCACCGGTCAACGTCAGTGGCAAGTGGTTCAACGTTGTCCAGTACGGCGTCGACAGGGACTCCCAGCGCCTCGACATGGAGGCGATCCGCCAGCTCGCGCTAAAGCACAAGCCAAAGCTGATTGTCTGCGGATACTCCGCTTATCCCCGCATCATCGATTTCGCCGCCTTCCGTGCCATCGCTGATGAGGTCGGTGCCTATTTGCTGGCCGACATGGCACACATCGCCGGTCTGGTAGCGGCTGGTGTGCATCCCAGCCCCGTGCCCCACTGCGATGTGGTCACGACCACCACGCACAAAACGCTCCGGGGGCCTCGCGGAGGTTTGATCCTCTGCCGCGATGCCGAATTCGCCAAGAAGTTTGACAAGGCTGTATTCCCCGGCAGCCAAGGTGGCCCTCTTGAGCATGTGATTGCAGCCAAAGCCGTTGCCTTCGGTGAGGCTCTGCAGCCGGCGTTCAAGCACTACAGCCAGCAGGTGGTCGCTAATGCCTCTGCTCTTGCGGACCGTCTGGTGGCCCGCGGCATCGATGTGGTGAGCGGTGGCACTGACAACCATGTGGTGCTGCTCGACCTGCGAGGCATCGGCATGACTGGCAAAGTTGCCGATCTCCTGGTCAGTGATGTGCACATCACGGCCAACAAGAACACTGTGCCCTTCGACCCTGAATCCCCCTTCGTAACCAGCGGTCTACGCCTCGGCACCGCCGCGTTGACAACGCGTGGTTTCGATGTCGAGGCCTTCCGGGAAGTGGCCGATGTGATTGCTGATCGCCTGCTTAACCCTGAGGATGATGCGATTCAGAGCCGTTGCTTGGAGCGGGTGGCAAGCCTCTGCAGCCGTTTTCCTCTGTACGCCACGGCAGCTGAGCCAGCGCTTGTCTGACTGGACCACGGCCCCTTGGATCCCTTCCAAGGAGCTGCCTAGGATTGCCTCAACACGGTCCGTAACGGGCTGACACCTCCGGAGTTTGGCGTGACTCTCGCGAGCACTCCCCTCGCAGTCGCCATTGGGATCTTCGTCGTTTCGGCGATGATCACCATGGTGATTGCGCCGGTGGTGCGACGGCTCGGATTGCGCCATGGATTCACCGATACGCCTGATCCTCGCAAGCAGCACAGTGTTCCCATGGTGCGTCTTGGTGGAGTGGCCATGGTGCTGGGGTTTTGTTTGGCCCTGGGATTGACCTGGCTGTTTGGTGGATTCGGACTGCTGTCGCCAGCCCGCGATCAATTGATCTGGACGACGCTCGCGGGTTCGCTCTGTTTTTTTGTGATCGGCCTGGCTGACGATCTCTTTTCGCTCTCGCCATGGCCTCGGCTTGCCGGTCAAGTGGCTGTGGCTGTGGTGGTTTGGTCGCAGGGGGTTCAGATCGGCGCTATCGATCTTCCCTGGTTGTCGAGCAGCGCAGAGGCGGTGGTGCTGCCTGACATGATCAGTCTCCTGGCCACGGTGATCTGGCTTGTTGGCATTACCAACGCCATCAACTGGCTGGATGGGTTGGATGGACTTGCCGCTGGAGTTGCAGGCATCGCGGCCATTGGCCTCGTCTCGGTGAGCTTCTCTCTGCATCAAGTTGCCGCAGCTTTTCTCGCTGCTGCGCTCGCCGGATCCTGCTTGGGCTTTCTCCGGCATAACTTCAATCCCGCCCGCATCTTTATGGGAGATGGGGGGTCTTATTTCCTTGGTTTCAGCCTGGCTGCCATCAGCATCGTGGGCCCAGCTAAAGGGCTCACCACTGTCAGTCTGCTGCTGCCGCTGCTGATCCTCTCTCTGCCACTGGCCGACATGTCGGCCGTAATCATGGGTCGGCTTCGCTCAGGCCGGTCTCCTTTTTATCCCGATCGCCGCCATCTCCATCACCGGCTGCTGAGGGCGGGCTTCAGTCATCGCCGCACCGTTTTGCTGATCTATGTGTTCACCCAGTGGCTGGCAGCCATCGCGATGGTGGTGGCCAACGTGGAAATGCGTTTTCTCTGGCTCGGTTTGGCTACTGCGATTTTGGTCGGAACCGTGGTGGTGATTCAGCGTCAACGGAGCAATGATCGCGACCCTGAAGCGGAGCTCTCAGCGAGCGATTCATCAGTTCCAGAGGATTGTTCCCAGTCCTGCTGTTCCGACCCTCATGGCTGAGACCTCGCAGCCCTCCGGTGTGGAAATCCTCTGCATCGGCACGGAGCTTCTGCTGGGCAACATCCTTAATGGCAACGCCCGCTGGCTGGCTGAAGAACTGTCGGCTCTTGGTCTGCCGCATTACCGGCAGACCGTGATCGGTGATAACCGAGAGCGCTTGATCGATCAGGTTCAAGACATCGCTGGACGCTCTCGGGTGTTGATCACCACCGGTGGCTTGGGCCCCACTCCGGATGACCTCACCACTGAAGCGATCGCCGCGGCGTTCTCAACGCCCCTGGAGGAGCGGCCGGAGGTCTGGGCCGATATCACCGCGAAATCACGCAGTCGTGGTCGAGAGCCCAGTGCTGAGACCCGCCGTCAGGCCTTGTTGCCTCGTGGAGCTGAGGTGCTGCCCAATCCCACCGGAACCGCTGCAGGAATGATCTGGTCACCTGTTGAAGGATTCACGCTGCTCACCTTCCCTGGTGTCCCGAGCGAGATGCGGGCGATGTGGCAACAGACAGCAGCGCCTTGGTTCCGTCAGTCCGGACTGTCCCATGGCGCTTACGTCAGCCGCATGCTTCGGTTCTGGGGGATTGGCGAATCGGCGCTGGCTGCGCAGGTCGGCGATCTGCTCGATCAGTCCAATCCAACGGTGGCACCGTATGCAGGCCGCGGAGAGGTGAAACTGCGCATTACGGCACAGGCTGCGTCTCAAGCCGAGGCGCAACGTTTGGTGATGGCCACGGAAGACGATCTGCGCCGACGCACCGGCCACCTCTGTTTCGGGGTTGATGATCAATCGTTGGCCACCGTGGTGCTTGAGCACTTGCGTCGACGCGGTCAAACTTTGTCAGTGGCCGAGTCCTGCACCGGTGGGGGGTTGGGTGCTGAGCTCACCGCTGTGCCTGGATCGTCGGATGTGCTTCTGGGCGGGGTGATTGCCTACTCCAATGCCATCAAGAACAAGGTGCTGGGTGTGCCGGAAGCTTTGCTTGAGCAGGTTGGCGCCGTCAGTGATCCCGTTGCTGAGGCCATGGCGGAGGGCGTTCGACGCCTGACAGGCAGTGACTGGTCTCTGGCCATCACAGGGATTGCAGGCCCAGGTGGTGGAACCGAGTCCAAACCGGTGGGTTTGGTGCATCTCGCGGTTGCAGGCCCGGACGGATGTGAGAGTCATCCCATCCGGCTCGGATCCAGCCGCGGTCGTGACTGGATCCGCATGGTCAGTTCCGGTGAGGCGCTCAACCGGCTGCGGCTGCAGCTGATGGCCACCGGATCCTGACGGCTGGCCATCTAGGGTTGGCTGTTCACAGCTGACCTGGAATGAGCAGCGGAACCCTCTACGACAAGGTCTGGGATCTGCATCGTGTCGCAGATCTGCCTGGCGGTGCCACACAGCTGTTCATCGGTTTGCACCTGATTCATGAGGTAACCAGCCCCCAGGCTTTTGCCGCTCTCGACGAGAAAGGTCTGCCGGTGCGCTGTCCTGAGCGCACGGTGGCCACCGTCGACCACATCGTTCCCACCCTCAGCCAGGCTCGGCCATTCGCGGATCCTCTTGCAGAGGAAATGCTCAGCACCTTGGAGCGGAATTGCCAACGGCATGGCATCACACTCAACGGCCTCGGTAGTGGTCGCCAAGGGATCGTGCATGTGATTGCTCCCGAGCTTGGCCTGACCCAGCCAGGAATGACCGTGGCTTGCGGTGACTCCCACACCTCCACCCATGGCGCCTTCGGGGCGATTGCCTTTGGGATCGGCACCAGCCAGGTGAGAGATGTGCTCGCTAGCCAGAGCCTGACGATGAACAAGCTCAAGGTGCGCCGAATCTGGGTGGAGAACCGTCTAAGCGAGGGTGTGTTCGCCAAGGATCTGATCCTCCACATCATCCGCACTCTTGGGGTGAAGGCAGGGGTTGGTTATGCCTATGAATTCGCGGGACCCGCGATTGAGGCCCTGTCGATGGAGGAGCGCATGACCCTCTGCAACATGGCCATTGAAGGAGGTGCGCGCTGTGGCTATGTGAATCCCGACCAGGTCACGTTCGACTATCTCAAGGGCCGCGCTGAGGCGCCTGCTGAGGAGATTTGGGATCGTGCAGTGACCTGGTGGCGCTCGCTCGCTTCCGATTCGAATGCCTGCTTTGACGACGAGATCCGTTTCGACGCTGGCACCATTGCGCCCACGGTGACCTGGGGGATCACCCCCGGCCAGGGCATTGGTGTGGATGAGTGTGTTCCGGTCTCCGACGAGCTCGAAGTTGCTGATCGCCCCATCGCTGAAGAGGCTTATCGCTACATGGACCTCGCCCCCGGTCAGCCCATCGAGGGTGTTCCGGTGGACGTGTGCTTCATCGGCAGCTGCACCAATGGACGACTCAGTGATCTGCAGGCTGCAGCCGCTGTGGCCCGCGGTCGCCATGTGGCGCATGGCATCAAGGCGTTTGTGGTGCCTGGCTCAGAACAGGTGGCCCAGGCTGCGGTTGCTGAGGGATTGGATCAGGTGTTCCGTGAAGCCGGTTTCGAGTGGCGGGAACCAGGCTGCTCCATGTGTCTTGCCATGAACCCCGATCGGCTGGAGGGTCGTCAAATTAGTGCCAGCTCCAGCAACCGCAACTTCAAAGGACGTCAGGGTTCTCCCAGCGGTCGCACGTTGCTGATGAGTCCGGCCATGGTTGCTGCCGCTGCGATCGCAGGCCGAGTCAGCGATGTGCGTCAGCTGAACTGAGCCCAGCGCTGTCCAAATCCCATCGTTTTTTCAATCCCGTTTTTTCGATCCCGTTGTCTGTTTCATTCATGACTGAAACCAGTGCCTTCCCCCAGGGTCAGATTTTGCGGGTGTCAGGCCGTGGATTGGTGCTACGGGGTGATGACATCGATACCGACCGGATCATTCCGGCCCGTTTTCTGAAATGCGTGAGCTTTGACGCACTTGGTGAGCAGGCGTTTGCGGATGACCGCACGGAGCTCGCCGGCGACCACCCCTTTGATCAAGAAGCGCATCAAGGTGCCTCGATCCTTGTGGTGAACGACAACTTTGGTTGTGGCTCCAGCCGTGAGCATGCTCCTCAGGCCTTGATGCGTTGGGGCATCCGAGCCGTGATCGGTGTGAGCTTTGCTGAAATTTTCTATGGAAACTGCCTGGCACTGGGCATTCCCTGCGCCACTGCTGGTGTGGAGGATATCCGCAAGCTTCAGGATGCTGTGGAGTCTGATCCGGCAGCTGAGTGGACTCTTGATTTGGAATCACTGACGGTCAGTGATGGGACAACGACGCAAGCAATGGCTTTGGCCGGTGGTGCCCTCGACATGCTGCGCAGCGGTCAATGGGATGCCACCGGGCAGTTACTTGCCAGGGATTTGGAGCTCAGCCGCACCATGGCAGCGCTGCCCTACCTGCATGGCTTCTGATTTCACGGCCGATCGTTGAGTGATTGTCTATGACTGAGATAGAGGCTCCTTAGCCATGACTCAGTTCAGCTTTGTTTCTTTGGCCGCTGCTGTGCTGGTGAACGGTCTTTCTCCTGTTCAACTGCGTGCCGGAACGGTCGAGCCCCTGCTGGTTGAGCCCTATGGATCGCCTCAGGAGCGCTTGATTCAGTCCGGTGCTTGTGCGGGCTGTGATCTTCGTGGTGCTCCTCTGGCAGGCGCGCATCTCATTGGTGCTGATCTGCGCGACGCCGATCTCCGCGGAGCCGATCTGCGAGAAGCCAATCTTGAAGGCGCTGATCTCAGCGGAGCCCGCCTTAAGGGGGCTGATCTACAGGGCGCAAGCCTGAGCAATGCCGATCTGTCCGGAACAGATCTTCGACAGGCTGATCTAAGAGGGGCCGTGGTGATCAATGCCTATGCACCTGATGTGCGCACGGAGGGGATGCGTTTTGCAGGAGCTGACCTCACCGGCAGTCATCTGATTTATGGAGGTGGCACGGATTGATGCCCTCAGGCATCAGAACGGTCGCTCCTCGAGTTCATTAGGCAGATTTCTGGGTGTGTAAGGAATGAAGGGTCGTCCAGTTCCTGTGAAGTTGAAATCATTCAGGCGAAAGCGGAAGCCGCCGATGCCTTCGTAGGGATTGAAGTAGAACCCAAGGTCGTAGCTGCGCCGTTGCCAGCGCAGTTCAATGTTGGAGTTGATCACGTTGCCGTAGAACTCCGAGCCAGGGTCGATGTTGACTCCCACGCCTGCATTCAGCAGCAATGGACCGGCAATTTGTTGTGTAATGCCGATGCCGAGGGTGGCGAGATCCACCGGCTGATCGAACTTGAAGGGGCTTTCGCCCTGCTTGAGGGTGCCGCCCCCTGAAACGGAGAGCTGGGTGTAGTCGAAGAATGGCTTGCTGAAGGTGCCCAGAGTCAGGGTCGGTCCACCGGTCAGGCTGATGGTGCCCTGGCTTCTTCCGTCACCGAAGGCCGCCATGGTGGTGTTGATATTGGTGCGGAAGGTGAGGCCAGGAACGATCGCCACCGGTGAGTAGCGATAGGCCGCTTCCGGTGTAAGTGCGGCAGGCCGTCCCCGCCAGAGCGGGTAGCTGCTGTTCATCGATCCATAGAAATTGGCCCGCATGGTGTCGATGAGCGGATTGTCACTTTGGTTGGTGGCCGTGAAGCTTTCGGCCTGATAGTTGCCGACCCCGATACGCCAGATGTAGTCGTTGCTGAGCTTGCCCCAGTTCCAATTGCCTTTCTGCTCTCCGAACACACCAAGAGCGCTGTAAACGTCGGTTTCACCCAGCGAGCCGTTCCAGGTGCGATAGCGGTAGGCACTGAAGAGACGGGCTTCCACTGCTCCCAGAAGGGGAAGCTCCACAAACCGAGTCACATCGCCCCAGAACCGACTGCCATTCAAGAAATTGCTGGGATTGAGCGTGCTGATGTCGGCTTCTGCCGATGCCGACCAGCCCATGACCTCAGCACTCAGCTCAGCTTCCAGGCCAAACAGGTCACCGAGGCTGTTCGCCTGGGTCACTTTGCCGCTGTCGATGGATGTGCCTGGGGCCACGTAGCTGGAGTTGTCTCCTTCAATGGCTCGCTGCAGCAAGAATTGCGGTTCCAGCTCCAGGGTGACATCGCTGGAGAGTTCGATTGGACGGAGTAGTCGTCCGATATAGAAGCCACTGCGGTCTTCGTCATCGATGCCAAACACCCAGCGGTTCTCCACCTCTTCTTCTTGCTGGATGCGTTGCGTCCTCGAGACGGGGATCGGCAATCGTTCCTCGACGATCAGTCGGTTGCGTGCGCTCTGGATCAGGATGTCGCCATTTTCCACTTCCGTGGCAACCACGTCTTCGGCATCGATGCGTGTCTGTGCTGGCGTGAAGGGATCATTGGTGAACCCCATCCGATCGCTCGTCCAACCCTCAGGGGTGAGTTGCACGCGGGCGGCCTGAATGCGCCAGCGACTGATTTCACCCGTGACCAACTTTGTGTCTCCACGCTTTTTCAGTTGGGTGGGCTTCACACCGCCGTAGCGATTGGCCGCTAGCACCTCGCTGTTGCGGAGGTCGTCGGAACCTCCTTGGCTTTGTTCAATCACGAACCGTTGTTGCAACTGAATGCTGGTGATGCGTTGATCAAGGGCTGCGATGGCTTCGCTGCGCAGGCGTTCCTGTTCACGGGGTGACAAACGCGATTCGCGGGTTTGGGCGAGCGGTTCCGAAGCATCGGCTGTGGTCGCCCTGTGTGATTCCCGCACCGGGTTGCCAAGGGTCACATCCTCGAGCTGTTCGCTGAGCGTCTGTGGTGCCAGCCTCGACTCCCGATCGGGATCAGGACAGCCCAGCGGAGGCGGCACCTCCTTGCCGACCGAAGCTGGTTGGTCCTGACCCCAGCGGTATCGCACACCCACGAGGTAGGCGTTGCTGCCTTCCTTCACGCCGTTGTAGGTGCCAAAAGCTCCGGAGCGATGGTGGATGCGTCCCACCACTGAAAGCTGCTGTGAAACGGTGGCTTCGAGTTCGAAGCCGAGATAGTTGAGCAGTTGTGAGAAATTCTCTCGGTAGGTTTTTTCGTAGTTGCTGACGGAGGTGTTGTAGCTGATGCCTTCGACGAATCCAAAGCTCAGCCAAGGCTGCAGCCACAGGCGAGCGCCGATGCCCAGGATTCCTTCTCCAAAGATCTGTCCTGGGGTGTCAGCGTTGGGGACGTCCTGGTTGAACGGTCCACCCTGTTGCGGGTAGGCCTGGTGCCCAAAGAAATCCGCTTCGAGTTCCAGCTGCAGCGGCCCTGCCCGCCAGATGCGTTTCTGCAGGCTGACGCCAAGCAAATACTCCGGTCGCATCCTGCCGTTGAACAGAAACGTGTCGCCGAAATTCGAGTCGATCATCTGCCCGCCCCAGGCGGTGATGGCCCAGGGATGCGGATGCCAATCGGGAATCGATGGCAGCACAGCCGGGCAGGCCATGGAGTCGTTAGGCGCTGGAGTGACTTCAGGCTTGTCGGGTACCGCCCACTCCGTTGCCGGCATGGGTAGCTCGGCTTCCCAGAAGTTGGCACCGTCTCCCTGGGGACTGATGCGATTGGCCGTGCTGGATTCCAGCTCGATGTCGATCGATGTGGGGAAACCAAGCCCCGTGCTTTCGATGACCGGCAGCAGTGTGTTGGGATCCCGGCTGGGGTTCTGAGATCGACCCCCTCCCGGGCTCACGGAATCGCCCCGGTTGGTGTCGCCTGGCCCCGGATTGTTGGGGAATGGGTTGAAATCAGCTGCCGCTGAGTCGAGGTCGAGAATGCCGTAGACGTCCTCCATGGCGCCGTTGCGGTGCACCAGGCTGAACCGCAATGTGCTCGCTTGGAAATATTGAACGCCTTTGCGATAGCGAACGCTGCCTCGGGCAAAAAGGCTGTTGAAGTCACTGTCGAACTCCAGCCGATCAGCCTGTAAAACGCCGCCATTCAGCAGCAGACGCACATTGCCTTCAGCGATGAACAGCTGTCGCCTCACGTCGTAACTCTGACGATCGGCCTTCAGCCGTAATTCGAGGGGCGGCTGAGGAATGGCATCTGGATCGAGATCAGCTTGTGGAACTGATCTCGCCAAGGAAGCACTGTCTGCTGCGTTTCCAAGTCGAGTGACCTCACTCGAACGGCAGGGCGACCCCAGAACTGCAGCAACCGCCAGGAGGCCGGTGAGCGTGATCGAAGTCCGGGACGCTGACAAACCTGCGGCGCAGTGGCCGGTGATCCTCACATGGTCGCCAGCAGCAATGGGCTGGAGATGACCAGTGCGCGTCGTGACCCTTCAACACTGAGTTGAAGAGATCCGTCTTGGATCAGATCCGATCGAGAATCAATCTTCCAGATCTTTCCGACTGGGTGTTCGGCTGGGATCACTCGCCAGGAATCCGAACACGAAGATCCCGAGAAAGAAGAAGACGACCGAGTAAACGGAGATCTTGAGGGCGAGCATGGAGACCGACCGGCGTCTTTACAGCGCCATCATCTTATGGGTCAAGGTTGGGAAATCACGATGCAGGCCCCTCCGCAAGCCCGACGATTGGCGTGGATTGAAACGTTTCGACGTCGCAGCCGGGTGGATCTGCTGTCGTTTTGGCATCGCCATGGCGATCGGCAGCAACGGGCGGTTGTGCGGGAGCCATGGGGGCAAAGCAACCGTCCTGACTGGGCTGAGAGGGGTCTGTTGATCTGGCCCCGCGGAGGTGTCTGGCTGCAGATCGAGCAGAGGATCACCTGGCCTGAGCACTGGAGTGCTTGTCCTGATAGCTGTGAACGTCTCGAATTGAGCTGGTGGGCCGATCAGGTGCGTCTTTGGGTAGACGGCGATCTGGTTCATGAAGGAGATCTCTTCGATACCCGCTGTCGGTGGGCGTTGCCGGACCACTGGGGTGAGGGGCCGGGAGTGCATGTGTTGCTGGAGCTGCGCAGTCCTTGCCACGACGATGGTGCGCTGATCACCAGTGCGCTAACGCGTGAGCCGAGGCATCCCGATCGGGATCCCCAGGGATGCCTGCTTCCTGAGGCTTTCCGCTTGGCTGGCACGGATGTTGATGCCATGCCTGAGAGCTGGTTGGCGTGCCATCCAGAATCCGAGGAAGCCGTGGAGCTGGTGCGACAGCACCTCGCTCTCCAGCCCAAACCCAGTGGTGGTTTGCATTGGGTCGGACACGCCCATCTCGATCTGGCTTGGTTGTGGCCTGTGGCCGATACCTGGCAGGCGGCGGAACGGACCTTCCGTTCCGCCTTGCAACTGATGGGGCAAGCCCCTGAATTGCATTTCGCTCATTCCACCCCAGCCCTCTACAGCTGGATGGAGCTCCATCGTCCTGAGCTGTTCGCACGGATTCAGGAAGCCAGTCGTCAGGGCCGTTGGGAACCCATCAATGGCCCTTGGGTTGAAACCGACTGTGTGCTGGTCAGCGCAGCGTCGCTCTGGAGGCAGTTTTTGCTGGGCCAGCAGGCCAGTCGCCGACAGTTTCCGGAATGGCGCCATGACTTGGCTTGGCTCCCCGACAGCTTCGGTTTCGGGGCTGGGTTGCCAGCGGTCGCTCAGGCCACGGGTGTGCGTTGGTTTTGCACCCACAAGCTGGCCTGGAATGCGGAGAATTCCTTCCCCCATCGTTTGTTTCGCTGGCGCAGCCGGGGCGATGGTGAGGTGTTAGCGCTGATGCTTCCTGCGATCGGGACCAATGCCGACCCAGTAGCGATGCAGCAGGAACAGCGTTGCTTTAAGCGGGCCACCGGCGTGGATCAAGCGTTGTGGCTGCCTGGTGTTGGTGATCACGGTGGTGGGCCAACGCAGGAGATGCTCGATCAGTTGCAGCTCTGGAACCACCACCCCCAGTCGGTGTCGCGCAGTGGCGGAACGGTGCGTGGCTATCTGCAAGTGTTGGAGCCGTGGACCGCGTCGATGCCGATCTGGCGAGACGAGCTTTATCTGGAGTTGCATCGCGGGTGTGCCACCTCGCGTCCGGATCAAAAACGCCACAACCGCACTTTGGAAAGGCTGCTACGCGAAGCGGATCTCCTTGAGGCGCTTGGGGCTGAGGCGATGCCCGCCAGGGAATGGTCCACGCTTCTGTTTCAGCAGTTTCATGACATCCTTCCTGGCACCTCGATTCCTGAGGTTTTCGATCAGGCGGAGTCACAGTGGCGTCGTGCACGCCGTCAGACGGCAGCTGCACGGACGGAGGGTCTGCGCTGCTTGCTCGATGGCAGGGCTTCTGATGCGGCGCAAGCCCCCGCAGGTGTTGAACGTTGGGCCTGGTGTGGCCTGCAACCGCTGCGGCGTTGGTCCCCGCTTCTGAGGCTGCCGAGCGGCGATTGGCGTTGTCAGGGACGCGATCTGCCGGTGCAGCAGGCTTCCGGTGGCGGCATGTGGGTCCAGCTTCCAGAAGCCGCTGGCGTCGTTGCCCTGCCGCTCGAGCGCAGGATGGACGCGATCGCCAGCTCTCCTGCGCCGAACGCGATCCGCCATCCCGTCTGGGTGAAGACCCTTGCCGAGCAGCATTGGCGTCTAGGCAATGGCTGTCTTGCGCTTGAGGTGGATGAGCGCGGTCTGATTCGTTTGCAGGATGCCCAGGGCGTGGATCAGCTCTCTTCTCCTTTGCAGATCAAGCGCTATCAGGACCATGGCGAGTTCTGGGATGCCTGGGATCTGGCGGGCGACTATCAGCAGCATCCGCTGCCGCTACCCCAGCGATGGCAGGTGGAAGCGCAGGAAGAGGGGCCCCTATTGGCGCGGATGGTTCTGCGTGGTTCCTTCGGCAACAGCACGCTTCGGATGGATTTGATCCTGCGCGCTGACACGCCGTGGCTTGAGCTGCAGCTCACGATCGATTGGCGTCAGACCCATGAACTACTCCGGATGATCTGCCCGCTGGCGGCCCCAATCGTGCGCTGGGCGGCTGATACCAGTGGAGGGGTGATCGAACGACCTGCCGTCGCCATAACGCCTGGTGAACAGTCGCGATGGGAGGTGCCGGTGATTTCCTGGATGGCCAGTGAGGCGCCAGCTCCAGGTGGCGGTCTGGGGTTGCTGCTTGATGGGCCCCAGGGTGCGGATGCCGGACCCCATCATCTTGGAGTGTCCTTGCTGCGTGGTCCGACTTGGCCGGATCCGTCGGCCGATCAGGGGCGACATCGGCAGCGATTGGCCCTGATGCCAACGCCGCAGGGTTGGACGCGGGAGGGTGTGCCCCAGGCCGCCATCGCTTTTCGTGAACCGGGCTGGCAAGGGCCAATGAACTTGGCGGAGTGTTGGCAGGGCTTCCCGGCATTGCCCCAATCGCTCACGACGGTCTCCATGCGCTCCGATCCTGAGCGGGCTGGGACAGTGCTGCTGCAGGTGCATAACCCTGGGGCGTCCCGCGTGGTCTGGTCATTCCGCGACGTCGGCTGGGAACTTGAGGGAGGGGCCGATGCAGGCCTCGTACCGCCAGGAGTCTTGCGTGAGTTCAGGCTGGTGCGTCAGTCTTCGTGATCATCAAAGGGATCGTCCAGTCGCTTGGAGGGCGGACCGAAGGCTGTGTAGACCCCAAAACCAGTGAGTCCAAGGAGGGCGGTTAGAACCGCAATCGCCACGGACAGGGCCGGGGAGGAGCTTTCCATCACATCTCTCGACAGGATTGGCCCTCTTCTGGGCCAGGGCCTCTAGAGTATCCAGACTGAACTTCACCCGAGACCTCAGCGCCGCTATGGCTCAACGCACCCGTCTGGGCGATCTGCTCCG
>MDTA01011758.1_pt1 | contig 16287 bp, 13 predicted proteins | sample 811151 | NCBI WGS metagenome assembly MDTA01 (sample SAMN05326648, study PRJNA326480) | marine metagenome | isolation source: seawater | place: Indian Ocean: South | collected 2010 | reverse complement strand
CATAATCAGTGAAGAAGGATCAGAAGATAATAATGAAGATAATTGACGGGCATAGTCTTCAAAAGAATTTTGATCATCTTTTGCATGATTGAATATTTCAATTGCAAAAACCCGTTGTTCAGGAGGAAATCTAAATTTTGACTTTATAAAATTATCTACTTTATCTACCTCTTCTCTAGATACCCTTCCATCTGCTTTGGCTATTTTTGCAAAACAAGCGAAAAGTGCTGTAAAAAAAGCGGCTTGAGTCTTTTGATTATTACTTGGTTGTCTTTGATTTTTATTTGAGAACTTAGAACCTATTATGGCCCCTAAAATACCACCTAAAGGACCTCCGATTGTAAACCCAATCATTCCGCCTATTCCTGCTTTCCAAAAACTCATAAGCTAGCTATTGTAATTGACTCAATAATATATAAAACTAGAAAGTATATTAAGGGGGAGAAATGAGTTTACCTGTAGTTGATTATCTAAAATTACCCGAAGGTGGAGATCCTTATTTAGAGGGATACAAATGCAAAGATTGCGATTCAATTTTTTTAGGTGAAAGAAACGTATGTTCAAAATGTTTTGCTCGAGGAACTTTGAGTGCAATTAAATTAAGCAATACAGGAAAACTTTATTCTTATTCAATAGTTTTTAGATCTTTCCCAGGAATAGAAGTACCTTACATTTCGGCAATCGTTGATTTAGACGGTGGAGGTACAGTTAAAGGTAATCTTATAGATTGCGATCCAGATCCAGAAAAAATAGATTTTGATATGCCCGTAGAAGTCGTCTTCGATGATGCTTTGGGGAGAAAAGATAAAGACGGAAATAGTTACATAAGCTATTTCTTTAGGCCAATTTCATAAAGGAGAAAATTATGAGTGATGTTTACGTATTAGGTGTTGATATGATCAAATTCGGGAGGTTTCCAGAAAGGACTGTGCCTGACCTTGGAGCAGAGGCTGCTTTACTAGCATTAGATGATGCGGGTTTGAATATTGGAAATATGGAAGCCTTCTATTGCGGTAATTTAGGTCAAGCTAATGCAATGGTTGGTCAGAGAATTCTTCAAGAAATTGGTCAAACAGGTATACCAGTTGTAAATTGCTCAAATGCATGTGCGACAGGTGCGACAGCATTCAGAGAGGCTTGGACATCAATTAAAGCAGGTTTATATGATGTGGTGTTGGCAGTGGGTGTTGAGCAAATGGGTACAGGCCTTCTAGGTGGTGCCGGAGGTGGAGCTGGTATTCCAAAAGAAGGTTTACTGGGCTCTGGAACAATGCCAGCAGTTTTTGCAGAAGCAGGAATGGAGCATTCAAGACAATATGGGACTACATTTGAACAATTCGCCAAAATTTCAGTTAAAAATCACCATCATTCAACCATGAATCCAAAGGCAAGGTATCAGATTGAAACACCTTTGGAGGAAGTTATGAATGCTGAAATGATTTCTTACCCTAATACTAAATTAATGTGCTCTGTAAATGTTGACGGAGCAGCGGCTGCAGTTTTAGTCTCTGAGAAGAAGGCAAAAGAACTTGGAATGCAAAGGGCAGTAAGGGTTAAAGCCTCTGTTATGACAAGTGATCCTTATCAGGAAAGAGATCTGGTAATGCCCGATGTTAATAGTTGTACTAGAAAGGCTGCTGCAGAAGCATATGAGATGGCTGGTCTTGATGCAAATGATATCGATCTGGTTGAGTTGCATGACTGTTTTGCTACTGCTGAAATGTTACATTATGAAAACTTAGGTCTGTGCAGTGACGGAGAGGCAGGACGACTGATCGATGAAGGTGAAGTTGAGCTAGGTGGACGAATACCTGTAAACGTTTCTGGAGGACTACTTTCAAAAGGACATCCTTTAGGAGCAACTGGTATAGCAAATATATACGAGGTCTGTACACATCTGAGAGGAGAGGCCGGAGAAAGACAAGTTGAAAATGCGAGAATTGGCATGACACATGTAATAGGCCTTGGAAGTGCCTGTGGCATACACATATTAGAAAAAGTATAGAAATAAACTATGCACATTGGTGTTGTAAGCGATACTCACAACAACCTAAAAAATATAGAGCTCATAATTCGTCTTTTCAATGAGGCAAAAGTTGATCTGGTGATCCATACTGGTGATATTGCAAACTCAAAGTCATTAGATAAATTCAGAGATTTAAACTGTGAATTAGTTGGAGTCTTTGGGAATAATGATAGAGGTGAAAAAGGCTTAAAGGAGGTAGCGATCTCTAATAATTTTCAATTTCAAGAACCACCAAAAGTCTTGAGTGTCTGTCAAAAAAATATAGCCATTTTCCACGAACCAGATTCTATAAATGAATTCTTATTGAAAAATAAAATTGATGTCGTGGTACATGGACATACTCATACATACAGAAATGAAATGCAAGATGGTGTTTTATTCTTTAATCCGGGAGAAAGTGCAGGAATGATGAAGGGGAAAAACGCAGTTGGTATTTTGAATTTAGAGAGCTTGAATGCTACGAGAATTTTCTTTTGAGATATAGAAATAAACTCACAGTTATTAAGGTTAAAGGCAAGGTAATTAAAAGAGGCCTGAGAACTCTTGAAGAATAATCACGTTCAAAAAGCACGTTATAAACGTAGGAAAAGATTGATGGAGCATATTCGGAAGATGTGATATCTAGCTGAGTTGGAGTTATAAAGAACATCAAAAGTAATGAAAATATTAACACGCTATTCCTCTTGATGATTTTTAAGAATAACAAAGATAGAGACAATGAGGCTATTATGTAGACCATCCAAAACATTCAACTATTTTATCAGATCTAAGATATCCCCTTTAATTAACTGACTTCTCCATTCGGTAATTCCTTGACAAGCAGAACTTAAACCTTCCAAAAAAACTAATCTTAAGAATTCTTTTTGAGATCTCTTAGAAAAGAACAGAGTAGGATTTATATTTTCGCGTTGAGAAATATCCTCCACTACAGCATTAAATCTATCAAGCATTTCGATTTCTTCAGCTTTCGATAAAGTTCTTTTTGATTCATAAATTGATAACGGAGCACTGAATATAACGTGTGAAAGTTTTTCAATGTCCTGATATAGCCAAGTTAACTTTGAGTTTGTTGAGAGCTCAGAAAACTGAATTTTGTAAATATTTATTAAATATTCAACATCTAAGACTGCGTACTTTAACTGGGAATCGGTTAAAGGTCTTCTAATCCAGTTAGATCTAGTTTCATTTTTGTTTAGCACAATACCCAGTTCCTTCTCAACTAGTGCTTGATAACTTATCGCGTACTCCCCACCCAACAGGGAGTTGGCAATTTGAGTATCATAGATGTTTATCATCTCTTTATTTGTCCAAGAATAGATTGCCTCAAGATCTTCTTTGCAAGAGTGAAGTATTTTCAAAACACTCTTTGAGAATAGAAAGTTTGCATGAGTACCAGGATCATCTATAAGGATCGTATCGATCAGGTAAGTCTCTTCTCCATCATTTACTTGAAGAAGTGCTAGCCTCATGTTGTATTTCGAGGTTCTTCTAAATTCCGTATCAACAGCTAAATATGGTTTTCGAGAAAGCTCAAGATTTAATTGAGCCAAATCATCTATAGAATCTATAAAAATGAACAAATTATTAAATATTATTTATCTTTGTTGATGGACACTAAATCAACTATTTTTTCTTCTGGTGTGAACCCGGAAACAACCTTTTTTAATATTTCTCTTAAACTTTTCACATCACCTTTCTGTTCTGAATCACTTAAAGCAGTTAAGTATTTTTCCAACTCTTCTCTCGAGAGAAAATCCTCTTCCGCTCTAAGTATTTGTTTGTGTTCAGTGGAGCTTACATTTTCACCAATTAATAATTCCTCATAAAGTTTTTCACCTGGCCTCAAACCAGTAAAAATTATTTCGATATCCCCATCTGGATTTTCTTGATCTTTTAATTCCATGCCGCTCAATTTTATAAGTCTTTTAGCTAGTTCAAAAATTTTTACTGGTCTACCCATATCTAATACAAATACATCTCCTCCTTCTCCCATAGCTCCTGCTTGGATAACAAGCTCCGCGGCTTCGGGTATAGACATAAAGTATCTTGTCACATCAGGATGAGTAACAGTTACCGGCCCTCCATTACGTATTTGATTTTGAAATAATGGTATGGCTGAACCGGATGAGCCGATTACATTGCCAAATCTTACCATTGTCATACGAGTCTTATGGCTAAGCAAATTATCTGAAGAGTAAGCCTGGAGAATTAATTCTGCAAATCTTTTTGATGCTCCCATGAAATTTGTGGGCCTAACTGCCTTATCCGTAGATATTAGAACAAAGGTTTCTACTTCAGTTTCAATAGCTGCCTCTAAACATGACCTTGTGCCAAATATATTGTTGATTACTCCTTCAAAAGGATTTTCTTCTACTAACAGTACGTGCTTGTAGGCAGCTGTGTGATAAATTGTATCCACTTTAAAAGTTTCACAAATTGTCTTGATTCGGGTTTTACTTGTAACGTTTCCAATGATGCTACTTAGATCTACTTCAGGCGCACTGGACTCTATTTCACTCCTGATTTGATAAAGAGCATATTCATTCGAATCCAGAATAATTATTTTTTTTGGGGAGTGATTTATAACTTGCCTTGTAATTTCTGATCCTATTGAACCTCCAGCTCCTGTAATTAAAACCACCTTTTCATTTATATTCCTACGAAGAAGCTCCAGATTTGCTTCAACCTCATACCTACCCAATAAATCTGTTATTTCAACTTCTTTTAGTTCAGAAACTGAAATTTTACCTTGAGCCAGCTCTGCCAAACCAGGAAGGATTCTAACTTTGACGGAGTGTTTCTCTATATCTTTCAAAAGTTTGCTCAAAGTTTTTTTTGATGCAGAAGGAATAGCAATTAAAACTTCATCAATCTTTCGTTTGCTAAGCAGCTCTTTTAACTTCTTAGGCTCAATAATTTTTAAACCGCTCATATAAGAGCCATGCAGAGTCTTGTTTTCATCAACAAAGGCAACGGGCTTCATTTCAGAGCTTACCTTTAAAGCATTAGCAAGCTGAATTCCAGCTGACCCAGCTCCATAAATAACAACCCTCCTATCATGATTTCGTCTTTTAAAGTAATTAACTGCAAATATTCGAGAGGATATTAAAAATGTTACTGAAAATGGAATGAATAATACAAATTCTAGAGATGAGAAACTTAAAATTCTTTTAGAGAAAAACTCAATTACCAGTATAGGCAATAAAACAACAAATGATGCAAGAAATACCGACTTAATGATTAATAAATAAAAAGTTACGTCAACATATCTCATAATCAGGTTATAAACACCAAGTAAATAAAATAAAAAGATAAAGAGAAGGCTGACAGTAATATATTCAAGCAAAGTCTGTCTTATATCGAAGTTAAATGAAGCCTCCAAAAAAAAATTTGCTAGAAATAATGATATTAATATTGAAATAAAGTCTGATGTTGAAGCAATAATTTGCTTAGTTCTTCTGCTTGTTTTTAAGAGATATTTTTTCAATTTATTAGAGCCTTTATCTAACTTCTTCTAGAACACTTTTAATGCCTTCTTGCATATAGCTTATGTCCTCATCATCTAAAGTCGGGTGTACCAAAAATGTTATTGATGATTGACCAAGCTCTTTGGCATTAGGTAGATCCTTTTTTGGTACAAAATCAGTTCCTATAAAAGCTTTCTCCTTATATATTTCTGAACAAGAACCTTCAAAACAAGGAATATTTATTTCATTAAACTTTTGTAAGATCTTTGCTCGATTCCATCCGTTTTTTAAATTTGGAATCCTTAAATAGGCATAGAGCTTATAGTAAGCATGCTCAAAACCTTTTTGACATATAGGAACTCTAATTAAATCCTGAAAATCATTTAAAACTTCTATTAATTTGTTAGCATTTCTTTGCCTAGATTCGGTCCAAGTCGGCATTTTTTTTAATTGGGATCTACCTATTGCAGCCTGATACTCTGTAATTCTAAAGTTAGATCCAAAGCTGTCATGTAGCCATCGAAATCCTGGAGGATGTTGCTTGTTGTAGACAGAGTAGAAGTTTTTTCCGTGATCCTTATAGGACCACATTTTTTCCCAAAGTTCTTCAGAGTTAGTTGCAACCATTCCTCCCTCACCTCCTGTACTCATGATCTTATCCTGACAAAAGGACCATGCACCAATATCTCCAATTGTACCTACATGGGATCCTTTATATTTAGCCCCATGTGCCTGGGCACAGTCCTCTAAAACATAAATATTTTTACTTTTAGCAAAGGACATTATTGGATCCATATCACAAGGCCATCCTGCTAAATGAACACAAAGGATTGCTTTAACGTCTTTTGAATAAACTGATTCAATTGAGTCAATAGTTATATTCCCGCTTTCCTTGCTTACATCACAAAAAACTGGTTCAGCCCCAGTATTAATAACAGATGAAACTGATGCAATGAAAGATCTAGGAGTTACAATTACTTTATCTCCTTCTCCAATATCTAAAGACTTGAGAGCCAAATCGAGAGCAAGAGTGCCGTTCGCTACAGCAATAGAGTGTCTTGAGCCTATCCATTTTGCAAATTCCTTTTCAAACTCCTTGCCATGATCTCCCGTCCAATAATTTACTTTACCGCTAAGAAGTATCTCTTCAACTACTTTAATTTCTTCGGTATCAAAAGAAGGCCAATCATTTAATTTTGTTTTTTTAATCATTTTTTATAATTTTCCATAAATAATTAAAAAAGATCTTCAAGTCCTTAGAGAAAGAGATATCGTCACTATATTCCTTATTCATTTTGACCTTGATCGGAAGTATTTCCGTCAAATAAACATTTAGAGGATCTTTTTCATCCTCCAACAACTCCTCCTCGTTAATAAAGCTCAGAGTGGCTGGACTAATTAATCCTGGCCTTACTTTTGTCCAAGACTCAAAATCTTCAAATCTGAGTGTTTCCATTATAGACGTCACTTCTGGTCTTGGGCCAATAAAACTCATCTTTCCAGTTAAAACAGAAAAAAGTTGGGGCAGTTCATCAATGTGCAATCTTCTCAAGACAGATCCAACTCTAGTGATCCTATTATCAGATAATGACGCAACTCCTTTGTCATTAGTAATTTGTGTAGAACTTGATATCATTGTCTTTATCTTATAAACGTAGAAGCATTCGCCTTTATGCCCTACTCTCAACTGTCTAAATAAACCAAATTCTTTCAAATTAAGAGACATTAGGATAATCAAAAAAAGTTGTATGGGTAATGTCATCAGAATTAGAACAAATGAAAACATAAGATCCAAAACCCTTTTAATGAAAACTTTGTATATTTTCTTCAAGTTAACTTTTCTGTGTATTTAACCCGGAAAGTAGGATTTTATATATTGCCATATTAATTTTGTTCGATGTAAAGCATCTAATATTTGAGAGATATTACATTACTCATGATAGTAAAGATTCATTGAGATATTTTTCATAAAGTAAATAGTGTGTTTCTCTGACTCTGTTTTCATCAAATGATTTCTCTGCTAATTCTCTGGCCGACTTACCCATATCAATTAATCTATCTGGATTAGATAAAAGATTTAAAATGGCCGAATATAAAGCTTTTGAGTTATGAGGTTCTATTAAAATACCTGTCTTTTCATTCAAAATTGCGTCTCTGCATCCCGGGTGATCTGTAGTGATTATGGGGATACCACATGCGGCAGCTTCTAAAAGAACCTTGGGCAAACCCTCAGAATAATATGAAGGCAAAATGAATATAGACGCTGAAGCAATTAATAAATTCATATCTTTCCTATCGCCAACATACTCAACACCGCTTTTCTCGCATAATGGTCTGAGGTTTTTTTCTTGAATGGCAGATGGACTTTCAGAATCTATGGGTCCAGCAAGAATAAATCTAGCTTTCATGTTGTTATTGGCCTTGAATGACTCTGCAGCAGAACAAAACTCATATATCCCCTTTTCTTTTAAAATTCTACATGCCATTAATATTATTGGGGATTCCTTATCCTGTTTTATAGGTTTAAATTTTTGTAAATCCACGCCAGAGCCAGAGACAGTAACAATTGAGGCTTGTGAGCCAATCTTAAAGTTTAGAAGTATCTCTTTGTCATGACTATTTTGGCAGATAATTGCTGAAGAATTTGAGTCAAATATATATTTATAAAGCATCATCACAAACCGTAGCCTATAACGCTTAAAAATAGTCTCACGATTATAAACTGGACCTAAACCAGACACTGCACCTATGAAAGGGATACCAATTATTCTTGAGACTATCCCCAAAAAGATGATTGGTTTTATGGTTACAGCATGGATTAAATCTGGCTTATTTTTAAGGATCAGAAAATAAACTTTTATAAATTCACTAATGATAGAAAAGAAATTCTTTTTTGATCTCGATAAAGGACTTCGATGTAAGCTATATCTATCCTCCTCAGAAGTAACCTTAATGCCGGTTAAATCAGCATACACTCTCATGTCTATTCCGTTTTGAAAGGCATTCTTGGCTAAGGAAATTCTGTGTGAAAGAAAAAACCAATCCACATTTACAAACATAAAAACCTTTTTCATAATTCAATATTCCGATTACCTTTCAAAGACACTTGAGACATGTTTATCAAGTAATTGAGCTTAGGTGTTGACTAACCTCTGAGAAGACAATAACTGTCTAAACTTCTCTTAGATAAGCTTTCATAACGCTCTAAATCTTCAATTGTGTCTACCTCGAGCCATCCGTTATCTATAACCGTTGCTTTAACTTCCCATTGACTATTTATTAAATACTGAATGAAGCTTGTCATGTACATGTTATCGAAATCTTGTCCATCGTAAATACTCTCTCTATCCATTTTGTGGTAAACATCCTTTAATTCTTTTATCTTATCTCTGCGAACTTTAATTAAGCCAATGTATTGAGATTGCACTTGTGAAATAGAATGCGGTCTTTTACCCAACTCACGTATATTTTGTTTTTCATCCATAATGAAAGTTTCAGCATCATCTAACGGATTGCTCATCCTTAATCTCCAAAGTCTCTCCCAGGATTTGTCTGCCACAACCGATAATTCAGCATCAGAGCTTAGTAAAGCTTCAAGTATTTTTTTTTCATAAACAATATCGCCATAACTGATAATAAGATCTTCATCCTCAGCCATAAAATCACTTGCACAAAACAAAGTTGAAACCATGTTTGTAGAAGAAAATCTAACATTATTGAAAAGTTTGCAACCAAAATCCTTCAAGTCTTGATATTGATATCCTCCGACTATGGCTATATCTTGTGAAGATATTGAATTTGCTTTTATAGCGTACAACTGATGTGAAAGAAGAGATTTCCCTTTAAGTTTCACTAAGCATTTTGGTGAATTATTTGTAAGAGGGCGCAACCTCTTTCCTTCACCAGCGGCCAGAATTATAAGCTTCAAACTAGATCCTTATTGAAGAGTTTTCGTATTATATCAACGTCGAGCATATCAAGCTCTTCTTCTCGTTCTGGATGCCACATAATACCTAACCAATTAATCTTCTTGTGGATTGCCGCCTCGATATTATTTTGCTCATCGTAAGCCCATGGAGTAAGTTCGGCGGCTAAATTTTTTTTTGATATTCCCCAATTATGATATGAATTTACTGTTCTAGTTTTAAATTTCTCACTTCTGTCGAAGCGGCTTCTGATCACATGAGGTTGAGCTACATGTCCTGTGATTTTTCCAAGTGTTCCACCAAAGTACATATTCATAATTTGAAGACCTCGACAAATTCCTAATACAGGTGAATTGGATTTCCTGGCATATTCTAATATTGTTAATTCTGTCTTATCTCTTTCAAGAGATACGTTTGAAGCATTTTCTAGTCCAGCTAAATCGTTACCTCCAGTAAGAATATACGCATGGCATTCTATGAGCTCTAGCCAGTCTTCTATATTTTTTAGCTTATTTGGTATGATTATAGGAGTCATACCTATAGATTCTAAAAATGTAATCCATCTTTGATCTAGAGCATCTCTATGCTCAGATACATCTTCTTTAAATTCAACTCTCTGTGTCAAACCAACCTTCATATTAGCCAACAATTTCTATTTTTCTATTAGTTGCATCAAGTTCAATTACAGAAGCTGATTTTAGAGATTGGTAAAGAGCCTCTCCTATCCCTATAACTGCTGGAAGATTAAATTCTTTAGCTCTTATTGCCATGTGTGAATTTCCGCCGCCATACATTGTGATTAATCCCGCTATATTGTGACCAAAAATCCAATCAAATCCAGGATCTGCCTGTGGGATAAGTAAGATTTTTCCATCAAGTTCAAAATCAGAGACATTATTAACTTCAGGATTTAAAGAAATGACTTTAGCAGTGATTTTAGTGGAGCCCACATAATTGGGTTGTGTACTAGGATACATAAATACATGAAAATCTTTTTCTTCACTTATCAGAGGAGGTAGTTCTATCTTATTAGTTATATTGTGAAGTTTTTGGTTGATTTCAGCCTCTTTGTTTAAAAATTCTGAAGCTTCTTTTTGGCTGATTATCCCCGCTCTTAGTTCAAAGAAGGAGTTCAAAGAGAGATGAGCTAAGATTTTTTTATCAATATCAATAGAATGGCCATATTCCGCAAAAAGACTTAGAGCTGCTGAAAGGTTTTTTGAAAATACGAACTTAGCATACTCTCTTCCCTCTATCGATTGTCTTAAAAAGGATTCTATAATGTTTGGATCTTCATCTATTCCCATATCATAAAGAGCATTATAGAAACTTTCTCTTTCAATCAACCAACTATTATCCTCAGAATTATAATCATTCTTGTCTCCTTCGAATCTCTCAACAATAGGTCTTAAATATTTTTCAACATTTTCTGAATAAGCTTCTGAAGTTATATCATATGTTCCAGGACGCAGATGACCATAAGTATCAATAAATTCCTCCCAGTCCACTTCAAAATTTGCGACCTTTCTGGCATCATTTATAAAGTCATGTGCTACTGTTTCAATGGAGTTCATAAAAGAATCCATTGCTTTCTGACTAATAATCTTTGTTTCAACAGCAGACTTCAACAAGGTTACACTTATAAAAGCACTCCTCGCAAGGTGAGAAAAAACAAGCGTGCCGTATTCTCTGCAGTCTTCCAATAGGCTCAAGGCTTTATCTATAACCGGTAGGTTTGAGTTGTATATTTCTTCATAGCGAAGCTTAAAACTCTCTATGGCTTGAAGATCGTCGGTAGTTCGAGCAATGCCTCCTTTAGTTATTTCTTTCAAAGCATCGCTTAGTGAGTTGATTTCAATATCAGAAAAACCTCCTTGATTGAGTCTTTTGCGCCAAATATCGAAGTTTAATGAGAAGCAGGTAGGAACAATTTCAAACTCTACTTTATCGTGATACTGCGGATTATCAGTCAATCTATTCAAATAGTAGTCTACAAGTCTAGAAGCTAAATCATCATCAAGTGAGTTTGGTATAAATGAGTTAAAACTTGCTCGAACATCCACATAGGGAATGCCTGCAAAGGAAACCAACAATGGATGAGGTCTTACGTCTCTATATCCATATTCAGCTCTTTGAGTTGCCCATACTTTATCCGTTATCAGGTATTGATATAAATCAAAGGATAGGCGATTTGGCCTAATACCAATTATTTCTGCTGGATTCCAATCTGGCATTACTCCAAATATAGCCTTGCCGCCAACAGTAAAAGGATTGCTGTTTTGTAATTTTTTAAAATGAACTTCAGCATCATTTATTGCTTCTAAAATTCCTCTATCTGCATCTATCTCAAATTTTTTATCAACTAATGGTCTAACTTGCAAAATATGAATATCGCCATCTCGGGTTATAGCAAACTCTATATCTAGAGAATTAAAATTGAGCAAATTTTCTATCTCCTTGACCGCTTGAAGCAGGCTATATAAATTTTGAGGCAACGAGGCTTCGTAATGATCATTGTTATCTTTTAGTACGATAAATGTTTTGTGATCCTGACTAGAACCACTAGTTATACTATCTGTTTCCGAAGAAGAATCATCAAAATTTATAACATAGTAAGGAGCTGCTTCCGTAAGTGTCTTTGTAAAAATAACACCACTTCCTATCACGTCTTGAATCATTGGTTGAACCAAGACCTGATTGCTAGAATTTGAATCAATATATGAGCTGATTACATTATTTATTGCATCGTTTAATGATCTTCTTTCTCCTGAATATATATTTAATAAACTCGCGTAAGCGCCGGCATTAGAGGATTCAAAACCATCTTCTGAGATAGCGCTGCTTCTTATTATCAATTTCTTGTCTTGAAATTTGTCTTGTATTTGATTGATTACAATTTCAGACTGAGTATTCCATTCCTCAACCGTAAAGTTAACTTGAGGAGCAATGCGGCTCAAACTCAATACTCCTTCCAATCTCTCTAGACTTTGAGCTTTTGTACCTAAAATAAAATTTACCAAATCATTTGATTCATTTAATTCAGCCCAATCACCTGAAACATCTACCGCCTTAACCTCAAAGCCATTTTTTTTAAGAAATTCAATCAATTGAATGAGTGTATCTTTACGCATCTTCTTGAAAATATGATCTCTGTTCGTTTGAATAAATTTCATTACTGCAGGCTTTAATAACAACAGTCCAATGAACTCAGCATTTGCAGACTCTTTACTTATTTCTTTATGTGCGCTCTCTAAATCAATTCCATTTATAATTACTTTTTCACTTTTATTTAAATCATCCTGAGTTCGATTTTGATAACGATCTTTCCACATCGAATCAACGGCTATGCCTACTTCAGAATCTAAATCTATTAATTTTTGAACAACGTCTTGACGAAATAAAATATCTCCATAAGAAACAATACAATCTGAAGAAGGTTCAGGTCTTGCTTGAAGTAAAGAAAACACCGGTCCTGTAGACTTCCACTCTGGATTCACTGTGTAGAGCAGGTTTGGAAATTTTGAAACAATTTCTTCAATCTGATAACCAGCAACAAAGTGAACTTCGGGATTAAGATATTTCACCGCTTGAAGAGTCCAGTCCAAGACGCGAGTATTTTCAGAAATTTTTTTTAGAGACGAACTTTCTTCGCCTCTATAGGGCCTACCTGCGCCTAGAATAATTTGAGAAATTAACTTGGTGTTCATGGCTCAACAGGGTTTTTTAGGCTCAATAATAAAAGATTAGTATATAACGAATTTAAGTAAGATATATTTTAACTAAAATTTAGAAGGGGCTAACCCTTGATATCAAGGAATAAAAGACTGCAAGCGCAGATAAGAGGTAAAAACAACCGTAAAAAAGAAGGTATATTGGAAGGAGTTCTAGCAAAGAAGCGACACATAATGCAGGCATCATCCAACCAACCAAACCAACCTCTCCACTTAATTTGGAAAATAAAGAGCCAGTTGCTTTTATTTCTCCACCCGAACTTATATCTAATCCTGCATTTATATATTTTTGATAAATGAGCCTCATATATAGATTCGAAATTACCGCAACAGAGCTCACTAAAATCCAAAAACCAGGGAAAAAATCAGAGCTATAAAAAAAATTTAAATGCAAGCCCAAAGAAACTGGAATGAATGCATAAACTGAATATCCACTCAAAGCATCCATCCATTCACCAGAGGGTCCAGTCTCCTTTCTTGCTCTTGCAATATTCCCATCAATGCAGTCTGTAAGTGCAACAAATAACATTAATAATGACGCAAAAATAAGTTCTCCTTTTTCAGCAGAAACTATCATAAAGGATGCTATCAAAGTTATAAGTATTGAAAGAAAACTTACCATATTTGCTTTCATTCCTGATTTGAAAAATAACCAACCAACTGGAAAGGATAAAGGTCTTAAAATAAATCTACAGAAAATAGGATCAGATTTGCGCTTTGATTCACCTAATAGGCTCTTAAACTCGATGTAGGTAAGGCTTTCTGTCATAGTAGCTCTGGTATTGTGGATTAAAGGCTTTGTAAAAGCTAGGACATAAGAGAGATTTGCTGCCAAATGCTGGACAAAAATTCTTTCCGTTTAATTTCGAACTCTTCTGAATTGTCAAATCTTATGGTTTTCCTTGATATAGGCTCATATTCATAATTATTTGCATATCTTGCATGTATCATTTCATCAGTTTCTTTATTTTCTTTTACTCTATATCTATTTCTAGAGGCAGCTATCTCAATTGGTACCTCAAAGAAGTAACAAACGTCCGCACTTGGCATAACGTTATATGCCCAACTCTCGATTTTTTTACAGTAGGTTTCTACCCATCCTGATTCCTCTCCAAGTATAATTCTTGGACCATCCATCTTTCCCAATTCATTTGTAGGCCATCTATCAGTAACCATTAGGCCGCCTTTCCTAGATAATTTAATAATTGATCTTGCTAACCTTAATCTCATTAAGGCCAAAATCATTCCATTAAATGCCCTTATTTTCGAGCTAGGTAAATTATTTGATGAAGTGCCGGCCATAGATGCATTAGTACTCTTATTGCCCATAGCCCTCCAAATGGATTCTAAGAACTTACCTTGAGGTTTTCCCAAGTGAAAGGATCTTATTGTCAAAAATTTACCAAAAACATCACTTAACTCTCTTAACATTGTAGATTTGCCCGACCCATCCACACCAGAAATTGCAATAACGATACCTTCAGAAGTGAATACTTTTTTTTGTTTATAAAAAATTTTGTTTAAAACCCTATTACAAAGAGAAAAAAACCGAATGAATGGCAGGGATGTAAGGTTATAACGCAGATAAGGAGAACATGAAAATCTGAACTTAAATGCATTTAATAAGCTTGGTAATTTTAATTCTGAACCTGAAACAATTGAGAGATCTATTCGATCACTCAAACTTATGGGCCCGTTTAATTCGTTCTCACCAAAATCTTTACTGCACTGGTTCCATTCTTCTCTATAAGATTCCAACTCCCTCTTATACATTAATCTTCCAATAAATGATCCACATTTTAAAAGATGACGAATAAGAAAAATATAACTCTGGCTTTGATTATTTAGAACCCAAATGCCATATTCTTCATTCAGAACTCGGTTTTCTAAAAGCCATTCATCAAAAGGTAATAAATATTCTTTTATCCAAGTATCTCCAGTAATTAACTTAAAGTAAACATGCAAATGAAATATTTCTAGATCATTGCCCAATGTATAAAAATGAGAAATATCTGGATAGCAAGCAACTGGATTTGAAAACTCTACCCAACCCATTTCTTTACAAAGCTTGAGAAAATTAGACCTCTGATTTACAGGCACATACAAATCAATATCTCTTTCGCCTGAAAATACTAAATTTAGCTCATGATTATTCTTCCAGCTGACATAAGATATACCTCTTACATCACAATGAGATAATAATATTTTTAATGTATTTTCTTCAGAAGTCTTCACAATATATATTATTTAATTTCCTTGTTGCGATCATATAAGGATTGATAAATTCCTTTATATTTCTCTAACATTCTCTCAGCGCTGAAATTATCTATTGAGTATTCCTTAGATATGTCTCTCCCAGACCTTATTTCGTTTAGATTAGAAAGCACATAATTTAATGACTCGATTATTTGATCTTGATCAGATGTATCTACAAAAATACACCGGTTTTTGGGGGGTGATATCTCTAAATGCGGAGAGATATTTGAAAGTATTAAAAAACAACCGGCGTACATTGACTCTAGAACGGCTATAGGCAGTCCCTCTCCTTTCGAGAGAGAAATACTTACGTCTGCCTCTAACATATGTCCAATTGTTATCTCCCTAGAAACTAAACCTTTAAAAAAAACATTTTTGTGGCATGCAATCGATTTCGAATATTCTTCTAGCATCTTGCGATTTGTGCCATCACCCAAAAAAATAATCTCCATTTCTTTATCTATATGTTCAGTTGCTTTCAATAATGCAATCTGGTTTTTAGTATTATTGAGAGTCCCAACACATAAAACCTTTAAAGATGATTCCTTATTGAAGAATTCATCTTTGTCCTTACTGATTGAGACATTATCTATCCTTTTATTATCGAATCCGTTAACAACCGGTATCATCTTACTGCCAATAAAAAATTTTATTAATTTAGGAATACTTTCAAAACTTGATTTACCGCAGGTACACACAGATGCAGAAAACATCATGACAAAAAAATCCAAAAACTGGTTTCGAGTTTTTAGAACATACCAACTGTTATGAAGAGTGAAAACACTTTTGCTCAAAAGATTTAGATTAAATGGAAAAATAGCAAAAAAGAACAAAATTCCAGTCAGTCCGTTATGTATATGAATAACATCAAATACATTTTT
>MDTA01120619.1_pt1 | contig 16293 bp, 15 predicted proteins | sample 811151 | NCBI WGS metagenome assembly MDTA01 (sample SAMN05326648, study PRJNA326480) | marine metagenome | isolation source: seawater | place: Indian Ocean: South | collected 2010 | reverse complement strand
TTCGAATCCTCCCCGGTGCGCCATTTTCCTTACTTTTTCTGAATAAGTTCAATAATAACAGTGGGTTGGACCATTTATCGGGACCGCTTTCGGGACCACTTAGTCAGGTTTTGCGGGAAAGCGTCAGGAGCAGACGGTCCAGTGACTTGAATTTCTCCAAACTAGGAGTGACAATCATCATATGGATGCAAAGATGCCAAAACTCCCTGCCTATGTCTTTAGACGTTCAAATGGGTCTTATCGCTATAAGAGAAACGTTCCCAAGAAGCTGAGGCACCTGATTGGGAAGGATACGCTCTATCGGCAGCTGGGGGAGAGCTACGCTGAGGCGATGAAAGCCCTGCCCAAAGTCCACTCGGAAATAGAGGCACTGTTTCTGGCGGAGGAGACGATGCCTGCCAATGAACGAGCCCTGGCGTTTATCAGAGCAGCACTGGGAGAAGAGGTGGCAGAACAGGTGAGCGCGGGGCAGGTGGTGGAGTATAGCCCCGAAGACTATGCATTAAATGAGTTGGCCAAAACGATTGCGGGGAAACTGCCCGAGGAGGTGGTCAGGCAGGTGTATCAAGGCAAACTACACTCACCACCCATGACACTGGATACAGCCTTAAGTGACTATGCAGCGTATAAAGCCGAGGAAGGTGTGAGGGATAAAGATGCTGCCCTGCGTATCAAGAAGTTGCGTAAAGACCTCAAAAACTGCCTGGGAGAGCATAAGCTAGAAAAGGGGAGCCTGGCAGCTATTACCAGGGCGGACGCCAATACCTTTCGGGACCACTTACGGGAGCGGATGAAGCCCAACTCGGTGCTGAGGAATGTAGCCGTTGTAAAGGCCGCCGTGAACTACGTCATTACGGAGCATAGCCTTACCATCCCAAACGTGTTCAACGGGTTAAGGATCAAAGGGGCAGGGGCAAGTATAGAGGACAGGTATCCGCTGACGGATGAACAGATTGCTCTCGTTCTGCCCGACTATCAAAGGGATCCCCTGGCCTGGGCACTGTTCCTGACGCTCATAGATACAGGGGCGAGGCTCTCAGAGGTCGTGGGACTGGAAGTCCAAGACGTAGATCTTCAGGAACGGTCTGTAAAGATACGCCCCAATGGTATCAGAGGTCTCAAGACCAAGGGGTCCCGCAGAACACTGCCACTTAGTCACAGAGTGCTAGAGGTGTTGCAGGAGCATCGGCAGGGTAAAAAGGAAGGGGAGGCGATCTTCCCCAAATACGCGCGTCCTCGTGGCAATGATGCGGCCTCTGCGATGCTTATGAAACGTTTCCGTAAGCAGATTACGGAGAGAAAGCTGACCATGCACTCTTTACGGCACCGGATGAAGGACAAGCTGCGCAATACAGGGTGCCCCGAGGCGATCTCCATGGCGATCCTGGGGCACGGCTTTAACACGGTGGCCTCCAACTATGGCTCGGGCTATGCCCTGGAGGTCATGCGAGAGCACATGGAAAAGGCGTGGACGTAACAGAGCTATACCAGAGGGCCCCAGAGTGGCACGAGGAGACAGCTAATGGGCTAAGTATAAGGGGTCTATCAAAAAAGGGAGTGCTTTAAGAGGGCATCAGAGAGCCACCCTGAGGGCATAGAAAAAATATCTAAAAGAGATCTTCTTAAAGGAGCAGTTGATAGCAGACATTAAAGAATAAATTGTTTTGTTGTTAGTTTTTAGCTGCCAGGGTGTTGGGTGCCCCAAACCCTTAAATATTATATATTACATATTATAAATTAATAATTACCAATTAAGAATTACCCCTTAAAGCTTTCCTCTTAATCTTACCTCAGGAGATCCTTCCTGGGATGTTTTTGTTTATCCATACATAAAAGAAAGAATAATTGAATGACCAAGTATTTCGATCCTCACTTGTCCCCAGACGTTGTAGAAACTTACCAAGGCTATAGCCTTCAGGTATTTCTCTCAGGACGGATAAAGCTCTCCTTTCACGTAACGCGCAAAGACCGTCTTGAGTACTACGCGGTACGCCCCAATAGATTCCGGGAGGCCTATACCAATCAGCGCCAGAGAAGCTCGACGTGTTACCCAGAACACTTCGCCTTAGTCAAGACTATGCTAGAGAGTACCCCTGACACTCTGATCCACAGAGTGCACCTCAAGGGAGACAATAACGCGACCGTTGATCATGCTCACGTGTTGATAGATATCGGCGCAAAGACCTGCCATGTTGTGCTCAATACTTTGCATCATGAGTGGGTACTACCACCTCGCGTGCTAGAAGCACTTCACCTGCGAGAAGGACCAAGGACAGGGACTGCAAGTATCTTTAATGAGTACATGGCTAGCTATGAGCATGACTGGAATGGAATGACGTTTGTACCTGCGCACTACCAGGTGGGATACAGAGCCCGTCCAAACCCCCGTGCCGATGAGACTAAATTCTGATCGTCATAAAATTGTTACATTAATAAGGTAGGCAACCTGACCCCTGTCGGACGACTTACCGCCCTTCGTCAAGGTGATCAGGAGGTGCCAGCTCAGGTTGCATTATGGCGGTAGTTGCTTAGAGCAATTTTTGAGAAGTTTTATGGAGAATTATTATGAATTCTGAAAGTGATATACCCATTCCAGATAGCGTACAAAAGATTTTGGATCTTGACGCTAGACGGACTGAGCAGGGTCTTGGGTATTTCCCATTTAATGATGGTATGGATCGGTTTTTTAAAGAAGGTCCAGAAAAGGACTATACTAAAGCAGAGGCTAATGAAGTTTTACGAATTGTCTCATCTTGGTACGTCAAGAAGAACAATGCCTATCACGATGTAGATAACCTGCAAGTCAAGTATCAATCCCATGATATAAAACAGGTCATCGTCCAGCGAATGATTGAGCGATTTCCAAAATGGAAACTTAGTGATCAAGGTTGGAGAGACTTTTTTAAACTTATATTGGATCCACCTGTAAATTGCCTTAATCCAGAAGCGAGCATACCCGTTTGGTCGGGAAAGCAGGTATTTATTCCAGGAAACAAACAAAAAGTTCTTTTTAGAGAAGGTACAGTGAGTATTAATTCTTGGCGGGAACCAGCCTATCGCAAAATGACGCCAAATCCTTCATCTGTCTTCAACGAGTTTTTAAGGTTTGTTATACCTGAAGAGCGAGGTCGAAGCGTATTTTTGGATTGGCTCGCCTGGTCCTTGCAGCATGAAAACCAAAAACCAAGTTGGGCAGTTATGCTTTATTCGGAAAAGCAGGGAACGGGCAAGTCTACTTTAGCGGATGTACTGAAGGAACTATTTGGCTCGCTCAATACAGGTCGAATAAATGGCGTAAATAAATTGGTTGGGCGCTTTAACAAAGAAGTGTTAGCGAACAAACTTGTTATAGTTGAAGAAGTCGAAGTAAAAAGAGGTTCACCTCATGCAAATCGAATAAAGAGCCTCGTAACAGAAGATAGCACTATGGTTGAGGCAAAAAATATGCCCGTCTATGTTGAAAATATTTTTTGTGCCTTCGTGATGACAACAAACCATCTACCTCTCTGGCTGGAAGAGTCTGATCGAAGATTTTTTATACTCAATTTTGATCATGCTGGTTATGCAAACGGAGGCAAAGAATATCAGTGTTTTACACGGTTGGTAGGGGAACTTAAAGCGCAGCTGAAAGATCCAAAGGTTGTTAAGGCGTTATACGACGAACTTATTCAGAGGGAGGTACCTAGTGATTTTGGTCGAAAGCTAGATGTTTCAACTCATAGTACTGAAGTAATGCAGCGGCTGCAGGACTTGTCTCCGGATGTTGTTAAACAGGTTGTTGAGGAGCGCTTAGAATCGAGAGAGGTATTTTTTGTCCCTGTTGCGTATGCGCATAAGCTGATCAATCAAATTGCGCCGCGTGAAGCAAACTCACAGACCCATATTTTTACCGAATTAGGATGGCAGAAAAAGAAGTTTGCTTGGGATGGACGTGTGCAACGATACGCTTGGTATAAAGTTATTTCCCCCAGTTTGCCGCCCGCAAAAGGGAAGGTTTATACTGGGCTAATAACAGGTAAGAATTGTGATATCGGATGGGTTACTATGAGCTCTCAGGAGTCGATCGTGTTGGATATGCTTAGACCTCCAGTCAAAGCTAAAGACAACGACGGTGAAGAAGAATGCCCAATTCTATAATTGATGAAAACAAGGCAGTAGGACAGTTATTGAACCAAGCAGTGCTTAATTTAGAAGCTTGGTGTCCAGATATATTTTTTGAAGAGCTCAAGACACCGACGAGAGTAGCTTATGCTTCGGTTATTAATGAGCCGTCTACTGCTTTAGCAGCAGCAAAAAGAAAGCTTGAGGAAGCAAAAAAGTGTGAGGCTAAGCCTTATCACATTATGAATATTGAAGCACCAGGAGGTTGTTGGGAGTTAGGTACACAAATAAGCCCTGACAGAATGGAGATCGTGGCTCCAAATGGGGAGGTAATCAAGACGCATACATATCGGTTTATGTATTTATTTTTAAATGCGATCGTACCTGATCAAAATGATGTTGTCCGGCATCAATGCAATAATCGTGCATGTATAAGACCAGACCACATGTTACTCGGATCACAGGCACAAAATATGTTAGATGAGGAGCGCCGAAAGTATGCAGGAAATTCGGCTCAAGGCCGTGGCCAAGCAATGAATGCGAGTGTTCCCAAAACATTACAAGTTCGACCTGACCCCTGGGTGGAGGAACCATTGTTGCTAGATGAAGAAATCGATATTCGTCAAAACACAGGAATAGAAATTAGAGACAGTAATTAGAATTTTACACTGGCTAGTTGGCTAGTTGGCTAGTTTTGTGGTGCCCAAAAACTGAGAACTTCTCCGCATCTATGATGGTAACAAGAAAAGGAGATTACCATCATGCTAACAGTATTTGTACTGCTCATTGTTCTGGGTGGTGTGGTTCGACTTGCCCTGGAGTGGCAGCTTAAAAAACACTGGGGGATCACCATCGGGGTTCCCCAGGCTCTGGCCGGTGCTCTAGTGGTACTGGCCGGACTGCCCGAGATGCTCAGACCGTTTCCCTTCCCGGTGCCTCTGGGCCTGCTCATCGGTTTGCTTTTGCCAGACCTATTACTGAGGAGGTCCTGAGATGACGTGCCTAAAAATACGCCCGGGGGATATTGTGGTCATCGAAGGCTTTGACGACATTCCCGAACACCACTTCAAGGTGGCGGAGGTCTATGAGGATCTTGTCACAGGAACCGCGCTTACAGGCCCCCTTGCCGGAGAATATGGCGAGCCGGAGCGCGAGCGGATCACCGCCGTGATCTCTCAGGGAAGGGCTTAAACCCTGCACCGCATTGGTGCGCAACACAAATCATTCACTCAACACGCAAAGCGGGGCAATAGCCCCAAGAGGAGACATCATGTCGATTAAGATAAAGTATGCCATCAAGCGGCATAACACCTGGGTCTATCGCCGGACCTATCCCAAACATCTGCAAGGCCATCTCGGCTCATCCCTAAAGCAGTCGCTGAAGACCGCAGATGCCAATACAGCCAAAGCCCGTGTGGCCGAGCTTAATCAAACATTCACTTCAATCATAAAGGAGGTACAGGCCCATGCCGATGCTGCACCATCTCAACCCAACCTTGAAGCTGCTAAACTGGTTGTGGCTCTGCCTCGATATCAGCGTGCAAGGCTTGTGGGTGAGCAGCCTGTTGCTGAGTTAGCCAAGCGGTACCTGCAAGAGGCCTCAGAAAAGCTCAGGCCAGGAAGCTTCAAGTCCGTTCGCTATGCCCTGGAGCTGCTGGTCTCGCAGGTGGGCAAGAAGCAGATCAGAGATCTCAATCAAGACACAGGAAGAGACGTCCTGAGGCTGATCTTAAAGCTCTCCCCGAATGTCAGGAAGTACTCTGACGCTAAGGGCGCCAGTCTGACAAAGCTGGCAGAACTGTCGGAATACCATGAGGGCCTATGCCTGACGCCACAAACGCAGGCACGGATCTGGGGACAGATGCAGCGGTTCCTTGACTGGTGCGTGACAGAGGGAGAGATCTCCAAAAACCCCTGGCTCCCCCTGAGGGTCAAAGACAGGCCAGAAGTCTCTCCCCATAAGGTCCTGACGGATGAACAGGTAGGGATACTACTGCAAACCAAGGACAGGGTACTTTTGAGCGCCCTTCTTTTTGGACTGCTCACGGGCATGCGCTCGGGAGAGATCTGCGGGCTGATGGTAGAGGACGTCACTTACAAGGGACGCCTTGGACGGTTTGTTAAGATCCAGCCCAATGCCCTCCGACAGCTCAAGTCCAGGGCCGCGGAACGGGAAGTACCTCTCCATCCAATCCTGGAGCAACGGTTGGAGACATCCCTGCCAACTCAAGGCAGGTTGTTTGCAAACCTGAGTATAGACAAGATCGTGAAGGCCTATGCCAAGCTGCGCATACATCACCCAGGCCTCAGAGGTACCGTGTTCCACTCCACGCGCAAGTGGTTCATTACCCAGTGTGAGCGGACAGGGGTGCCCGAGCACTACACAGCCACCTTGGTCGGGCATCACTCAGCACGCTCCTCAAACAAGCTGACCTATGCCCTCTACTCAGGAGGTATTAGTGATGCCCAAAAGCGGGAGATCGTGGATGGGATCCATCTGCCAGACTGGGAGGGTACGTCATGAGCCCAACCACCACAGCAGACCCATCCCTCATCCCTGACATCGAGGCCTTCGAGGAACGGGTCGCCATCCACATCCATGAGGGAGGTATTCCAACCAACCAGGCCAAGGACCTCGCAGCACAAGCCCAGGGCTTCCGCGATCAGGCCCATTACTGGGCTTGGCTCAGGGTCTATGTCGAGAGGAAGTGCTTGGGGTAGGGCCAACACTAAAACCAAGCCAGCCTCCCACAGCGGGGGGCTGGGTGTGCTTTCCCTTTTTTTTGCAAAGAGCGTGGTCTATTAAACTGTATTGATTTTTGTTGTATACTTATTTGTGTACTAGGCGCTGAATAGTTTTGAGATTAAATTTCAGTCGATCTTCGAAAGATTCTTTAGATCCAAGATCTCTTTGATAGATAATTGTCCCAGTATATCTATTGGTTAAATAATAATACCCTATGGCGGCAATAGTTATATTAAGCTGCACAGGATCAATACCTTCACGAAATACGCCCTCGTTTACCCCCCTTTCGAGAAGCTTTTCTACTAGTGAGGTCAACTGTTGATTGGTATGTTCAATTATTTTTGATTTTTTTAAGTGTCGCGCTCTGTGCAGGTTTTCACTATTCACAAGTGTAATGAATTCAGGGTTGGAAATATAGTATTGCCAGGTAAATTGAACTAGTTTATCCAAAGCTTCCTTGGGTGGAAGAGAATCTAGTTCCAGTGATTGCTCTGCTTGCCTGATATCAATGTAAGCGTCCTCTAGCACGCGTAGAAAAAGATTTTCTTTATCTCCAAAGTAATGATAGATCATCCGCTTGTTTGCGTTTGCCGAAAGAGCAATCTCGTCAACTCTGGCGCCGCCTAGACCTTTGCGCGCGAAAGCCTTTTTGGCTGCTGTCAATATTCTTTTTTGCGTGGCCGCAGCACTTCGTTTTTCAATTTTTTTTTGCATTAAGCTCTATAGAGTAATTAAGGATTGGTTAAACGTTATTCAATGAAGGTGTCTTTGTCAAAGGGCGTTAACTTTATAAATTAGTATGATTTTAATCTTCTCTATTGACATAATAATTGATTTTTATGTAAGTAACTAGATAGTGCGTTAGTACACTTTTTATTGGTGGATACTCAAGGGAGGAATTCAAGTGTCAACATTTATAAAAGATTTTATTGAACGGGAAAAACTTTCTCGTCGTAATTTTATGTTTGCATCCGCTGCAGGCATAACCTCAGCGGCTGTAGTTGGCCCATTGGGAATTAACCCAGCTCTCGCCGGATCACATGGTGGTTGGTCAATGGCGTGGAGTTATCGCGACAGGGCCTCGGCTTACTGGAACGCTATAGTCTCCGGAGGTGAAGCATATGTCGAGAGTTTAGGCATGGCGTCCTCCGACATGGTTAATTTAATCAATGAAGGATCTTCTGAGAAATCGTTAGCGGATATTAAAGCATTCTTGGCAAAAAATGGTGGAAAAGGTGCGATAGCTTGCGATGCAAACGATAGTCCTAATGCTCGGCCAGTAGTGGAGGCTGTACGCGAAGCCGGTGGTTACATATCTACAATTTGGAATAAAACGGATGACTTACATCCATGGGATATTGGCGATAATTACGTTGCGCACCTTTCTTGGTCTGGTGAGAAACCTTCGGCAGATGCAGCTCGTTTATTGTTTGATGAAATGGGTGGCAAAGGCGGCGTTGTGCATATTGGTGGTATACCAGCAAATATTCCAGCGATCGAAAGGCTAGATGGATTAAAAGCGGCGCTCAAGGATTACCCTGATGTAGAGTTGCTAGACGTACAATCGGCTGATTGGGATACTACAAAAGCGGCTGAAGTTATGTCTAGTTTGTTAACTCGATATGGTGATGAAATTAAGGGTGTTCATTGTGCAAACGATAACATGGCTTACGGCGTGATCGAGGCTCTCAAAGCCGAGGGAATTACTGACATGCCTATAACAGCATTCGACGGCAACCCTGAAGCCGTTGACCTTGTAATGAAAGGTGATTTGCTTGCGACGGTTTTCACTAATCCACATTGGGGTGGTGGAATCGCTTTGGCTTTAGCACACCAAGCGGCTATTGGAGCATTTAAGCCATCTGAGGAATCAAATGCGCACCGTGAATTCTATGGTCCATCTATTTTGGTTACACCGAAAGATGCGGCAGAATTTAAGGCGACGTACTTAGACTCAACGCCGAAGTACGATTGGAATGATCGTTGGGGATTGTCTGCTGGACAGATACAATACAAATAATTAACCTCCCAGACAGAGTAGGGCGGGCGACTTTGTCCGCCCAATTTTTTGTGGTTTCGTAAATGCTAAAAAACTTAAAACTTCAATCTCTGATGCCTATTATTGTTTTGGCAGTGCTTGTTGTATTCTTTACATTTCTGAACCCCAATTTTTTTTCTATGCGTAATTTTGCCAGAATTGCAATTGCCGCATCTCCATTTTTGATGGTAACTATCGGTGTAACATTTATTATCATTATGGGTTCTATCGATTTGTCTATGGAAGGGACAGTATCCCTAACAGCGATCGTATTCTGTTTTTGTTTCTTGTTTTTCGGTGGCACACTCGGATCAGGAGGTTGGGTTGCCATTCCACTGGCGCTTTTGGCTGGAGCCATTTACGGCGCCTTGAATGGGTTTATCCATGCAAAGCTACTAATTCCCTCTTTTATGTCCAGTTTAGCGATGGGTTTCGTTGGGATTGGCGCTGCTGTTTTGCTTACTGGTGGCGGCATCGTTCGGATTGATGATGATATTTTTAGATCTTTATTGACCTACCGTATTCAAGGTTTCCCTTTGATGGTTTATGTTGCAATACTTTTCCTAATTTTTGGAATTATCATTCAAAAATTTACTGTACTAGGGCGAAACCTATATGCAATCGGGGGGGCAGAGGATCTAGCAGCAGCTTCGGGTGTACCTGTTTTACGCACAAGGATTTTGGCATTTTCATTAGCTGGTTTCTATTACTCATTGGCCGGTGTCTTGCAAGTTGCAAAACTTGGTCAAGCAGAGTCGGTCACTGGAGCAAATCTAATGTTTCTTTCGATTACAGCCGCGGTTGTCGGTGGCGTAGCATTATGGGGTGCCATTGGGGGTGTTTTCAATGCACTAATTGGCGTTTTAATCGTAGCAGTGATAAACAACGGGATGGTAGTTATTGGTCTACCAGATTATTTGCAGGATGGCGTGCTTGGACTCTTGGTAATAGTAGCAGTAATCTTATCTACGAACAGATCAAATATCCGCTTCGTTAAATGAAGGTTAAAGGATGTTAGAGTTTAAAAATATAAGCAAAGAATTTGGCCCAGTAAAAGCTCTGAGTAATATAAATTTCAGAGTAGAAAAGGGAGAAATCGTCGGACTTGTAGGCGAAAATGGTGCTGGAAAATCTACACTAATGAAAATAATTTTTGGAGCCTATCAGGCTGACTCTGGTACAATACTAATAGATGGTCGCCAGACTCAGTTTGCTTCTCCGCGCGATGCCATGGCAAATGGCATAGGGATGGTTTTTCAAGAGCAATCTCTAATCGGTAACCTTTCGATAATGGAAAATATTTTTCTCGGTAGAGAGCATGAATTTCGAAAGTTTGGATTGTTAGATTTTCAGAAAATGGAAAGCGCTGCTCAACACCAATTAAGTAAAGTCGGTTTAAAAGTTGACGCAAAATTACAAACTTTTGATTTATCATTTGCCCAAAGACAGCTTGTAGAGCTTGCGAAAGTATTAACCCTAGAAGAACGTACCAGCAGGGATTTAGTAATTTTGTTGGATGAGCCGACATCAGTTTTGTCGGAAGATGAGGTGGCACTGCTTTTTAATTTGGTAAACAGTTTACGAAGTCGTGCAGCATTCATATTTGTATCGCACAGATTAGACGAAGTTATTTCAATTTCAGATCGAGTGTATGTTCTAAAAGATGGTGAAATGGTCGATGAAGTATCTGCGCAAGAGGCTGATCCTGCGAAAATTCAATCCAAAATGGTAGGTCGCGAAATTGAAAGTGGCTACTATAAACAGGATGAACGAGAACCCTACAACAAAGAACAAACTATACTATCTCTAGAAAATGTTTCGAAGGAAAATAGTTTTGATGCGATTAGCTTCGAGCTACATAAATCTGAGGTTGTTTGTTTAGTTGGCACTGAGGGTTCGGGAAGAGAAGCAGTGCTGCGATGTATCTTCGGTATGAGTAATCCAGATAAAGGTCAAATAACTTATTTTCAAAATGATAAAATAAAAATTGGGTCTCCGTTTGAGGCCGTCAATAATGGTGTTGGATATATGCCGAGAGAGAGAAAAATTGAGGGTATATTCTCTTCCATGAATATAGCTGAAAATATTACGTCGTCTCAGATGGAAAAATACTCTCGATACGGATTTTTAAATTTAACTTCGGAACAAGATCTAGCAAGGGACTGGATAGAAAGGCTGTCAATAAAAACACCTTCAATTTCTACCGATTGTGGCCGCCTTTCGGGCGGGAACCAGCAAAAGGTTGTTTTAGCTAAATGGCGTTCATCTGGCGCGCAATTAATGATGCTAGATCACCCAACGCGGGGGTTGGATATTGGAGCAAAACAAGACGTTTATTCGATGATCAGAGAAATGAGTGCGTCAGGCATCGGATTAATTGTAGTTCCTGATACCTTTGAGGAGGCAATTGGTTTAGCACATACCATTTTTGTTATGAAAGATGGTGCATGTGTTAAGCGGTTTGCTCCGGATAGGGAGCGCGTGACGCCGTTTGACCTAGTTGCGGCAATGACATGAAACAAAATTTTCAGAATTTATTAAAATCAAATTTTAATTGGGTAACGTTATTTGCCCTGGTATTATTTGTTGGGTTCGTAGATCCAAACTTTTGGCGTCCTAGCAGCATGCTGATCCTATTGGGAGATATTGTCCCGCTCTTTATTATGGCTCTAGGGTTGACTTTTGCCATATACATTGGGGGGATAGATCTTTCAGCCCAATCAATGGCTAATATGATTACTGTCATTGCATCTGTGTATCTTGCTTCGCTCGGGATGTGGATAGTTCCTGCATGCATACTGACAGGAGCGGTGCTCGGTGCCTGCTCTGGAATAGTTACAACAAGATTCCTTGTGCCCTCTTTCATTTCGACCCTGGCGATTGGCATGGTTTGTTATTCAATTGCTCAGTGGCTTTCTGGTAATCGCGCTCTTTACATGAATGCTGAAAAACGAGATGCTTTGTTTGGTTGGATGCTTTCCAGCACTGGAATTATCCCAAACACAATCTTCGTAGGCGCAGGCGTATTTATTTTCGTTTTATTCATAGAGCGGAAGTTTGTACTTGGGCGACGACTGAAAGCGGTAGGATCGGCCGAGCTCGCTGCAGCTGCTTCAGGTATCAAAGTTGCGAGAGTAAAGGTCTTAGCTTTTGCTTTATCCGGAGGTTTAGCTGCTTTAGCGGGGGTCATTTTCTCAATCAAACTGTCTGGAGGTGCCCCAAGTATTGCAAACGGTTTTCTTCTACCTGCTATTGTTGCTGTTCTGGTTGGAGGCACCCCCCTGACTGGGGGTGTTGGAGGAGTAGTTAATACGCTAGTTGGTACTATGATAGTTGCCGTTATTCGAGCCTCTATGCTTTACCTTGAGGTCGATGCCACTCACCAACAAATGGTATTTGGATTAATACTTATTACTGCAATTGTATTCACGATTGATCGCTCGAAGCTTACCATTGTTAAGTAATTTTATTGAGGAGAAAAGTGTGGCAGATAATACTGATATAACGAGCTTACCGGAAAAAGTTCGCAAGTTTGGTGCTTTCGTTGATGGTAAGATGCAGCCTGCTTTATCAGGCCATACAACAATACGAAATTCTCCAGCGCACGATGTGCCGGTTACCGAATGTGCAAGGTGTTCAGAAGATGATGTCAATATTGCCGTAAGCTCTGCAAGGTCTGCCTTTGATGATCGAAGATGGTCCGGTTTGTCGGGCAGTCAACGAGCAGCTGTTTTATTAAATGCAGGGAAACTTATCAGAGAACGAAATAATGAAATCGCTTACTGGGAGACCTTGGAGACTGGCAAACCTATCAGTCAAACTCTAGGTGAGGTAGCCGGCTGTGCTGATATGTTTGAGTACGCTAGTGGTTTGGCTCGCACAATACATGGTGATAGCTTCAATAATTTAGGCGACGACTTGTTTGGAGTTGTCACTCGTGAACCTGTTGGGGTGGTAGCTCTAATAACCCCGTGGAATTTTCCTTTTTTGATTTTGTGTGAGAGGGTTCCCTATATTCTTGCTTCAGGATGTACACTTGTTGCAAAACCCTCTGAAGTAACACCGGCAACTACCGTTTTACTAGCTGAAATCATGGCTGAGGCAGGCTTGCCGGATGGCGTAATGAATGTCGTGACTGGTTCTGGTTCCGTTGTCGGTCAGGCTTTATGTGAACATACTCAAGTCGACATGATTTCATTTACTGGATCTACAGCTGTGGGCAGGAATGTAATACGTGCATCTGGAGAAACCAATTTTAAGAAACTGGGTTTAGAATTGGGAGGAAAGAATCCACAAATAGTATTTGCAGATGCCAACCTGCTCGATGCGGCTGACGGTGTAGCCTTTGGAATGTGCTTTAATACTGGTCAATGTTGTGTGTCAGGTTCTAGGTTGATTGTAGAGCGATCGGCTATGCCAAAGTTTTTGGACTTACTAAAAGCAAAGTTGAGTAAGGTTGTTGTGGGTGATCCACTAAATAAAAAAACACAAATGGGTGCAATTACAACAGAGGCGCAAAACGCAACTATTTTATCGTACATCGATAAAGGAAAGGAGGAAGGGGCTATACTCAGTTTTGGAAGCGGAGCTCTTGATACCGATGTTGGGAGGTTCATTGGACCTGTGATTTTTGAGAACGTGACCCGTGATATGAAAGTTTATCGTGATGAAATCTTTGGGCCAGTAATTAGCGTATCGCCTTTTGATACTATCGATGAAGCAATAAACATGGCTAACGATACTAAGTATGGTCTCGCAGCTTCTGTATGGAGTGAAAATGTTGAAAAAGTCTTACAAGTGTCCCGGCAGGTCCAGGCTGGTCGTTTTTGGGTGAATACGACATTAGCTGGTGGGCCAGAGTTGCCATTAGGAGGCTTTAAGCAGTCAGGTTGGGGGCGAGAGGCAGGAAAATATGGAGTTGAAGAATACACCCAAATAAAATCAGTTCATTTTTCGACTGGGAAGCGGGTGCACTGGATACAATAATGTATAAGGATTATTATGATTATATTGTAGTTGGTGGCGGGTCATCTGGATGTGTGTTGGCGAGTCGATTAAGCGAGGATCCCAATATAAAAGTTTTGTTGCTTGAAGCAGGTTCCAATGACACGCATCCATACATACACATGCCTGTAGGCTTTTCTAAGATGACAGCAGGCCCAAGGACCTGGGGTTTTAGCACAGTTCCTCAAAAGCACGCAAACAATCGAGAAATCCCATATGCGCAAGGTAAAGTCCTTGGAGGTGGATCTTCTATAAATGCAGAGATATTTACTAGAGGAAATCCAGCTGATTATGATAGATGGGCACTCGAAGAGGGAGCCGAAGGTTGGTCATTCCAAGATATCCAAAAGTATTTCATAAGATCGGAAGGAAATACTGTTTTAAGTGGCGACTGGCATGGAACTGATGGGCCGTTAGGAGTTTCGAATTTGCAAAATCCACAAGAGATGACATGTGCTTTTGTAAGGTCGTGCCAAGAACTCGGGATACCATTTAACCCAGATTTTAACGGAGCGACTCAAGCGGGATGTGGTTTCTATCAATTAACTGTAAAAAATGCTCGACGGTGCTCTGCCTCGGTTGGTTATTTAAGGCCAGCACGAAATAGATCCAATTTGACTATAAAAACTAAAGTGATGGTAAATCGTTTAATTATTGAAAGTGGACGAGCTGTCGCCGTTGAGTACGTTCATAATGGTAGCGTTGAACGAACCAATACTAATCTGGAGGTGTTAGTAACTGCTGGCGCAATTGGCTCTCCAAAACTACTTATGTTGTCAGGCATAGGCCCCGTAAAAGATTTGGAGGCAGTCGGAGTAGATGTTGTACACAATTTGCCAGGCGTAGGGCAAAATTTACATGATCATTTTGGTATTGACATCGTCGCCGAACTTAATGGCCACTATAGCTTAGATAAATACAATAAGTTGCGCTGGATGTTATGGGCCGGTGCACAGTATATGTTATTTAAGTCTGGGCCAGTAACTTCAAACGTAGTTGAGGGTGGGGCATTTTTGTATGGAGATAAAAGCGCCAGTATTCCAGACTTACAGTTTCATTTTCTCGCTGGTGCTGGGGCGGAAGAGGGGGTCCCAAGTGTACCAATCAACTCAAGCGGCATAACACTAAATTCATATACACTTCGGCCAAAATCAAGAGGGACTGTAAAACTAAAATCTGCAAATCCTCTGGACGACCCGTTGGTCGATCCTAACTTTTTAGGACATCCAGATGACTTAAAAAAGTCTGTTGAGGGTTTGAAAATATCGGTAGACATGTTTAATCAAAAAAGCCTGTCGAAGTATATTCGAGAAATTAAATTTCCTGATAGCACGGTAAAAACTCAGGCGGACTTTGAGGATTATGCTCGTCAGTACGGCCGAACGTCTTATCATCCTACGTGTACTTGTAAAATGGGGTCAGATGATATGTCTGTAGTTGACCAAGAATTGAGAGTCTATGGGATCGAAGGGTTACGCGTCTGTGATAGTTCTGTAATGCCCAGTATAGTTGGCTCCAATACAAATGCTGCTACTATCATGATCGGTGAAAAGGCATCGGATTTAATTCGCGGTAATCACTAATCCCAGTTAGGGGCCCATGGGACTTTTTCTTTCGTAACTATTCGGTAGTTGGCTTTTTGTAAGTCGTCAATTCTTGCCATGTCTATTGATGACAGAACAAAGTCCATTACATTGAAGTTATCTCTGATATTATTTCTCTTGGTTGACATAGAGTTTGCTATTACGCCCTTTTGTAAAACCCACCGCAAAACCACTTGGGCAACTGTTTTATTGTAATCAGAACTTAATTGCTGCAGTAATTCACTTTCGAAAACTTTCCCCCTGGCAATCGCAGAATATGACATCAACGGAATACCTGTGTCATTTGCCGCTTGCAGCAATTTAGATTGATCGAGTAAGGGATGAAACTCTACTTGGTTTGCTACCAATGGAACATCAAGATGTGCTTTAGCCGATTTCATCATTGCACTTGTAAAATTTGAAACACCTACAGATTTTACAAGTTGTTCACTTTGTACTTCTGCTAGCAGGTCCAAGGTTTGTTCAAACGAGCTTTCTTTCGGTGGCCAATGTAAAAAAAGGATATCAATGTAGTTTGTACGTAAATTTTCTATACTTCTCATCAATGATTCTTTGAACGTGCTGGGTGAAAAGTTTTCAGGATGAATTTTGGTAATAATGCATAAATCAGATCTATTTATTTGCGTTTCTTGCAAAGCTTGCCCAACTGCTTCTTCGTTTTTATACATTTGCGCTGTATCAAAAGCTCTGTATCCAACTTCGGCTGCGGTCAATACAGCGTTTCGCAATTAATTGCCAAGTAGAGGAAAGGTTCCAAAAACCCGCTGAAATTCTTTTTGAAAGAGAATATTCATTTTTTA
>MDTA01007966.1_pt1 | contig 16293 bp, 17 predicted proteins | sample 811151 | NCBI WGS metagenome assembly MDTA01 (sample SAMN05326648, study PRJNA326480) | marine metagenome | isolation source: seawater | place: Indian Ocean: South | collected 2010 | reverse complement strand
GAAAGTTTAATTACGATCAATGATAAATATTCCCTATAATATAGGTTTTTTGGCGCGCCCTGAAGGATTCGAACCTCCGACCCACGGTTTAGAAAACCGTTGCTCTATCCAGCTGAGCTAAGGGCGCAAAATTTAATCTTATAATGATAATTTAACTTTTGAAAAGGAATTTTTTTAATAATATCAACAAAGACAATAATTCAACTCTACCGATAATCATAAAAAATATCATTATTGACTTAGAAAAAAAATTGATATTTTGAAAATCATAGCTCGGTATGCCATACAAACTTGAGTTTACAGTATTCATTATAGTTAGTATAGACAATTTAAAGGCGTCAGAATAATTTATATTTGATACAGTTAACAACAAGGTTAATGCAAACAAGGAAATTATAAAAATAATTACAGATAAGAAATATTTATCAACATCATTTTTTCCAACAGTTTTAAAGAATAATACTGATTTACTTAAAAGTACATGGTTAGGTTTTGAATGTGATAATAATTCATTTATAGAAAATTTGACGAGTGCAAAGAGTTTTATAAATCTTATTCCGGAGCTTGTAGAATAAAAAGAACCACCAATTATTACTAGTAACAAATAAACAAAAAATAAATTTTGATTTGAATTTTCAAGATAAAAACCAATATTCGAAATTGAACTAGTTATTGATAATAAAAGAGATGGAAAGTTATTTTGATCATTAAAGAAAATAAAAAAAACAATTACAAGAAAAATAAAATATATTAATAAATAAAAGTCCTCATAGAAAACACTTAGTTTTTTTCCTCTATTGATTATTAAATTATAGAATAAAAAAATACTAAAGAAGGAAAATAACATAGTAAATGATAATACAATTTTCTTTATGTCATTGTTAAAAATACTATCCAGATTATTAAATGATAGAAATCCACCTGATGATATAAGTGTTAAAGAAAGATTAAAAGCATCTAAGTTTCTAAGATTGATTAATTTTAAAATTACAAAAATTGAAATTGTTAATAATGTGTATAAAATAAGAACTTTGAATGATTGAGTTATAGTTTCAGAATTATTAAATGATGAAAAATCTGTAAATGAATCTTTTAAATTTTTATCAAATATATCTATTAATATAATAAGTGAAAATAAAAAATAAAGACCACCAAGCCATTGTGACGAAGATCTCCACAAAACTAAACTTTCATCAATATTCTTAATATTATTAAAAGTAGTAAATCCAGTTGAAGTAAATCCAGATATAGATTCAAAATAAGAGTCTATAAAAGACAAATTGTAAATACTTAAAATATAAGGAATGGATATGATTAGAGGTAAGAATATATATCCAATTAATACAGCTAAAATTTTATCAAAAATAGTAATTTTATGATTATTTTTCTTTTTTATTAATAAAGGGACAGAAATAAACAAAGATATTAAGAGAGTATAAAAATATGTGTCTAAATTTAAATATAAATTAAAATAGTAAGAATAAATAATATTCAAAAATGATAAAAAAGAAATTAATAGCAGAAATGATCCTAAGAATATTAAACTAAAACGTGGCATTAATTTAGATTGAGCTTATTCTAAACATATTTTCAACTAATGGCATCTGGTCTCTCTTAGATAAAAAAACAACTGTGTCTTTTTTTTTAAATATAAAATCTGAGCGAGGTATAATAATTTTATTTTCTCTTAAAATTGCTCCAATTCTAATTTCGTCAGGAAGATTTGTATTTTTTAATTCTTGATTAACTAGTTCTGATGTCTCTATTATATCTGCTTCGATAACTTCATATTCACCGTCTAGAATTGTATAAGCGGTTTCTATAGTGCCTTTATGGACATGTTTTAAAATAGAAGATACAGTATTCATACGAGGATCAATTAAATCATCAATTTTTAAAGATGATTTTAACAATGAATAGTTTGGTTTATTAATCAGTGCCATTGTTCTTTTGTTTTTTGAGAATTTTTCTACTAACACACCAACCATTAAATTATCTTCATCATCATTTGTAAGTGCTATTACTGTTTCAACATCCTCTAAATTTGCCTCTGATAAAACATCTTCGTCAAGGCCATTTCCATTTATTACAATAGTATTGCTAAGTTGATTTGCAATATACTCGGCTCTTACTTTGTCTTTTTCTATAATTTTTATTCTAGCGGACTCAAAAAACTTTTCTAAATTTTTCGCTAAATTTAAACCTATATTTCCACCACCTATTATCAAAATTTTATTTGAAATTTTTTCATTATGACCAAAAGCATTAAGGGTATCCTCTAGTTGAGAGGAATTTATTATAACATAAGCCTTATCATTTTTTTTGAGCATATCATTTTTTTTTACAATTAAAAATTTGTCATCCCTAATTACACCTAAAATATTTGCATTTAGATTTGGAAATTTTTTAGTCAATTCATTTAGTTTTATGCCAAGAATTGGGCAGTCGGTGTTAACACTTATTTCTAAAAGCTTAATTTTGTTATCAGCAAATGGTACATTATCTAAGGCTCCTGGCGCTTCAAGTTTTCTTTGAATAGATTTAGCAATTTCCATTTCTGGTGAAATAATAAAATCTATTGGTAAATTGTCCTTATTGAAAATAGTGGAATATTTTCCTTCAAGGTATTCTTGAGATCTAATTCTTGCGATTTTTTTTTGTATTTTAAAAACAGAATAAGCCATCTGGCAAATTAACATGTTTGTTTCGTCATTTCTTGTGACTGCTATTATCATATCTGCTTCATTTGCATTTGCAGTTTCCAGTACATTTGGAAATGTTGCCTTACCTACTATTGCTTTAACATCAAGAGCATCATTAATTTTTTGTATATCTTCACTGCTTTGATCGATAACAGTAATTGAATGGTTTTGTTCTGATAGTAATTTCGCTATGGTAAAACCTACTCGTCCAGCGCCACATATAATTATGTTCATTTAATTAAATTCTTTTACACCCAATAACTTTAATTTTCTATGCAATGCAGACCTTTCCATCCCTACAAATTTAGCAGTTTTGGATATATTTCCACCAAATTTTCTTAATTGATTGGTTAAATACTCTTTTTCAAATGACTCTCTAGCTTCTCGTAAAGGTACAGATAACGTGTCAGTAATTGAAAAATTATCTTCGATAGATTTAGATAGTGACTCCTTTATTATATCAAGTGTTTTACTTTCATTATTTCCTGGAGACAAAATTGCTATACGCTCGATTAAATTTCTTAATTCTCTTACGTTACCTGGCCAATTGTAGTTTAGTAAATAGTTGTTATCTGTAATAGATATTTTTTTTAAATTATATAAACTACATATTTTTTCACAGAAATAATTTGTTAATAATGGAATATCCTCAATTCTTTTATTTAAAGGTTCTATGCTTATACCAAAAACATTTATTCTGTGAAATAAATCTTCTCTAAAATTTCCATTTTTAATTTCTTTTTTTATATCTTTGCTAGTAGAGCAAATTATTCTAACATCAACATTTATGTCATGATTTCCGTTTATTCTTCTAAATTTTTGATCTATGATAACTCTTAATATTTTTGATTGTGTCTCTAAAGGTATATCTGCAACCTCATCGATTAATAAAAAACCCTTAGTAGCTTTTTCTAAAGCCCCGTATAAAATAGAACCATCATTTTTTTCTTCTCCAAATAATTCTTGTTCATATTTTTTATTATCTAATAAAGCACCATTTAAAATTACAAATGGCCCCTTGTTTCTATTAGATTTCTTGTGGATTTTTCTCGCAACAAGCTCTTTACCAGAACCAGTAGGTCCAGATATAAAAATTCTACTATCTGATAATGATAATTTGTCTACCTGTTCACGAATTGAGTTTATATTTTGACTGCTTCCTATTAAATCGAATGAATTAAATAATTTTGATTGTAGATTTTTATTTTCATATTTTAATAGAAAATTTTCTGATGCTCTATTAACAAAATTAAGTAATCTTTCCTTATCAAATGGTTTTTGAATAAATTCAAATGCTCCTGCTTTTAGTGAGTTAATTGCCATTTCTATATTTGCATGTCCTGAAATTATAATTACTGGTATGTCTTTATCTTTGTTCTTAATATGATTAAGTAACTCGATACCATCTGCGTCTCCTTTATCAAGTTTAACATCTATTATAGCTATATCTGGAAGTTTTTTGTCGATTTCACTTAAAGCTTGATTGTAATTAGCTGCAACCCTAGTTCTATAACCAGCTTCTTGGATTAATTCATTTAAAATGAATCTTATATCAGCATTATCATCAACAATTAATATTTCAGTTGTCATAGTTTTTTGGTAATATTATTTGTATCTTGGCACCATTCTTTTGATTATAAAATTTAATTGATCCGTTATGGTCATTTATTATTTTGTTTACTATGGATAATCCTAATCCTGAACCTTTTTTCTTTGTTGTAAAATATGGTTTAATTAAATCTTTAACATTTTTATTTGGAAAACCAATTCCATTATCTGTAATATTTAATACTATATAGTCTCTTCTCTCAGCAATTTCTATATTAATAATTTTATTAAATATCGCTGTTTTTTCAGCCTTTTCACTTATACTCTCAATAGAGTTTTTTACTAAATTAAAGAAAACTCTACTTATTTGTTCATAATCACAATTTATAAATAATTTTTCTTTGAAAGAAAAATTAATTTCGATATCAGTGTCAATTTTTTTAAGTAATTCTAAATTGATTTCAATTATTTCTATAAGGTTATTTTGTTTAAAAAGTGGTTTTGGCATTCTTGCAAAATCTGAAAATTCATTTACTAAATTTTCTATTTGCTTAATTTGATTTAAAATAGTTTGAAGATTTAAATTAAACTTCTCTTTTTCACTATCTGCTAACTCATAAGAATATTTGGATTTTAAATTATCTATTGTTAATTGAATTGGGGTTAAAGGGTTTTTAATTTCGTGAGCTAACTTCCTTGCTACATTTTCCCAAGCTTCATGCCTTTCAGAAATTAATAATTTCTCTTGTTGATTTTGTAATTTATCAATCATAGCATTAAAATTTTTATTTAAAATCTCCATTTCTTTATCAGCTTTTAGTTCAGGAACTTTTATTTTTAAATTACCTTTTCCAATCTCTTCAGAGGCAGAAATTAAATTATTAATTGATATAAAAAATCTTGATGAGAATCTTATAGCAATGGTAATAGATAAAAACAATAATAACGATACTATTATTATATATATCAAAGCAAAGGTAAACTTTATTCCTAAATTTTGATCCTCAACAACATAGTAAAAATTTATAGCCTCTTCAGACTCTTTTAAATAATCAGATATTTCTTGATCTAAAAACTTTACTACATACAAAAAATTATTTTTTGGAGAATTTAACTTAATAATAGCTGCAGATTTATTTTCAAAAGTATTTATAATTTTTAATGGCCTATTATCATCTAGAACCATATTAAATGCTTGATCTTCAATCGGTAAATATGGTGTGTCACTTGAAGATAAAACTATATTTTTATTTTTATCTAATAAATGAATTTGATCTAAGCCTCTTAGAAATCTTTGGGTGTTTAGAAATTGAAGTAATCTACTTTTATTATTTTTAAATAAATTGATATTTTTTTCAAGATCAAAAGAAACAAGGATAATATCAGACTCTACCTTATTTCTTTTTTCATCTAAATAATTTTTTGCTAATTCATAAGAATTATTAACAGCTGTTGTTATTTTGTTATCAAAGTATTTTTCCAGTGCAAATGAAAATAAAAATAAAGAAAATACAGAAATTAACAAAGATGGTATTAAAGTAAATAAAGAGAAAAATATTATGTATTTTCTGTTCGCTACTGAACCTCTAACATTAATATTATTTTTTAAAGAATTTTTTGTTTCTAGAAATATTATTATAAAAAAAGCTAGCAACAAAAAAATATTAGCAAATAGCAGAAATTTTAGATTTTGATCGTTTAGCTTAATGAAACTTTTATCTATAAATGTTAAAAAAGTGACAAAGGTAACAGCTAAAGTTATTAGAAACAAAGCGATTATAAATAGGTTTCTTTTTAAGAAAGTTAACATAAATTAAATTATATATAAATTTACATATGAATAATTACTTTATAATACTTGCTGCTGGAAGAGGAAAAAGATTTAATGATAAAATACCAAAACAATACAAAATCTATAAAAATAAAGAACTTTATCTGCACTCCTATGATAAAGCCCAAGAATCGAATTTGTTTAAAGAAATTATCCTTGTAATAAACAAAAAACATAAAAAATTTATATCTACAAAAATCAAAACAATTTATGGAGGAAAAACAAGACAAGACTCCTCTTTTAATGCTCTTAAATTTCTTAAAAATAAAAAGAATGTTGATAAAGTTTTTATTCATGATGCTGCAAGACCAAACTTTACAATTAAATTATTAAAAAAATTAAATAATCTAGTAAAAAAAAATATTGCTGTCGTACCATATATTAATTCAACAAACTCTATTAAATTGAAAACTAAAAATAAATTTATAAATATTAATAGAAATTCTGCCTATCTTACTCAAACACCTCAATGTTTTGATTTTAAGAGTTTATTTCATTTATCTAAAAAGAATAAAACTTTGGTAACAGATGAAGCTAGTTTATTTTTAAATAACAATAAAAAAATTAAGTTTATTAAAGGTGATGAAAAAAAATATTAAAATTACAAAAAAAAATGATTTAAATGTACAATCAAAAAAAACTATGTATGGTATTGGTTTTGACATTCATAGATTAATTAAAAACAAAAAACTTTTTTTAGGTGGAGTAAAAATACCTTATCACTCTGGTTTAAAAGGTCATTCAGATGGGGATGTAATTATTCATTGTGTTATTGATGGAATACTCGGTGCTATAGGTAAAAAAGATATTGGATCATTGTATCCAAGTAATAAAAATAAATTTAAAAATATAAGATCGTCAAAGATGTTAAGGCCAATCATATTGGAATTAAAGAAAAATAATTTTTTAATTAACAACATAGATATTAATTTAATTTGTGAAAGGCCTAGAGTTTACAAATACAGAAAAAAAATTATAAATTCATTATCAAGATTAATGAACATAAATAAAAATATAATAAATCTTAAAGGTAAAACTGTTGAAAAATTAGGTTTAATAGGAAAAGAGAATGCAATGGCTTGTGAGTCAATAGTTTCAATTAGTAAATATGAATAAAATAAATTTTTTATTTGTTACATTATTTGGTATCGGTAAATTAAAAAAGATTCCTGGAAGTTATGCATCTTTAGCAACGACTCTATTTTTATTTTTCTTATTTAATATATTAAACATATCTCCAAATTTTGTTTTATTTGGAATTATTATAATATTTTTAATTGCTCTTTACTCGGTTAATAAATTTATTCATAATTTAGATAATAAAGATCCCAAAGAAGTTGTTATTGATGAATTTATCGGACAATCAATTCCTATTTGCCTTTATGAAATTGCCCATGATGGGCCTAAAGAAACCGGTCAAGTATTAACTTATTACTTTGTTATGTTTATTTTATTTAGAATTTTTGACATTATTAAACCATATCCTGTGGGTTACTATGATAAAAATTTTAAAAATAGTTTTGGAGTTATAATGGATGATGTTTGTGCAGGTTTATATGTTGTGGCGGTACTTGTTTTATTTATGGTATTTACATCATGAAAAAAATATCTAAAAAATTAGTTAAATTATTAATAAAAAAAAAGTTAAGTATATCCTTTGCGGAATCTTGTTCTGGGGGTTTATTTTCAAGTTCTATTACCTCGATAAATGGTTCTTCAAAGGTATTTAAACTTGGTTTAGTTACTTATTCAAATCAATCAAAAATTAATATTCTTAAAGTTCCTAAAAAAATAATATTAAAATATGGAGCTGTAAGCTTCGAAACTTGTTTAAATATGGTTAAAAGTCTTAATAAAATAAGTAAAACAAATATTTCAGTATCAATTACTGGTATTGCTGGACCTAAAGGAGGCACTAAAGTAAAGCCTGTTGGATTAGTTTACATAGGTATAAAAAAAGGAAATAAATCTATAGTTAAAAAATTTCAATTTAAAAACAAAAAAAGAAATTCAATCCAAAAAGCTTCGGTAAATCAAGCTATTAGAATGATTTTTGATATAATCTAAATATTTTCAGCTCTTTTTTGAAAAGCATCTGCAATTTTTTCTAATCCATACTGAAATGATTTTGTCATCAAAATATTTAAAAATTTATTTTTAATTTCAAAATTAATGTCAAATATAACTTCTGTTTTAAAGCCACTTGTCGCATTACCTATTTCAGTAAAATTCCAATTGTTTTCCATATAATTTAAAGGTCCTTCTATATTTACAACATGAATATGATTATTTTTCTTATGATATTTCACATCACTTTTGAACGTATCTTTAAAAGGACCTTTTCCTATAGTTAGGTCCGCAATTATATTAATCACCTCTTCATTTTCTTTTTTTTCATGGACTTTAGAATTTTCACAAAAAGGGATGAACTCAGGATATTTTTCAATATCTAGCACAAACTCGATAAGTTTATCTTTTTTTTTATCTATTAGTCTCTTAACTGATGCTTTGGGCATTAGTTTTTATAACTCTTTCATTTTTTAGTTTTTCAAAATCTTCATCAGCATGATAAGAGGATCTAGTTAAAGGTGAAGACGAAACTAATAAAAAACCTTTTGACTTTGCTATATCCGCTAATTCGTCAAACTCTTCCGGTGTATAATATTTTTCTAAAGGGTGATGTTGTGTTGTTGGTTGCAAGTATTGACCAATAGTTAGAAAATCAACTTCTGCTGAAATTAAATCATCCATCACTTGAAGAATTTCATCTTTTTTTTCACCTAGTCCAATCATAAGTCCAGATTTTGTAAAAATAGTTCTATGAATTTTTTTTGCGTTTTTAAGAAGCTCTAGCGATGCAAAATATCTAGATCCAGGCCTTACTTTTCTATACAGACTAGGCACTGTCTCAATATTATGATTAAAAACGTCAGGTTTAGCTTCAACAACTATTTTATAGGACTCTCCTTTACGTAAAAAGTCAGGTGTTAGAACTTCAATAGTTGTTTTGGGATTATTAATTCTAGTTTTTAATATTACGTTGTGAAAATGCTTGGCCCCACCATCCTTTAAATCATCTCGATCAACAGATGTAATTACAGCATGTTTTAGATTTAATTTTTTTATCGCACTTGAAATTTTTTCTGGTTCAAGCGGATCTAGAGGTTTTGGTTTGCCTGTAATAACATTGCAAAAAGCACATGCCCTTGTACATATATCTCCCATAATAAGAAATGTAGCATGTCTTTTACTCCAACAATCAGTTATATTTGGACAATTTGCTTCTTCACATACTGTTTTTAAATTAAATTGATTAACAATAGTTTTGGTTTTAAAAAACTCTTGTGTATTTGATAGTTTAGACTTTATCCAATCTGGTTTTTTTTTTAATGGATTTGCTGGCTTATTTACTTTTTCTGGATGTCTAATCATTAGTTCTTTCAATTATAAAAACTTTATCATTTTTTTGTCCAAATACAAATTTTTCTCTTATCAATGTTTCAATAAAATCTAAATCTATATTATTAGTTAAAAGAGAATTTTTAAATTCTAAATTTTGAATATTATTTTTCAAATTTTGCTCGTTAATAGTTAGATCATTTAAAATCCTTTTTTTTTCAAATAATGAGATAAGTCCTCTGTCGCCATCAAGCATATTAAAAAAAAAATATAAAAATAAAGTTGAGGATATAATTAAAAAGTAGTTTTTCTTTAGTCTTAACTTCATTATAATATATTAGCCATTAAAGCTTTTTTTCCTAAGTCATCTTCAATTCTTAATAATTGATTATATTTAGCAACTCTTTCTGATCTTGATAAGGATCCTGTTTTTATTTGAGAAGAGTTTGTCCCTACTGCTAAATCAGAAATAAAAGTATCTTCACTATCGCCAGATCTATGTGAAATAATTGTTTGAAAACCAATATTTTGAGCAAATTTTATAACCTCTAATGTCTCAGTTACAGTTCCAATTTGATTTAATTTTATAAGTATTGAATTAGATGAAGAGTTTAAAAAACCAACCTTTAATCTTTCTAAATTAGTAACATACAAATCATCACCAACTATTTGTGTTTTTTTCGGAATTTTTTTCATTAATTTATTCCATGATATCCAATCATTTTCACCAAACGGATCCTCAATAGATTTAATCTTGTATTTATTAATGATTTTTAAATATTTGGATATAGTTGCATCAACAGAAATATACTTTTTAGAATGAATAGAATATTTTTTTTTATTCAAAAGTTCATTTGCCGCAACGTCTAAACATATACAAACATCTTTGCCATTTTCAAAGCCAGATAATTTAATAGCTTTAACTATCATATCTAAAGCTTCTTCATTTTTTTGTATCATTGGGGCAAAGCCACCTTCATCTCCAACCGATGTTGAATGACCATATTTTTTTATTAATTTTTTAAGATTATTTATTATTAAAAAACAAATTCTAATAGCTTCCTTAAAAGATTTTGCTTTATCCGGTCTAATCATGAATTCTTGAATTCTTAAGCCATTGTTTGCATGAGCACCTCCGTTAATAATATTCATCAAAGGATAAGGCATTTTAAAATTTTTTTTCAATAAAAATGTTGAATAGAGTGGTTTTTTTGTAATTTTTGACGAAAGTTTTTTGGCTGCCATTGATATAGCTAGAATCGAATTAGCTCCTAATTTTTTCTTTTGTTTTGTTCCGTCTAAATTAATTAAGGTATAATCAATTCTCTCTTGATTATGAATATTTAAATTTTTAAGTTTTTTTGAAACAATTTTATTAATAGTGTTAATTGGGCCTAAAACACTTTTTCCTAAATATTTCTTATTTTTAAAATCTCTCTTTTCGAATGCTTCATATGTGCCTGTTGAGGCTCCAGAAGGACATATTGCAGAACAACTAGTATTACTTGCAAAAACCTCTGCTTCTATAGTTGGATTTCCTCTGCTATCAAAAACTTGTCTAGCAACAACTTTTTTTATTTTACTCATTGTTTTTAATTAAATTATCTATTTCAACTATTTGATATAATAGATTTTCCAAATTATTTAAATGAAGCATATTAGGTCCATCAGATGGAGCGTTGTCAGGATCTTGATGAGTTTCTATAAATAAAGCTGCAACTCCTACTGCTACAGCAGCTCTTGAAAGGTGTTCAACAAATTCTCTTTGTCCACCGCTTTTTTCACCTAATCCACCTGGTTGTTGAACAGAATGAGTGGCATCATAAACTATTGGATATCCATTCCTAGCCATTATAGGGATAGATCTCATGTCTGAAACTAAAGTATTATAACCAAAGCTAGCTCCTCGTTCTGTTACTAAAATATTATCGTTACCTGATTCTGAAATTTTCTTTGTGACGTTCACCATATCCCAAGGAGCTAAAAATTGTCCTTTCTTTACATTAATAATTTTTTTTGTTTTAGCTGCAGCTATGAGTAAATCTGTCTGTCGACATAAAAAGGCTGGTATCTGAATAACATCAACATGTTTAGATACAATCTTACATTGTTCTTCATTGTGTATATCAGTAAGAATAGGTACTTTTAGTTCTGATTTAATTTTATCAAAAACCGGTAAAGATTTATCCAAACCCGCACCTCTCTTACCCTTTAAACTTGTTCTGTTAGCTTTATCAAATGATGTTTTATATATAAAACCTATTTTAAACTTTTCAGTAATCTCTTTAATTTTTCCTACCATATCTAAAGCATGTTGTTCGCTTTCTAATTGGCAAGGACCTGCTATCAATGTAATTTTATTGACGTTTGAAATTTCAATATCATTACATTTTATTGTTTTATTAATCATTTGATTTTTTTTGAAGCCTTTATAAAAGATTTAAATAATGGATGTGGAGACAGAGGTCTAGATTTAAATTCAGGATGAAACTGAACACCAACAAACCATGGATGGTTATTTAATTCAATAATTTCTGGTAGTTTTAAATCAGGAGATACACCAGAAAAAATCATACCTTTTTGTTCAAATTTACTTTTAATATAATTATTAACTTCATATCTATGTCTATGTCTTTCAAATATATTCTTAGTTTTATAAATTCTTTGTACAAGAGAATTATGTCTTAATTTTGCCTCGTATGATCCAAGCCTCATAGTACCACCTAAATTAGTATTAGAGCCTTTTATAATTTTTCCATTTTTATTCCACTCTGTTAAAAGACCAACTACAGGGTAACATTTTTTATTAAATTCAGTAGTTCCTGCATTTTTGATTTTTAATTCATTTCTAGCAAATTCAATTATAGCCATCTGCATTCCAAAACAAATACCAAAAAAAGGTATCTTATTTTTTCTTGCATATTTTATTGCTTCAATTTTACCTTCGGTACCTCTTTTACCAAAACCACCTGGTATAAGAATTCCAGAAATATTTTTAAGAGTATTTTTTATTTGCGATGGTTTTAGATTATCAGACTCAACTCTTAGTAAATTAACCTTTACATTATTTACAATTCCTCCATGTATTAAGGCTTCGTCTAATGATTTGTATGCATCTTTTAAATTTACATACTTACCAATAATAGCTATATCAATGGATTTTTTTGTATTTAATACTCTTTTTGTTATTTGTTTCCAAGGTTTTAAATCAACTTTTTTTTTAGGCTTCATTTTAAAAAAATTTAAAACTTGTTTATCTAACTTTTCATTAAAAAAACTTATTGGTGCCTCATAAATAGTTTTAACATCAACAGTTTCTATTACATTTTCAATAGGAACATTACAAAATAAAGATATTTTTTTTCTTTGATCAATTGGAATTGATTTTTGTGATCTACAAATAACTATATCTGGTTGAATTCCTAGACTTCTTAATTCCTTAACTGAATGTTGTGTTGGTTTTGTTTTAATTTCGTTAGAAGATTTTAAATAGGGTACAAGTGTTAAATGAATAAATAAACTTTTTTTATTACCTTCTTCATTTGAAAATTGTCTAATCGCCTCTAAAAAAGGTAAGCTTTCAATATCTCCAACAGTGCCCCCTATTTCGCAAATCACAAAATCTTCTTTTTTTACATCTGATTTTATAAATGATTTTATTCTATCTGTTACATGAGGAATTACTTGAACAGTTTTTCCTAGGTACTCACCTCTTCTCTCTTTTTTGATTATGTCACTATAAATTCTTCCTGTGGTTATATTATCTGATTTTTTTGCGGAAATATTTGTAAATCTTTCGTAATGGCCAAGATCTAAATCAGTTTCGGCTCCATCGTCCGTAACAAAAACTTCGCCATGTTGAAAGGGGCTCATTGTTCCTGGGTCTACGTTTAAATAAGGATCCATTTTTCTTACTCTAACTTTAAAACCTTGTGATTTGAGTAAATAAGCTAACGAAGCAGAAGACAATCCTTTTCCTAGTGATGAAACCACGCCGCCAGTGACAAATATATATCGCGCCATGGAAGTATTTTATAGACCTTTAATTTGAAAAATAAAAGTATTAATTTTTATTTTCTGGAATTTCAGGCGCTTCGTCGTTATTTTCCTCAATTTTATCAATAACTGAGGTTGTTGGAGTTAAATCACCCCTGGAAATTATGGTTAAACCTAAGCTACAAATTATAAATAAAGTGGCAACAATTGCAGTTGCCTTTGTAAGAAAATTTCCTGCTGATCTTGAAAACATAAAATTATCTTGTGATACACCAATACCTAATGCTCCACCCTCGGATTTTTGAAACAATACCAACAATACTAAAACTGCTGCTAGAATAATATTTACTACTAATAATATGTTTTCCATATGAGCTAAATAATAGTTTTTTTAATGATATCAATAAATTTTTTTTGATTTCGTGATGCACCGCCAATTAAATAGCCATTTAATTGGTTTATTTGTTTTAAATCATTTATATTTTTTGAACTTACTGACCCACCATAAATAACAGAAATTTTTTGATTTTTGTATTTTTGTGTCAATATACTTCTTATAAAAAGTATAATTTTTTGTAAATCATTAATTTTTGGTATCAACCCAGTGCCTATAGACCAAATTGGTTCGTAAGCAAAAATAAAATTATTAATATTTTTTACTTTTTTTAAACAATGCTCTAATTGAATTTTTAAAACTTTTTTAGTTTTTTTTTTTTTATTATCAGTTAAACTTTCACCGATACATAAAATAACTTTTAAATTGTTTTTTTGAGCAGAAATTATTTTTGCATTTATAATTTTATTAGTATCGTTTTCACTTCGATTTTCAGAATGACCAAGAATTACATAATTTGCACCGGAATTTTTTATCATTTTGGAACTTATGTATCCAGTAAAAGCACCTTCGTCTGGGCCATGATGACAATTTTGGGCTCCAATTTGAATTCGTGAGTTTTTAGTTTTATGATAGAATTTGTTAATAATTGTATACGGTGGACAATAAATAATTTTAACATTTTTAAATTTTTTAGATTTTGACAGAGAAATTAGCTTATTTATATTTTTTATTGAAGAATTTGATCCAAACATCTTCCAATTAGCAATGAAATATATATTATTATTTGTCATTAAGAATATTTTAATTTATAGGTTTTGTTTTTAATAAATCAATAAATTAAATTAAAACTTTAAAATGCTTAGTAAATTAAGGAATTTTTCTAAAACAAAATTTTCAACTATCCTGGTTGGTATAATCATTGTGCCGTTTGTTTTGTGGGGCATGGGTAGTGTTTTTAGTGGGGGCAACACAAACAGAATTGCAAAAATTGAAAATGAAAACATTTCGACACAAGATTTTATTGATTTTATAAACATGAGTAATTTAGATTTAAATTATATTAAAAATAATATTAATAATAATTTAATAGAACAATTATTGTCTCAACTAATTTCTCAAACTATGTTAAGACTTGAAATTAAAAATTTCGATATTTTAATTTCTGATAATGTATTAAAAAATAAACTTTTATCTAATAAATTATTTTTTGATGAAAATAATAAATTCTCAAGAATAAAATACGAAAAATATCTTTTAGAAAACAATTTAAGTGCACCGATATTTGAAAAGAAATACAAAGAAGATGAATTAAGAAAACAACTTTTTTCCTATATAGACGGTGGAATTAAATCACCTTTTTTTTTATTGAACAAAAAATACATTTTTGAAAATAAGAAAATCGATGTTGAATATATTAATTTAGAAAAAGAATATAAAACTTCATTTACTAATGAAGATTATAAAAAGTTCATTAATGATAACAAAGATCAATTAATGGTTGATTTCATTGATTTTAGTTACTCGGAAATAAGGCCTGAGGATTTAATAGATTCAAAAGAATTCAATAATGAATTTTATAAGATAATTGATGAGATAGATAACGATATTTTAAATGGTAAAAGTATTAATGAAATATCAAAAAGATTCAATCTTAAAATAAGCGAGGTAAATAATTATAATAAGATTAGAGACAATAGTCCAAATAATTACGAAAATATTTTCAAAAAAAGAAATGATTCTAACGTCCAATTAATAGAAAATTCTGATCATTTTTTAATATTTCAAGTTAGTAATAAAAATACAAAAGTTCCAAGCCTGGAAAATCAAAATTTTAAAAAGGAACTAAACACAAATATATTACTAAATGAAAAATATGAATATAATAAAATGTTACTTGAAAAAATTGAAAAAAATAATTTTACTAATTTAGATTTTGATAATATTGGAAATAAAAATCCAAAACAAAAGATTACAATTGATTCTATTAATGACAAGGATATCTTTGATGAAAATTCAATAAAATTAATATATTCAATTGGATCTAAAGGTTTTGTTTTAACAAGCGATATTAATAATAATGTATATGTTGTTAAAATTATAAATATATATTCCGAAAATATACCAAATGAAAAAAAAATTATTAATAAATATAATATGTCGGTTATCAATGATCTAAAAAGCTCTATTTATTTATCCTACGATAACTTGGTAAATAAAAATTATGATATTACAATAAATGAAAATACAATCGAAAGAGTAAAAAACTATTTTAAATAATGTTAAATGTTAGTCTTAATAAATTTAAAATAGTTAATAAAAAAAAGATAAATCAATCTCTTTATCATGTAATAAATTCAAATGGCGAAGAACACATAGATAATTTAATAAGTAATTTTCTAATTGAAAAAAATAGTTTTATATTTGAGTCAGTTGAAAAAGGTAAAATTAAAGGCAGATATACAATATTTGGAAGAAATCCT
>MDTA01019329.1_pt1 | contig 16295 bp, 16 predicted proteins | sample 811151 | NCBI WGS metagenome assembly MDTA01 (sample SAMN05326648, study PRJNA326480) | marine metagenome | isolation source: seawater | place: Indian Ocean: South | collected 2010 | reverse complement strand
TTGTATCAAAATCTAATTGAGTTGATTGAATTGTTGTTGCCATTATCTTAACCTTGTTAAATCTATATCAGTAGTGATAGTTTCGTTTGTATTGACCACTTGAAATGTTACTGATACTTTTATTTCATGTGAGTCATCTTTTGTTTGTGAAGAAACATTTAAAACTCTTGCACGAGGTTCGTATATGTTTATATTCTGTATAATTTGCTCTTCCATTTCATCATCATCAATTTCCGTATTAAGTGAAAATAATAATGCATTTAAGTTTCCACCAAACCTAGGGACAAATGGTTTCTCACTATAATTAGTCAATAATAAATTTTTAACAGCTTGTTTTACTGCAGCTGCATGCTCTTTTTTATATATTTCTCCAGATGCCTTTTTAGAAAAAGTCAAGTCAATGTCTTTTGACGACTTAGTTCTAGATGTAATTATAGTCTTACTTCCTATATTTCCATCTTCTACTGAAAAAGCTCTTGTTGGCATCTATTTCCCTTTATTTTCTATTTATACGGTTAAGTCGTCCGTAATGCTTCAATTAACTCATTTGTTGACTGTGATATATTATTGTAACGTGTTTCGACATTATTATCATATCTAACTGTCCATGGTGGAGTAATTTCAGGCATAACTAATATTATCTGAGCATTAAGTGAGTCATCTGGATTATAATTATCATAGTCTAATATTAATTTTTCAAACTGTAGGTTATCTTTCCAGTATACTGCTAAGTTAAATGTCTTTTCAATTGCAATTTCACCAGACATATTAATAAGCTCATATACTACAGCTCGTCCTCTAGACATTAAGTAATTAATACCATCTGTAACATCTAATTTCTCACTATCTTCAGGTCTATATAATCCTTCAACAACTTGTAATCTATAATCTTTAAATTCTTTAGTTGCAACTCCTCCGTTAATAGTTTTCATTGCCGAAGCGTGTAATACGTACTGACAAGCAAGTCTCATTCTTACTTTATCATCAAGTATATGTGTTAGAGTTACTGGGTCTCCAACACCACCAAGAAACTTAGCCATAGTTATTCCCGGTGCTAATTTTGTCCTACTTGTTATTTCATCTTGAAATAATGGATTAAACTTAGCATCTACATAAAAATCTGTAGGAACCGAAGACTTATTTCCAATAATATATCTCTTAGACGGATTTGACGATCTTCCTATAGGTGTAGTGCCTAATCTTGGAGATTTCTTAGCTCCTACTACTCTTCCGGTTGCAGCAATAGTTTGTCTGGAATAATGAGGTGACAGTACTCCATCGGCGATATTAGAAGATATGAATTGTGCGTTATTAACATTATTTGGGTCTCTTAATATAGACCTAACCTGCTCAGTATTTAAGTCAGTAGTTGATAACCCTCCATAATGCATGTATCTGTTTAACCTATTAAATAATCCTCCAAATGTATCAATTGCAACTCTCTTAATTGCAACTGAAGATTTTTCAAGAGCATCAGATAAGATTGCAGTTGTTGGCTCAACGGTAGTTTTATTTGTTGCGGTTGTGACTGTTGGTGTTCCACCTGAGCCAGCAGGTCCTATTGCAGCAGTTCCAGCTTTATTTGCTTCATTTGCTTTTTCAGCTGTACCAGTTAAATCACCGTGAAACGTAGTAGCATGCATTGAAGTAGAATTGACTCTAGGAATATGCGCTGTTTTTCCATAATATACTATATCAGTACCACCAATAGTTCCGCTATCAGCTAGTAACCCAAGCTTAGATGAAGACATGTTTATTCTCTTTGTTGATAACGTTACTTCTTTTTCAGCTGTCATCATTAATGTTCCATGTACATTATGGTCCATACTTCCACCAATAAATAGGCCGTTGCTTCCTTTTATGATGTCAGTATTATTACCATGTATTGTCGTTACAACATCTTCTCCTATAGTGTTTGATATGCCTCCTATAATTTGAACTTCTTTAGTTCCGCCTATGTCTTGCTTATATCCTCGTTTTACAGTTTGATCGACATCTCCGTCAACTCTAACGTTAAAGTCTCCTCCTACTTCTAAGTCAAAGTCACCTGCAACTTTAAGTTTTAAGTTTCCAAGGTAACATAGTTCTCCTTCACCGTCAACAATTACTTTCTCATCTTGTGCACTTACTCTAATTGTGTTTCCAACAGAACCATATATCATAGTTCCATCTGATCTCATTTCAACACCGGAACCAGATTTATGTCTTATCATAATTCTTTCTGCACCGGGAGTATCATCGGTTTCAATTATGTGTCCAGATGAGGTTTCTTTTACTTGTGCATTTGGATATGTAGAAACTGGTTCACTCTTTAACTCTAAATCTATTCCGTCACAACCACCTCCAAGCTCAACATGAACTCTTTCTGTACCTCTAGCTTTATTATTTACAGAAGAAGCGTTGACATTTTTTTTCCTTGGAAATTCACCTCTTGGGTCCATTTTACCGTCAACGCCGGCTACTGGTGCACCACCAACATCACCGACATTAACATCTTTTTCAAATGACATTAACTGCCTCCAAATATTTTATTAGTTTTTAAAGCATCAGCTGAAGACTTAATATTTAACTTTGGTATTAGTTCTTGAAAATTCTGTCCAGCTTCATCTTTAAGCTTAGTAATTGCTGCCACGTTTTCTTCTCCTATCGACTTAGCAAGAGAGTCTTTGTTTTCAAGAAATGATTTATCCATTTCGCTTTTAATATCAATTTCTCCAGATTGAACCTTACCAAGCAAATTCTCCATTTCAGCAAAATCTTTATCCATGTCTCTTTTTATCTTTTCACCAGTTTCTTCATCAATATCTTCAAATTTCTTAGACAAAGTCTTAAAACTAAATGCTTCTACTTTCTTATTAGCAGTAGGTGCCGGTTTTGCTACGTCTTCTGGTATTATAAAAGAAATTTGTTTTCTAGTTGGGAACTTATTCTCTTTAGGGTCATCTATTACGTTAGTCTTACCAAGTGAGGTTCTTAATGCTTCCATGTCTATTCCTGGGCCAGTAATTTCTGGAAATAATTCATAGTCTCCATATATATTAACTCCTGGGAGAATCTGATATACTACTTCTAAGAAGTTCTTTAAAGTCTTTCCTTGTTCTGAAGAAACTGGATTACTTTGACCAGCAACAATACATACGTTCACTATTGGGTCTCCTTCAGCATCTTCAAATTCAATGTAGTCTGGGTCTCTAGTTTCATCTACTGGACGTCCTCTTTGCAGTGTTCCGTCAGAAAGAATAATATAGTGAGGTTGAAGACCAAATATTTTCTTATTACTACCCATTAGCTCTTTGTTAGCATTTGTTTGAGCTTGTGCAGAACTAAATCCCTTATCTTTCTCTCTTCTAATTTTTTCTTTTATATCGATTGCAACACTAAGTCTATGAAGTACTCCTGCATCTATCTTTTTAATACTTCCATTTTCTCTAACTAGTTTTTTTAACACTTCATCACCAAGATAACTCACTGTGACAACAGTAATAGCATTGGCATCAGTCGCTTGAAATCTCTTACTATCTTCAAACTCATCTTTTAATTCATCTAGTGTTTCAATAAACTCGAATTTATAAGTAGGAGATGTCATAAACCCTTGCCAACCTGCAGCCGTCTTCTTTGGCTGTGATACATTTGTAGGAGACATCTTTGGTGTCATGCTACCTTTTTGTAGAAGCTTTGATATATTAGTATTTGCAGAAAATTTTCCAGTCTTCTCATTTAATCCTTCAATAAGATTTGGTACACTTTTTCCATCAGGTATTTTAATTCCATCAGGAACTCCCGGAAGTCCAAGTTGTCTTTCACCTGTTACTTTCGATAATACCGCTTTTGCTTTACCTAAGAAATGGGCAAAGACGTTCGCAGCAGGTGCACCTGCATTAGGTATCAATCCCTTTGGATTAAAATTAAATCCGGCTTTATTGATATGTTGACTTTTTGCTTCTACTTCTTTTTTTACACTATTTACGATATTTGTCTGAGGTGTTTTTCCGGCACTCTTATCATCACTTTGTTTTTCTGCCATAGATATTATCTTAGTCGTCAATCCTGCAGGAAGAATGTTTTTCATTTCAAGTTTTAGTTTGTTGTTAGGCATGTTAGTATTTCTTTTTAGCTCATCGAATATTTCACTACGACTACCTTGAGCTATACATACCTTATTTAAGTTCTTAGTTTTTAAATTGGTCATTCCAAAAAGAGTTGTTAAGTTTGACACTTGAGCAGATGTCGCGTCTGCGCCTCCGTCACCCGCGCCCTCTTGAAGGAGAACCGGTCTACACCTCTTAACAAAATCTTTTGTAGGCTTAGCACCATTACTTAGTCCTTTAAATCCTCCTACCGTTTCTCCTTGTTTATTAAAAAGTGATTGGTCTGCTAATAAGCTTTTCATCTTTTCTGATTCTGCCGTAGCCTTCAGTTGTCCACCTATAGAACCTAACACCACCTTTTGAAACTCAATCATTTCTGGTGTGGCCGAAGCTTCAAATTGTTCTTGAGTTATATTTCTAACAAACTCAACTCTTATATGCATAGCCACTTTAAATAACCTTATTATTCCGTTGCTATAAGAGTAATGAGTTTCTTGATATTTTCTTGACGCGGTTGTAGAAGTCTTTCCAGCTCTAACCGATACTATTTCCTTTATGTCATCTTCAGGACCAAATTTAAATGTCTGGCCATCAAACGTTCTATGTTTTCCTAGAGGTCCTTTACCTCGCCCAGGACCCGTTATAGCATCAGGTATTTTCTTTAAAGTAATGGAAGTTACTTCACTCATTGATTATTCTCCTTCACCAACATCATCGAAGTCTTCTTCTTCAATTTCAGCTCCAACACCCAACTTTTTAAATGTTTCTTGTGCAAAAGCTATCCTCTGTTTAGTGTGTGCAAATTTTTTATTAGGTCTTTCGTATTTATCCTGAAATACTTTAGTAGCATCTATCACAGTATCTGCTCCTCTCAACTGTCCAATTCCTAAGTATGGTATAGTTTCTAGCTCATGTTTTACAAATCTAAGTTGTGCATCTATAGTAGTATGTGACATTCCTATTGAAGCAGAGAACTTAACTAGTTCACCGAATCTGTTGCCTGCGGCCGCGGCCGGATTCCACTGGGCTATTCCAAAAGAATTCTCATTTTGAAATGCCGATTTTATATTAGGATTAATGTCACCGTTGTTCATGTTCGCACCTGATTCTACACAGAAATTTCCAATCATTCCACATGTCTGTTCCATAGTAAATGAGCCTCCTTCAGGTGATATGAAAAAGTTAAATGCTTTTTCGATATTAGTATTACCTGTAAGCTTAGGAAACATTACTGGTTCAGCAAGGTCATTTATTTCTCTTTCAATTTTAGGTATTGAACCTAAGACTAATGGAAGTTGTGAGTTTTTTCCATCTAGAAATACTCCAAAGACTTGTGCTCTATTTTTCAACTGTGAGTTTCCACCTAATCCTGAGCTCCCGTCTTCAGTAACAGGTAAGTTTACTTGTGCCCATGGTAAGTCTTCAGTAGGAATCTCATTATTTTCATGAAGTCCGTGTATTCGTACTTTCACTCTATCTAGTTTGAGAGGGTCCACATTATCAACTACCACGCCAATGAACCACCTAGTCTCATCTCCGTAAAATTCCATCATTAGGTTCCAGCTCCCATTGCATCGGCATCTTCACCCAATGATGCTACTTTTCCAATTAATAATTCTGACTCAACTTCACCAGAAGCAAAGATGTGTTTAGCACCCATTACAATATAATCTCCAGATTTTTTCTGGTCTAGTTTTGCTTTACCAGATTCTACTTCAGTTTTTGTATCTAAAAATTGTACACGAATAGTCTTACCTAACGTATAATTGTTATCACCTATTATAAACTCTCTTCCTTTAACTGTAATAGATAAAGGAGATTTTGTTAAAAAGCTTTTAAGTGCTTTTCTATTAATAGTTTTAGTTTGATTGCCTTGAACTGTTTCATCATCATAACTTCTATAAGACACACCAAGATTTTTATATGCACCCGATGATGATACTCTACTAATAACCTTTGAACTATGTTGTGATAAAGGAGTATCTTTAACTTCATACCCAGGAGAATATCCGTATCTTTTATTGCTACCACCTAGTAGATTCTTATGTAGTAGACTTTTAAATACGTTATCGACATCAAAGTTAACTCTCTCTGGAACTCCGTTATAGGTGTCAATAAAATGATATTGTGCACCTACTACACCTTCTGCTATTCGCCTTAATAAGTTTTCTGATGACTCATGTCTATATTTACTAATCAAATACAAATTCATTTTAGTTTTATTGGTCTCCATACTAGGAGCATACATATATGGCGTGGCCGCGTTAATAGGCTGTTGTTCCAACATTTTTTGCAAGTCTTTTAAAACTAAATTTTGAACTCCCATTGGAGAGTAAAAAAAGAAAGGAAGGCCATCATGAGTAGTCATTCGTGGTGTTAACCACATGACAGCTTCTAAAGGATGCATATTAGGAATCACAACTTTCATATCTCGAATAGCATCTTGTCCGTCAACAACGAGGTCTTTATTTAAATAAGTCTGAATAATTCTCTGTGATATTCCGGAAGGAGAACCACTATATGACATATTAACATTTTGTGCTAAAGACTCATAAGCATGATATTCTGTGCAGTGTATTGTTACCGCTTCTTGTCTCTCATCTATCTTAAAAGTTTTAATAATCTTATCAATTACAAATTCTGCAGAAATAAATTTTCCCTTGTCTTGTTGCTCAATATGTTGAACTTTAATAGATAGTTTTTCTGCTCCTTGAAAGTCCATGTCTTGCACTATATTGTGTTGGTCTTTAAACACAAGGTCCATAGTAAGGTATGGCTTTTCAATATGCTCATAGATTATAAATTCAACTATAGCACTTTTAATGTCTACAGCTAAATCAGACCTAGTAGTAGATATCTCAGCCGTTATTACCTGAAATTCAGATGCCGCATTTGTAATATTATTATCTGCCATTTAGCCTCTCATGGCTGTCTTAAAATGTGAGCTAACTTTCGATATTAATGTTGGTTTAATTACTTTAATTTGTCTTAAGCTATCATTAACAGCATAGTACACATCTTCATGTGTTTTTTCAGTTAATAGTACGCCGGGACCTACCGATGGATCGAAGTCAACAACTTCTCCTGATGCATTTATATAATGACTTGCAGCAAGATACTCTTTTGAACTAGAAACTCCTACTAGAGTTTCTTCTGTTCCAGCAGAGTTAGTTGAAGTAAATGTCTCTCCACTTTCTGTAAAATCCACTACTCCTTCTACTATGATTTGACCTAAAGTAGTATTTCTTTTAATAATCTTTCCACTTTTTCCTGAAGTGTTACCGCTTATAGTCTGGCCTATCTTAAACTTTTCAAATAAATTTGCATCTCTAGTTGTTATAGTTGTATTAGGAAAAACTTTCTTAGTATAAGTTTCAAGTTCATGTCTAGTAAGAGGCCATCCTTGTTCTCTAAGGTTATCATTTAAGAGATAAAAAGTCCAGTAATGAAGTGGAGTATCATACAACTGTATTGAAACTTGGTCAGGTCTAAACCCTTCTTGAATTGTGTGATCGTTTGCAAATGTTAAGTCATTTTTTATTTGGTCTACGACATCTGCGTACGATGATAAGTTTTGAAAGACAACTGGATCAGGTTCATCACCAAACTTATAAGTTAATTTTTCGACATCTCTAAAGTATAACATTAGAATCCCTCATCTATATCGTGTTGTTTGAGTGTCTCATGTTCAACGAAACTCATTGATATATCAATCTCATTGGGTTGACCGTCTGAATGAAATGCACCACCTGTTGGGTTAATAGTATGACTAAAGTTTCTTAGGTAACAATGTTTTATTTGAGGTATGTGACTATTAGGTATGCCTCTAAATCTAAATGATATCTTAAACGCGTTTGGAAAGTAATATCCTAAGTCTGCTGTAGCAGCACCAAACTCTACAGGAAATGTTCTAGGATATAGCTCTCTTCTAAATAACTTAATTATTTTCTCTGCAACTCTGGCTTCTTCAGGAGATGTAGGAATCAGCTTAAATTGAAATGCAAATTCTCTTAAGTTTACTCCTCTAAACACGGCTCTTAAGTTAGGGTTAACAATCATTCTATTATTTAAAGCAATCACACTTCTTGCAGTATCTCCTCCTAAGATTGCAGGAATATATTGTGCAGCTCTTGCAACCGATAACCTAGTCGCATCAATTTGCCCTTGACTTACGGTACCTCTTTTAAACACATCGGCTACAGATTTCATTTCACTTCCAAATGCCTGAGTAAAGGCATCCATTCCTGAGCCTCCACCTTCCATTACTGCCATAGCAGTTGCTCCGGCGGCCATAAGTTGAGCATTATCATATTGTACTCCATCTACATATGCCATAGATTGAGGAAAGTTCATAACAACAGCAGGAGTACCGGCTTTCGGATGAAAACTCATACCTGCAGTAGCATTATCAAATAATTCCATAACTGATTTTCTATCTTCATCTTTCTTAGCTTTCTTTTCTTCTACCATCGTGGCCGCGCCACCGCCTCTTTCTTCTACTTCAATTTGTTCATCAGTCATTTCACCTTCAACTTTTGCAACTCCACCAGAGCTTCCTAATCCGGCGAACTCATTAGCATGTAAGGTGTTATCATCAGTTTGTTTAATATGAGATGTTTGTTCTGTTCCGGGGTTGTTTGTCGTATATTCAAATACTTGAAATTTTACTGTTGACGCGTATGCTGGATTTCCAGATAAATCTATAGGATACTCGAGTTTATCTCCTCGGCCTCCTAATCCAAGAATGCTACCTATCAGTGACTGACCTGCTTGAGCAAACTCGTTCATTGCGTGCTTTGTAGAGATACTCTTAATGTTATTAGATAGCCCCTTTGTTTTTTCTCCTAGAGGACCTATCATATCAGGTATTCCCATCGTAGACTCCTTATAGATAATATTAAAGTATTATTTCTTTATTTATAACGAAAAACATGGTATATTCTGGTCTTTACAAAGCGAAAAACGCTGCAAAATATAAAGGAGACCACTCCAATATAGTATATAGGTCTTTATGGGAGAAGGCCGTTTTTCAGTGGTGCGACAAAAACGATAAAGTCAAGAGCTGGAGCTCAGAAGAAATAGTCATCCCATATTACTACGAAGTTGATAAAAAATATCACAGGTACTATGTTGATATGAAAATAGTATTTGAAGACAAGACTTTATTAGTTGAAATTAAACCTGAACGAGAAACAAAACCACCTGCAGGACCAAAGAGAACTAAGAGATATATTACTGAAGGCCTAACTTATGTTAAAAACATGAATAAGTGGGAGGCAGCGAATGAGTTTGCAAAAGATAGAGGTTGGGAGTTTCAAGTGTGGACAGAAAAGACCTTACAAGAAATGAAGTTATTGACTAAACCTGTCCCAGGAAAGCTTAAAGCATATAAACCTTTAGCACCTTTTAGAAAAAAGCGTAAGAAACGATATAAATAGTCTTATGAGTAACTTATTTCAAAAACTAGAACTTGAAGCTTTTCGAAAAGGTATTACACCTCGTACTCAAGAATCACGAGATTGGTTTCGTAAGCGCGTACAGAGACTTACACGCGTAAATAGAGATAAACTCATGAGACAAGAAGAGATAATTCGAAGGAGTACTCCACTTATGGGAAGTATGATGATGTTCTTCTATGACCCCAAGTGGAAAGACAAGTTACCATATTATGACACCTTTCCGTTAGTTGTACCTGTTGAAAGCGCTCCCGGTGGATTTCGTGGACTTAACTTACATTATCTTCCTCCGGTACTGAGAGCAAAGTTTTTAGATAGCTTGCTAGACATAACTAATAATAAAAAATATGATGAGACAACACGTTTCACATTAACATATAGACTCTTAACAGGAGCAGCAAAGTATAGATACTTTAAGCCATGTTTAAAACATTACTTAACAGAACATATTAAGTCAAGATTCGGTATGGTACCTGCCCCTGAGTGGGAGATTGCTACGTTCTTGCCGACAGCTAGATGGAATAAAGCACCTGCAGGTAGAGTATATCAAGATTCAAGGAAGATAGCAAATGGCTAGTGTAGATGAATTAAAAGCTTTAGCGAACACCAAGTTAGGTTTTGCAAGACCAAACAGGTTCTTAGTTACTTTACCAACTAACTTTGGTGGAGGCGGTGGTCTATTAGGAGGAATCTTAGGAATACTAGGTGTAGGTGGTGGAGGCGCATCCGGAAGAGAATTAAATATATTATGTTCAAATGCACAGTTACCTGCCATGAGTAATCTCACTGTAGAGAGAAGAATTGGTATGGAGATGCAAAAGGTAGCTTATGGGTATATGGTTGATGACATATCTATGACCTTCTACTTAATGAATGACTACGGCGTAAAGGAATATTTTGATGCTTGGATGCAGACCGCAATACCTCGAGACGGATTTGATGCGTTTACTAGCGCTTACAAGAGTCAATATGCTAGAACTGTGACAATACATCAATTAAGACAGCCTCTTAAAGGATTTAGCAAACAAGTCGGACCAATAAGATTTTCAGGTGGAATAGGTGGAGGAACTGTATACTCAGTTAACTTAATAGACGCCTTTCCAATTAACACGAGCGCAATTGAACTAAATAACGAGCTCGATGGATTAGTTCAATTATCTGTAAGCTTTGCCTACACTAGGTGGGAGAGATCGAGCAACACACAAGGATTTATTAATATGGATATTGATACACCTCTTGGCGGTATCGATATATTATAAGGAGTGAAATGAAAAAATGAGCCCATTACCAAAACTAAATAATATGCCAAAGTATAGCGTTACTGTTCCTTCTATGAATAAAGAAGTGACTATTAGACCTTTTATCGTTAAAGAAGAAAAGATAATGCTTATAGCTATGGAATCACAAGACCCTAAGCAAATTGCTCAAGCAATCTTAGATACCGTTAAGTCTTGTATACTTGACGAAGAAATTGATACCAGACTACTTACATCATATGATGTAGAATACATGTTCTTAAAGATTAGAGCAAAATCTGCAGGTGAGACTGCAAAGTTATTGCTTAAATGTGAGCACTGTGAAAAAGAAAATGAAGTTAGTATCAACATAGATGATATTAAGATGGATATTAAAGAAGGATGGACTAATGATAATGTTATCAAAATAACAGATGACATTAACGTAGAAATGAAGCACCCATCTTTCGTATCATTGGCATCATCAAGCGAAGTTCTTGATACTTCACCTACGCGTCAGATTTTTGGATTACTTAAAGAGTCAGTAGTCTCAGTTAATACCGAAGAAGAAAGAATTGATATGAGAGACGTAAAGTTCGAAGAGTTCGAAGAGTTTATCGAGTCAATGACAGGAGAACAGTTTACTAAGATTAGAGAATATATCATGACTATACCAAAACTACAGCATAATGTGAAATTTGATTGTAAAGAATGTAGTAAAGAAACTAATATTAATTTGGAGGGCCTGCAAAGTTTTTTATAATAGGTCTATCTTACACTAACCTGCAGAACTATTTCAAGACTAACTTTGATTTAATGCAGCATCATAAGTATTCATTGAGTGAGATAGACAACTTAATACCTTGGGAGAGAGATGTCTACGTAGACATGTTAGTTGATTATCTTAAGGAGCAGGAAATGCAAATGAAAGAAGCACAGCGCGGAGCAAGAAAGTAAATGCCTAGAAGATACACCACAATGGGAGAAGTTGTTGACCAGTTGAAAGTCAACAATGAAACAAATGTCGATATAAAATCTGGTATCCATGCTCTGGAAGGAGATTTTGGAAAATTTTTTGCATACTTGAATCGAGACAGGCGAGAGAGACTCGAGCAAGAAAGAGAATTAGGTAAACAAAAGGCCGCAGCTCAATCAAAAACTACAGGTGCATCAAAAAGAGCAAAAGGTACTGGACTACTATCAGGTATAGGTGATATGTTCAAGGGCATGGGAGCAGGAGTCGCCGGTGTAGGAGTCGGTCTAGGTGGTTTCTTTATGGGTCTCGCAGGTGCTGAGGCAATCATGACTAAGTTTGGTTCAGGTGATAACCTAAAGAACATGATGATAAACTTAGCGGAAGGCTTAGCGGCATTTCAGACACGTGACCTAGTTGCATTAGGAGCATTATTAGCAGGCGGCGCGTTATTTGGTGCAGTAGGTGTGATTCCGGGTATGAAAGGCATAGGTGCTGGAATAGGTATGACTGCTATAGGTTTTGGTATAGCAGGATTCTTTTCAGGATTAGCCGCTGGAGACATGGCCATTGAAGCTATGGAATCAACTGGTGCGAACTTATCTACATTCATGAAAAACATCGCCGAAGGTTTAGGCGCGTTAAATAATGACCAGATGATAAAAATTGGAGGCCTCTTAGCAGTAGGTGGTGGACTAGGTGCTTTATTCACATCTTCTTATAAGGGACTCTCTAGAACAGGTGGTGCCGTAGTAGGAATGGGCGCAATCGGTCTTGGTATCGGTGCATTTTTTAGTGGACTTGGTGTCGGTGATAAGCTAACGCAGATGATGAATGTTGACGGCTCAAACCTTAAAAACATGATGAAAAATGTAGCCGAAGGATTAGGCGCGTTTGATCCCACAATTTTAAAGGGACTCGCAGTTGCAATGGCAGGTGGAGCTCTAATTGGACTACTTGGACCAGTTGCGGGGCTTAAAGTTGCATCCGGTATGGCTTTAATTGGAGCCGGTATTTCTGGATTCCTTGGTGCTATAGCAGGAATAGGCGACTTATTTAATAAGATAGGCGTAACCGGCGAAGGATTTAAAAATATAATGAAGAATGTTGCAGGTGGTTTATCTGAGCTCAACAACATCGAGGCAGAAGGGTTATTAAAGAAGATAGGAGCTATGGCCGGTGTTGGACCCGCACTTCTCGCGTTCGTCGGAGGTACCGCAGTAGTTCAAGGACTAGATGCTATAATTGACGGTGCAAAGAAGATACTAAACTTTATGTTTGGTACTGAGTTTAAAGATCAGAAGACAGCTCGAAGTAACTTAATAAAAGATACTGTAGAATCTCTAAAACCTCTTAGCGATATTGATGTTAATCTCGGAACTAAACTTAAAACTTTAAGTAGTACTCTCTTAGACTTTGTCGGAGCATTCAATAAAGCAGGCTCTGACTTAAACCCAGAGAAATTTGGTGAGAAGATGGAGGCTCTTGGTATCGCTCTTTCTTCATCTCGAGAGCTGTTAATGGTTATGGCAAACGGAGGAAGTTTTGCAAAAGACGGGCCCATGCAATGGCTACTGCGAAAATCTGGATTAGGTGGAAAAATACAGTTTGGTAAAGAAGGTAGCGGAGGTATACTTGACCCTAACTTAAAGATGGACAAGTTAGTAGAACAGATACGAAAAGTCGATCAGGTGTTAGGTAGAAGAAATGCTGCACCAGTAGCTAATCCTCAGTTATCAGGTACAAGTTCTGGTGGTACGGGAGCCGCAAACGGCAATACTGACGCCTCTGTTAACATAGCCACTACCAATAACAACATCGACAACTCATCTAAGTCGTCCTTTTTAGGTACCTCAGACGTGATAGACTTAGATGATCAGTTACGAGGCTATCACGCCATGGGAGCTTCTCTTGCGAGAGGGTTTAATTAGTCTGACTCTTTAGCCAACTTTGCGAAATAAGACATCGTGTCTTGGTCTTCAGTACTTACCTCTTCGGCAGTAACTGGTTCATGAGCAGGAACTGGTTCGTTCATCTTAATCTCTTCCTTTACCGTATAGGCTCCGGCAGTAGCTTGCTCTCCAAGAACTCTTGTTAACTTAGCTTTAAGCTCGTCATATGTCTTATAGTTCTTAGGATTAGTGAACTCATTTAAGTCATGCATCTTATTATAAGTCTCTTCCAACTTAGCCTCATCGGCATCTAAGAACTGACTAGGTGAAGAGAACTCTGACTTATCATAGTTCCTATAACCTTCAACGTTTCTAATCTTTAACTTAAAGTCGGCACCTTCCCAGAAATCAAATGGATCGATTGGAGTCTCATCTGCGAAAGCAGGATTCATTAGGTCATAAATCTTATCGAAGATTTTTTTACCAAACTTATATAAGAACACCTTACCTTCGTTTTCTGGATTTGAAGGATCTGAGACTACCATGATGTTAGTAACATAATGAAGTCTTCTCTTTTGTGACCTCGCCTTCTCTTTATCAGACTCGATACCAGAGTTCCATAGTCTCGAGTTTAACTCACCTACTGGATCAGGTTGACCAATAGAAGTTAGTGAGTTCTCAATATACCATTGACCAGTTGGGCCTTTAAACCCGTGGTCCCAGTATCTTACGAACGGAAGGCTGTCATCCTTACCAGGGAGAAACCTGATAACAGCATAACCGTTACCTGCCTTGTCGACAGTAGGCTTCCACATTCTCTCATCGACATAAGATTTTGTCTCACCTGAGTTTGTGGCTTCTGCTGCTTGGATAATTTTAGTGATATTTGAACCGCGATTGCGTTTTAATGTTTCGAATGACATCGTATTGTCTCCTTATTTGCTGAAATATTAACTGAAATATAACACTGTATTTAGATGTAGTCTCGGCTTTAACCTCAAAACCTAGAAACTACCTATATTAATATATATACCAGTTTAGTTGAAAAATGATGAGTCAATGGAATTTTTTTTCGGTAAAAAGTTTAAATCCATTGCCTCAGCTTCAAGCTTGTCTCGAATAACTGGTGATATGAACTTCTTAATATCTTCTATTTCGATATCATTCTTTTCACACACCATTAGTATAGCATCCATATATGGTATCTTAATTTCAGCTACTGTACTCTCAATAAGCTTAGTAAATTTAGACTTTGTTAAAAATTGTTCTTCTATTTTTGTCATTTGTCTAAAACCCTTAATAATATTGTATCTTTATTGATACGGCCATTAACTTGCTTTCCTTTCGTACTTAAGGCATCTAACTCTTTTTGTATTTGATTAGGTGTCTTATTGAGTACTATAGGTAAGAAGTCCAATGGCTTTCTTAATTTAATTTTTGTACTTGACTCTAAATCAATGTGTTTGATAGTAGAGCCAGAGACCTCAAATCCTTTAGGATTTTCTGTTACGTATTGGCATAGTTCTTTATACTTAGTGTTGAAGGTAAACAACCTAGTCTTTCCGACAATTTGAATTGGGTGAATAGACACGACCTTAAAGTCGTTGTCTTCCTTCTTATATTGTACCTTAGCAACCTGCTTATCTGCGGCTTTAGGTCTCTTAACTCTTACGTTACGAGAAGCCTTAGTTGCCGACCTAATTCTTTCAAGGTCTTCAAGCATTGCCTTACATACTTTAATTCTGTGATTGAGGGTCGACCTTTTCAGGTGGGAGTAACCTTCGACAGCTTGTTCACATCTTTTATGATACGCGTCTTCATAATCAAGAAGCCAACCCTCAATCTGTGGCTTAACGTGACTTATTGCAGTATTTGTTAAGCCGTGATACTTGAACCTATCATAAATATTAAGTGTGGTATCTTTACCGTCGATCCACTCATCTTCAAGTTCAAGTAATTCTTGCATTATCGTATTTCTAATTTTTCTTTCTAATCTCATTTGAGGTGAGATAGTTATGACGTTAGCTTTAGCTTTCGCCTCTTCTCTTTTCTTTTTATATAGTTCTTTACCTGATTCGATTAATGGTATCATACTATCAAACAGGTGTGATAAGTAGTCAGCAGCCTTTGTCGAATCATATTCTGGATTCTTATTTAATTCGTTATTGTACCAGAAGGCAGTAGCCGCGTGGTGTGTCATACAAAACTTATATTCTGGATGAGCTAAGATGTACTTAGATGGCTCAGGAAAGTTCTTCTTAACCCAAGTCTTAACTTGACTTATACAGTCTTTCCTATCAACTTCTAAATGAAAGTAGTCTTTTACTACATCAAATCCTTTTTCAATTGGAGCACCGGCTAAACCCGTCCTAGCTCTCGCTCTTCCAACTTTTCTTTTACTTTTTTTACCTTTTAACGCTGTTAGTCCCATAATTCAACTCCTCATTTTATAGGTTATTTCGTTTAATATAATCACGTGTTGCACCCATGACCATGTTTGGATATTGGCCAAGATACGTACCAGCTTCAAGCTGGTCTTTTGTTACTAAGTGCTTATGCATGTGTTCGATGTTATCGTAGTCAGCAAGTATGTCTTTAGCTAACTGATCGAATTCTGCGTCGGTTATTAAGTTAGTATTTAACTTATAATA